>Ga0114933_10000424_pt1 | contig 51650 bp, 48 predicted proteins | sample 4SBtaG_FD_89691 | JGI IMG/M metagenome (GOLD analysis project Ga0114933, IMG submission 89691) | Deep subsurface microbial communities from Kolumbo volcano to uncover new lineages of life (NeLLi) - 4SBTROV12_W25 metaG | ecosystem: Environmental > Aquatic > Marine > Volcanic | place: Kolumbo... | reverse complement strand
TCGTCGGTGCCGATTGCCTCCTTTCTTCGAGCCACGTAATCTTCAAGGGACTCCCGTATGCCCGGATCGATCTCCGGGGGTTCGTGCTCTGCCAGAATCGACTGCCAGAGAGTCGTGGCTCTTTCCGTCGCGCTTTTTGCTCCTGCGGCCTGCCAGTTCTCATTGTTCTGCCAGTCACTGACCAACGGCGCATAAAAGGCGGTTTCGTAACGGGCCATCGTGTGGTCAGTGCCAAAGAAATGCCCTCCGGGATCCACATCCCGGATCGCCTGCACGCCCATCTCATCTTCAGAACAATCAATAGGTGACAGCATATGCGCGAGGTGTTGAAGCATCTCTATATCAAGGATGAACTTCTCATAGGACGCCACGAGCCCTCCTTCCAGCCACCCGGCAGCGTGGTAGACCACGTTGCCATGGCCCATAACCGCGCCCCATAGCGCCATCTGAGTCTCATAGGTGCTCTGCGCATCTACCACGTTCGATGCGTTACACGCGCTGGTACGATACGGCAAGCCATAGCGCCTGGCCAATTGACCCCCGGCAAGATTGGCTTTTGCATTTTCGGGCGTGCCAAACGCCGGGGCACCGGAGCGCATATCAACATTTGATGTAAACCCTCCGTAGACTACCGGGCTACCGGGATGAAACAACTGGATCATGGCGATTCCGAAAAGTGCCTCTGCGTTTTGCTGGACCAGGCCGGCCGCCATGGTGACCGGCGTCATGGCGCCAAGCAGTGTAAACGGTGTCACGATGACCGCTTGGCCGAGTTCTGCTAGCGCGAGTGCTCCATCGGACATCGCCTCATCAAGCTTGCGAGGCGAATTCACGTTGATATTGCCAATGAGCCCGGGGCGTGTCCGCATCTCATTCAAACTGATGCCGCGGGCCAAGGCGAGCATCTGGGCCGCATCGTTTACCCGTCCTGCCCCAATTGGGATCGCCGAAAAGATCTTGTCTGTCAGGGAGAGGTTTGCGAGATAGCAGTCCAGATGCCGCGTCGTTGGGGGAAGATCAGTGGTCGCAACCGTCTGATTGCCAAAAAGGCCTATCACGTTGAAGTGCTGACCGAGACTCAGCAACTTCTTGTAGTCCGCAAAGTTACCGGCGCGCCGTCCGTTGACGCAATCATGTACGTTTGGAGGCCCTGACACCATCCCGAAATAGCTCTGGTTGCCGCCTAACTGAAGTGCTCGCTCTGGGTTACGTGGCGTCAGGGTAAAAGTACTAGGTGCGCGGCTAACCAGTTCAACAATCAAATCGGGATCGGTCAGCACCACATCGCGATCCTCGAGCACCTTCGCCCCTTCTTTTGCGAAAGCCCGGCGGACCCGCTCGCTCATGACCTCAATGCCGCCATCGCGCAGGAGGTCGAGTGAGGCCTGATGGACGGCTTCGAGCTGCTCTTCAGTTAGAGGATCAAGAGGGGGATAGGAATTGGTCAGCGGACCGAATGCTAACTGCGAGACCTGCGATGAGCCCGCCCGGGCCGCTTTACGATCCTCGCGGGCACGCTTGCGGCCACCGCGTCCCGATCGCGCCGGTGATGGAGCCTCTGACATGCTTCAGGATTTAATTTTATCTAGAACACCCATGCCATAAGCATGACAAAGCCACCGGCCGCAGGCCAGAGCCAAAGCGTCGAGTGCAGTCGAATGAGCGACCCGGCCCCGTGCCGGTCGCTCACCATAGATTTTCAAGGCTACCCGAGCACCGCCCGCGTGGCGTCCGCGAGAATCTCCGGAATCTGGTCCAGCGTGTGTTCGTCGGTGACGATAGGTGGGGCGACGCAGTACACATCACCTCGAACACGGGAGAACATGCCCCGCTTTACCGTTTCATTATGAATTTTCGGGCCAATGGTCTCACCCGGATCAAAAAGCGTCTTGGTTGCCTTGTCTTTGACAAACTCGACTCCGCACATCATTCCGAGTCCGCGAACATCTCCCACGTGCGGATGGTCGGCGAGCGCCTCTTTGAGTTTCACAAGCAGGCGTTGGCCTTTTGTCCTGGCTTGTTCGAGGAACGATTCGCGCTCAATGATATCGAGCATCGCCAGAGCGACAGCACACCCCACCGGATGGGAACTGTAGGTATACGCATGCATCCAGGGAGAGCCACTTTGGTTCATTACGTCGGCAATCTCATCACTGATCCCGATCCCGCCAAGGGGGAAATAGCCTGACGTCACTGCTTTCGCGAACTGAATCAAATCAGGCCGAATATCCCAATGTTCAAGTCCGAACATCTTGCCGGTGCGGCCAAAGCCTGTGATGACCTCGTCCGAGACCAGGAGCACCTCATACTTATCGCAGATCTCCCGGATACGAGGGAAGTAATCATCTTGCGGAACGATCACCCCGCCGGCGCCCTGCACGGGTTCCGCTAAGAACATGGCGACCGTTTCCGGTCCCTCTTCTAGGATTTTCTTCTCAAGCTCATCGGCCGCTGCAATACCCTGACTCGGGGCGCCTTCCGGCGCCTCATACAAATACGGATAGGGACTGGGAATGTGGACAAATCCCGGAATCCGCGGCTCAAACATTCCCCAATAGGGTGCGATACCGGTCGCGCACATGGCCGCAAAGGTTACGCCGTGATAGCCCCAGATTCTGGAAATGACTTTGGTTTTCTCCGGCTTGCCCTTGACCTTCCAATAGTAGCGGGCCATCTTGATGTTGCTGTCGGTCGACTCGCCTCCGCCCGACGTCAGATAGAAGTGATTAATATTTGGATAGGTCACGTCTGCCAGACGCTCTGCGAGCTCGATCGCACGTGGATTCGTGCTCCCGGTATAGCCCGAGGCAAATCCCATCTCTCGCATCTGCTTCGAGGCGGCATCGGCAAGCTCATGTCGGCCGTTACCTGCGGTGTTGTTCCACAGGCCCGACAGGCAGTCGATAAAGCGATTTCCGTCAGCATCGGTGAGATAAGCGCCTTCTCCTCCTGTCCAGACCCGCGCCGAAGCATGGGTAGCCGGATTGTGCAGGGGATGAACCAGATGCGTTGCATCACGATCAACCCACTCTTGCTGTAGTTGATGCTGCTCTTGTTGCTGTGCCATTTTCTTTCCTTAAGTTTCTAGTTGCTCTGACTGTCGGCGTGAACAGTCGCTTAGGTCCCTATCTGAAGCGAATTTTAGGGATCTGCATTAGCCATCGGATTATTGGGATGTCGGGTCCACTGCTGCTTTTCAGCAGTACTCACCATCTGGCCCGTACGCACATCTACCTCATCCTCCAATTTTCGCAACGTCAGGCAATTCTCCACAGGACAGACAGTGACGCAGAGGTTGCAGCCGACACACTCCTCTTCGTTCACCTCATACCGTCGCTCGCCGTTGTGACGTGCGTGAATCGCCTGATGCGACGTATCCTCACAGACTATATGACAACGACCGCACTTGATACATAATTCCTGATCAATTTGCGCCTTAACTGTGTAGTTAAGATTAAGGTGCTGCCAGTCTGTGAGCGAAGGAATGGCCTGCCCCACAAGATCTGACACTGACGCAAAACCTTTTTCTTTCATAAAACGGCTCAGCCCGTCGACCATGTCGTCGACGATCTTGAATCCGTGAGTCATCGCGGCCGTACACACTTGGACGTTGCCGGCGCCCAGCAACAGAAATTCAGCGGCGTCCCGCCAATTGCTGATGCCGCCGATCGCAGAAATAGGCAGACCCTCACAGTCCGGATCGCGTCCAAGATCGGACACCATGTGAAGCGCGATGGGCTTGACCGCGGGCCCACAGTAACCGCCGTGAGTGCCCATGGCATCAATCGTTGGATTAATGCTGAGCGAATCCAGATCTACCGACATCACGGAGTTAATGGTGTTGATCAGCGAGACCGCGTCTGCACCCCCTTTTTTTGCCGCCCGGGCAGGTTGCCTGATATTGGTAACATTTGGGGTGAGCTTCACTATGACCGGGAGTCTTGAGTACTCCTTGCACCAGGCCGTCACCATCTCGACGTAGTCGGGCACTTGGCCGACCGCCGCTCCCATACCCCGCTCAGACATACCGTGAGGACATCCGAAATTAAGTTCGAGCCCATCGGCACCGGTATCTTCCACCTGACTCAGAATTGATTTCCACGCAGCCTCCTGACAGGGCACCATTAAAGAGACCACCAATGCACGATCCGGCCAGTCCTTCTTGACTTGCGCGATCTCCTGAAGATTCAGCTGCAAAGGCCGATCCGTAATCAATTCAATGTTGTTGAAGCCGATTACGCTGCGATCCTTGCCGTGAAGAGCCTCGTAACGAGGTCCACTTACGTTGACAATCGGCGGGCCTTCTTCTCCGAGCGTTTTCCAGACCACGCCGCCCCAGCCCGCCTCAAAAGCACGATTGACGTTGTAGGCCTTGTCTGTTGGAGGCGCGGAGGCCAACCAGAAAGGGTTCGGGGACTCGATCCCGACAAAATTACTTTTGAGATCGTTCATGGTTATCTCCTCTTCTTTCAGATCACTCTTTGCTGTTGTTATGTTTCCAAACGCGGCAGACTTATCCGAGCTTTATTCCAGGAGACTCGGCGCAGTCAGCCGGCTTAAAGGGAAAGCGCCCGATGAATGCTGTTGGCCGCCACCTTACCGTCCTGGACGGCGCTGACGGTCAGATCATCACCGCCGGCGATACAGTCCCCGCCAGCCCAGATGCCGGAACAGGAAGTCCGGCGTTCGTCGTCCACCACAAGTCGCCCACTCGCGACTTCAAATGAGTGCGTGGATCCGGCTCTTTCAAGATGTGACCCCTGACCTATGGCCTTCAACACCATATCTGCCGAGATCACGAACTTCTCTCCCGCGTCCGGATCACTACTCGGATGAAATTCAACACCTGCCGCACGGCCATCCTCGACGATTACGGCACCGGGCTGAGCCCAATACCGGAGCGACACGCCCCGGATCTTCGCAAACTCCTGCTCAACAATACTGGCCTTCATGGCTTCCGCACCCTTGCGGTAAGCAATGGTGACTTCTTCTGCGCCCAGTAGTTTGGCCTGGACTGCTGCGTCAATGGCGGTCATTCCCCCTCCGATGACGACTACCCGCCGTCCGACTGGAACGGCGGACAAATGGTCTGCTTGTCGCAGTCCGTCTATGAATGCGACCGCGTCAGTAACACCCTCTGCTTTCTCTCCCGGAATCCCAAGCATATTACCTCCACCCAGACCAATCCCCAGAAAAACGGCATCGTGACGCGTCCGCAACTCCTGAAGAGTGACATCCCTTCCCAAAATCGTGTCGTGGACAATCTCGATTCCGCCAAGGGCCGTAATGAAATCTGCCTCCTTTTGGGCAAATTCATCGAGCATCTTGTACGCAGCAAGACCGTACTCATTCAGACCACCGGACTTGGCTCTGGCCTCATAAACCACGACATCATGTCCCAGCACCGACAGGCGATGCGCGCAAGAAAGACCCGCAGGACCCGCCCCCACGACGCCGATTGATTTGCCAGTCTGCTCGCTGCGCGAAAAAAACTCTGTTCCTTCTTGAATCGCTTCATCGACTGCAAAACGCTGCAGCAATCCGATCGTCACGGGCCGGTCATCACCATGATTGCGGACGCAGACCCCTTCGCATAAGGTCTCTACCGGACAGGCTCTCGCGCAGGTCCCGCCCATGATGTTCTCTTCTAGGATAAGCCCAGCAGCGCCGACAGCGTTGTCGTTGGCGATCATGCGAATAAACCCCGGAATATCAATCCCGGTCGGGCACGCCTCGGTGCACGGCGCATCAAAGCAGAAATAACACCGCTCGGCTTCGACGCGAGCCGCGTTCTCCTCGAGAGGCGTGTGCATCTCACAAAAATTGCTCTGGCACTCGGCTTCATGAAGCCGCTCGGCAGCGATGCCCGATGGCCCGTTATGCGCTGTCGTAATCAATTCCACTTTTTTATCCTTCCTGCTAATGCAGCCAATCTACCTTTTTAGGGTCTCTTCGTTAGCAAGTTACCCGGTGACTTTGTGCTCCCGAGATCTACTCGACAGTTTTACCCAATGCTGTAACCACTTCTTGAGGTCGTCAAAAAATAAATCGGCAGGCAGACCCCGGATGCCACCGCATCCAGGGTCGTGCCTTTGCCTTTGGGCTACAGTGTCAGATAAGCGCTATGACCTCAGAACGCTGCATCCCAAACCACGTGGGACCATGCTCCCGAGGGCGCCTTTGAAATGACAGGGTCAGAGCCGCCACTCATCAGGGTCGCTACGGTACGCTCGTAGTCACCTTCAGAGAGCTTGCCGCCGCCCGCCGTAAGCTTGTTGATCTCGCCCATCATCCGACGCTGGTGTTTTTCAGTCTGGGCGCCGGTCTCGTCGTTCTCCAGCACGATATCCGCTGCCGCATCGCCGTTCTCCCGAGCCCAGGCCCAGCCTTTCATAGAGGCGCGGACAAAACGAGCCATCTTGTCGACGAACGCCGGGTCCTTCAGGTTGTCTTCCCTGACATACAAGCCATCCTCAAGCGTTGCGACTCCCTGGTCCTCATACTTGAAGGTGACCAATTCGTCAGCGCCAAGACCGGCATCAATAATCTGCCAGTACTCGTTATAGGTCATGGTCGACACACAGTCCGCTTGCTTCTGAAGAATGGGGTCGACGTTAAAGCCCTGCTTCAAGACCGTCACACCCTGCGAACTGCCATCCGTCGGGACACCCAATTGGCTCATCCAACTCAGAAACGGATATTCATTTCCATAGAACCAGACACCCAGGGTTCGGCCAGGAAAATCAGATGGTGTTTTGACACCGCTATCCTTGCGGCAGGTCAGCATCATGCCGGAGCGCTTAAATGGCTGGGCAATATTTACCAGCGGCAAACCTCTTTCACGCGATGCAAGAGCCGAAGGCATCCAGTCAATGATGACGTCTGCACCGCCACCCGCGATCACCTGCGGAGGTGCCACGTCTGGCCCACCAGGCTTAATCATGACATCAAGCCCTTCTTCTTTATAAAAACCCTTATCTTTCGCGACGAAGTAGCCGGCGAACTGCGCCTGGGTTACCCACTTCAACTGCAGGGTGACCTTGTCAGCCGCCAGGGCGGCGGAACTGGCCATCCCCATTGCAACTGCCAGGATGAGGGTCGTAATGTTGCGTCTCATAGTTAACCTCCTCTGTTTGGTTGAACGTGCCCCAAAGGGGGCGTTTTTACGACGGTTTCCGGAAGGAGGGGTGCCAAAATGTCGCCCGTCTTTCCGCAACCGCCAGTAAACCATAGAACAGTGATCCAGACACCGCCGCCAAGGCGATTGATGCCCAAACCATCTCCATATTCATCCTCCCGACCTCAGTCGAAATTCGAAAACCCATCCCAACGATAGGCGTGCCAAAAAACTCGGCAACGATGGCCCCGATCAGAGCCAGCGCCGAGTTGATCTTTAGCGCATTGAAAATAAACGGCAGAGCGGTTGGCAGCCTCACCTGCAGGAATGACTGCCAGTGGCTCGCTCCAATAGCGCGCATCAAATCCAACTCCATAGCACCCGCGCTGCGAAGCCCACTCATGGTATTCACCAGCATCGGGAAAAAGGTCATGATGACAACGACTGCGGCTTTGGACTGCCAGTCGAATCCAAACCACATCACCATAATCGGGGCAATCCCGATAATGGGGACCGCGCTGACCAGGTTGCCGACGGGCAGCAGCCCTCGCCCTAAAAACGCCCACCGGTCCGCGGCCAAGGCAGCAGCGAATCCAGCAAGATTGCCGATAACAAACCCGGGAATCACGGCGCGCACCACGGTCTGCTGGAAATCTGCAGCAAGAATATTCAACGATCCTGTGATGGCATTGCCTACAAGACCCGGAGAGGGCAGCAATACCCGCGGAATTCCGAATCCGATAGTCACCAGCTCCCACAGGGCCAGAAACCAAACGCCGAAGATCGCGGGCACAATGATGCGAAAGACCAATTGCAGCCACGGTGCCTTGGGGTCAGTCTGACTGAATCGCTGCATCACATGCCAGACGGCAAACCCTAAGGAGGTAACGATCAGCCAGAATCCAAGCTGTGCGATTCCACTGATCAACTCCAAATGCACAAGCTCGAGCGCACCCAAAAGCGCTGAGCCGAGTAGCGCGAGCTGAGCGGCGCGACTCCATAACGATGCCGTCGGCCCTAACAGAGGCAGCACCAGAACGCCTGCGAGCGAACCGGCTGTCACCCAGACTCCCGCAAGGTCGATCCATTTCACTTCGGGCGCAGGCGAACCAAAAAATGCCAGCAGGAGGAACAAGCCGCCCGCCAATACCGACCCGGGGACCTTTCTTGAACCCACGTTCACACCGCCACCGCCTGGCCGCCGTTCAGTTTGCGCAGCGCAATCCTTTCCAAACGCCCGACTACGGTTACCAAGAGTGCTGATACGAACGAAGCGACTATCAGCGCCGACCAGATCATCGTAATCTGGCCATAGTAGGAGCCGGTAAGAAGACGGGCGCCCAGCCCCCCCTGTCCGCCTGTGGGCAACTCAGCAACAATGGCGCCAACAACACTCAATGCAATAGCTACTTTCAGTGAGGCGAATAGGAATGGGATCGAAGCCGGCAGACGCAACTTGAAAAAGACCTGAGTCGAGCTGGCGGAGTAGGTGCGCATCTGGTCTATGAGTATGGGCTCGGGCGATCGAAGCCCCTTCACCATGCCGACCACGACCGGGAAGAAGCACAAGTACATGGAAATCACCGACTTCGGAAAAAGTCCCGTGATCCCGACTGACCCCAGCACCACGATAATCATCGGTGCCAACGCAAGGATCGGTACGGTCTGAGAGGCAATAATCCAGGGCATCAGACTTCGGTCAAGCGTGGTGACATAGACGATCCCGATAGCGAGCACGATGCCGAGAAGTGTCCCGAGTGCGAATCCCAAGAGCGACGACGACAACGTGATTCCGGCGTGATACACCAAACTGCGTTTTGAAGTCACCCGCTTGTCGAGCACGGTTTTTTTGAGCTCAACACCCACCTGATGAGGAGCGGGTAACACCGGCCGCTCCATTTTCCAGGCATCTTGGGCCAGTCGACTGATATCCCAATCAACTCCCTTTTTTTGATAACGGTCAATCAACTGCGTGCTGTTGAGATAAACGGCTCCGGCATACCAGATCACAATCAGGCTAGCCACTACAGTGAGGACCGGTAAGAATGCCCCCTGATGCACCAGACGGTTAATCATCGTCATAACTATGCCCCGCCTTGAGGCCGTCACGTACCCGGTGGGCGATCTCAAGAAACTCGTGGGTCTCACGGATATCCAAAGTCCGCTCCCGGGAGAGATTGCACGAAATGTCGTCGATCACCTGTCCGGGTCTTGGAGACATGACCACAACCCGAGACGAGAGAAATACCGCTTCCGGAATGGAATGCGTCACAAAAACGACCGTTTTGCCTGTCTTTCGCCAGAGGTCCAGGAGCTGCTGATTGAGGTGATCTCTGGTGATTTCGTCCAGCGCCCCAAAGGGCTCATCCATCAGCAGCAACTCGGGTTCGACGCTGAGCGCCCGGGCGATGGAGACACGTTGCTGCATGCCGCCCGATAATTGCCAGGGATATTTGTTCTCAAAGCCGTCAAGATTCACCAGATCAAGATAATGTGCGCACCGCGCTTCACGCGCCTGCCGTGAAACCCCCATGATCTCGAGAGGCAGCATCACGTTGCGACGAACCGTTCTCCAGGGGTACAGCGCTGGCGCCTGAAAGACATAGCCGTATGCTCTGCTCTCACGGGCCTCACGCGGACTAACGCCATTGACCTCGATCTCCCCGCCGGTAGGCGTCTCGAGATCGGCAATCACCCTGAGCAGAGTCGTTTTGCCGCAGCCCGAAGGACCGATCAGCGAGATAAATTCGCCCGGCGCAATATCCAGGTTGATATTCGAAAGCGCATGGACGGGCCCATCGTCCGTACTGAATTCCAGGGACAGATTGGCGGTGTGTACCACCGCAGAGCCCGGTTGCGCTGTCTGAGTCATCGAAGCAGTCCGCTGTCCCGTCTAACCGTCGGCGTGGCCGGCTTTGGACAGCATGGCGCGGAACATGACGTTCGCTCCGGCAGTGGACCACTCCGGTTCGATGTCCTCTACTTCGTTGTGGCTGATGCCGTCGATACAGGGAATGAACACCATTGACGTCGGCGCAGCATGGGCAATGAAGCAGGCGTCATGGCCGGCACCGGTAACAATCCTTCGGGCGCTGTATCCGCAGGACTGAGCTGCCCCATCCACGGCCTCAACGCAACTCTGATCAAACGGTACCGGCGCGTAATAAAAGATCTGCTCCAGATCAGAAGATAAACCCCCTTCAGAGGCAATCCGTTCTACCCCGTCACGGATGGCCTGATCCATTTTTGACAGAACGGTATCGTCGGGGTGACGGATATCGATGGTCAGGAAGACCCGTCCGGGAATAACATTCCGCGAATTCGGATGGACATTCACCATGCCGACTGTTGCACAAGCCAATGGGGCGTAGGCAAGGCCGGTCTCGTTGACCAGGCTGATGACTCTCGCCGCTCCCAGTAACGCGTCCTGGCGACGATCCATCGGCGTTGGCCCGGCGTGTGATTCCTTGCCTGTCAGTTCAAGTTCATACCATCGCTGCCCCTGGGCATCGGTCACGACACCGATCTCAATCCCCTCTTCCACCAGGATAGGCCCTTGCTCAATGTGGGCTTCGAAATAGGCATGCAGTGGCCGACCCATGGGCTCATCACCGGCATAACCGATGCGCTCCAACTCCTCACCCATCGTCTTGCCTTCCGCGTCCGCACGACACAGACCATACTCCAGGTCATAAATTCCGGCGAAAACGCCTGACGCCACCATGGCTGGCGCGAACCGACTGCCTTCCTCATTGGTCCAACACGCCGCCTCGACGGGATGGCGGGTCTGAATGCCATGGTCATTCAGGCTGCGGATCACCTCCAAACCGGTCAGGACGCCATAAACCCCATCGAAACGACCGCCGGTGGGCTGAGTATCAAGGTGGCTGCCCGCGACCACGGGCGGCAAATCCGGATCAGTGCCTGGCCGGCGCGCAAAAATATTGCCCATCTTGTCGACAGAGATCGTGCAGCCTGCATCGCGGCACCACCCGACAAAAAGATCCCGCGCCTCACGGTCGAGATCCGTCAAGGCCAGCCGGCAGGAACCCCCTTTATCGGTAGGACCTATTTTGGCCATCTCCATTATCGAATTCCACAGTCGTCCCCCGTTAATCATCGGCTCATCACCCATGCTCCCTTTCTCCTCTATCTATATTGTTTATTCTTCAGACTGTTGATTGAGTTATCGGTCAGTTTAAATCCGTTAAAGGGCCGTAGGTCTCAGGCCGCCGGTCGCGGAAAAACTGCCAGGTATCTCTGACTTGTCGCACCATATCCATATCCATCTCATGGATCAGAAGTTCATCCTGATCCGGGGTTGCCTGGGCTTCAATCTGGCCTCTGGGATTGACAAAGTAACTCGAACCGTAGAACTCGCCAATATTCCAGGGCGCTTCTGTCCCCACCCGGTTGATTGCCGCAATGAAAACCCCATTCGCCGCCGCCGAAGCTGGCTGCTCTAACTCCCAGAGATACTGCGACAAACCGGCGACCGTTGCCGAGGGGTTGTAGATGATCTCCGCCCCCGCGAGCGCCAACGCGCGCCATCCTTCGGGAAAATGCCGGTCATAGCAGATATAGACGCCAATCCGGCCATAGGCGGTATTGAATACCGGCCAATCGGAAGCACCAGGCTTGAAGAAGAACTTTTCCCAGAAACCAGCGACATGCGGAAGGTGCGTCTTGCGGTACTTGCCGAGATACCTTCCATCTGCATCAATGACTGCCGCCGTGTTGTAGTAGACGCCCGTCATCGCCTCCTCATAGATCGGCACAATGATCACCATATTGTGCTTCTTGGCATATTCTTTCATCAAAGAGACCGTATGCCCGTCTGGGATCGGTTCCGCAGCGGCATACCACTTGGCATCCTGACTTGGGCAGAAATAGGGCTGCGTAAATACTTCCTGAAAACACAACACCTGCACGCCTTCAGCACCAGCCTTGTCGATCAGGGGCAGGTGCGCCTCAAGCATGGCATCACGAATTTTTTCCGGCGTATCCTCCGTCGAACCTTTAAGGCTCATCTGGATCAAGCCTGATTTCAACTTACTCATCGTCTACTCCTTAAGTTATCTCTAACCCGCTCAATGTGTTTGACTGACTGCCGCGCGACGATCTACATCTAGCCGGTTATGCAGACTGCAGGGAACATCCCTGATCACGTTTTAACCCCAGACCCCGCACAAGCGCATCGACAACCTCCCCCGCCGCGTCCGAGTAGATCTCCTGATCGTAATCCTTGACTCCTGTCACCGCCTGGATTTGGGCCTCGAAGTCGGCATAGGTTTGCGTGACGGCCCAGATCATGAAAAAAGCATGGGCCGGATCGATCTTTGCTATCAGGCCGTCCTCTTGCCATTTCTTGAATACCCTCCCCTTTTTCTCGACCCAACGCCGAAGTTCACCGCTCAGATGATCGCTAATGATGGGAGCTCCGCTGATGACTTCCATCGCAAAAAGGCGCGAGGCTTCGGGATGGTTCCTGGACAAAGCCAATTTTCTATTGACGTACTGGCGGATGGCCTCTTCGGGGTTGCCGTCTACTGCAACGTTGCCCAGGGCTTCGAGCCACAGACTGAGCACCTGTTTGATAACGATCCTGTAAAGGGCCTTTTTTGACTTGAAGTAATAAAGCACATTGCCCTTGGGCATGCCGGCCTTCTGCGCGATCGCCTCGACCCGGGCCCCGTCGTAGCCTTTCCGGGAAAAAACGACGGTAGCTGCACGGATGATCCTCTCGCGTTGGCGCTCCCCGACACCCCGGGGGCTGCCGGCGGTCCCAATTCGATCTACCCGGGCGGGTTCATTGGCATGACGCGCTTCCATCACAGAAGCATTCTGAACCTGAATTGACCGAATGGTCAACTTTGATGGCTCCCCTCCTGATCCAAAACCCCAACTTAGTGGGGCGACGCAGTTTTCCTATGCTCCTGGCGAAAACGCCCCATCGCGTGGACGAACAGCACCGAAATGACGACAACACCCCCCACAATAGAACGCATACCCGGATCTTCCCCAATCACCAGCCAGACCCAAAATGGTCCCAAAACGGATTCAAGCAGACCGAGCATCGCCGCTTCGGGCGCGGGAAGATACCGTGGACCTATCGTAATCAGCGCAATCGCCACCGGCAGCAAAACGGCACCCCCAGCAACAAGCGCCCCCCACTGCACCGCATCCATCTCTGGAAACTCAGCAAAAAAAGCGCCGATGGTTCCCGCCACCAGCAGCCCCAGCACTACCGCTGGAATCATGTTGAACTGACGACGACCCCGCACAATGGCAAAACTCAAACCGAGTATCGCCGCATTGGCTAGCGCAAGAAGATCACCGATCCATTGCCCGCTCTCAAGACTTCCGCTGGCAACGATAATGAGGCCCCCAGTAACGCAAACAATCGCAATCTGGGTCGATCGGGAAACCGCCTCGCCGAAAAGAATTCTTGAGAACACAGCGGCGAGCAACGGCGTGCAGGCGAAAATCACGAGCACATTCGCCACGCTGGTATAAGAAAAAGACGCGTAGAACGTTAAAGACGCGCATGCCTGCAGTCCTGCAAAAAAGATCCCCCACCCTCCGAGCAGTCTTAGCGCTTTGGCAAACCCACCAGAAACACAAATCCTATAGCCCAGAAGCAGAACTGCGCCCGCCATCAGCCCACGCCCGCAGGCGAGGGTAAAAGGATCAACTGCGCTTAATCGAATCAGTAACGCATCCGGCGTAAACGCGAGTACCCCTGCCAGGGTTAACCAGAAACCTTTTTGGTAATCATCCGTCAAAAGGAACATCTCCTCACGGTGTAACGGCTCGGTTTACCCGGCGCGCCGTCAACCACTGACCTCTTCCTGGCTCTTGATAAATGCCTCGACACCCTCAGGAGGTACCGGGCCTGCCTGTACCGCTTTAAGATTTCCGCCCGGAGCATAAAGCAGGAAAGTGGGCGTGCCTCTTAGCGCTTGACCGGTCTGCTGATAAAAGAATTTAGCAACGTCGTCTCCTTCACCCAACAGATTTGGGAAAGCTACCCCGTGCTCCTCGGCAAAAGCCCAGGCCTCCATAACGCCGGCCGATCCATCAAGTGAGATGCCGAGCACTGTCAGTTGTCCGTCCTGATGACGATCATGCAGTTGGGCATATCCAGGCATTTCACTCGCACAGATCGGGCAGGTCCACGACCAAATCATCACTACCAGCCAACGATCCTCTGGCACATAGTCGGGGTAATGTACTGCTTCTCCCTCGAAATCTGTAAAGCGGCCGTCGCCCAGAGTCGTTTGACTCAGGCCCACAAGGAATGCCAGAACCAGCACCCTGCGGACGATCCTTGCCGATGACATTCTCATGCTGGCTCAGCCTCGTCTCTGCCTGTATCGCTCCGATCGTGTTTAACCAGCAGGATGCCTAGGACCACCAAGCCCATCCCGATAACCGATTTAATAGTCAGCGTTTCACCAAAAAGAGGCCACGCGATTAGCGCGGTGACAGGCGGAACCAGAAAGAACAGGCTGGCGACCTGCGTCGCTGCCTGCGCGCGCACCAATAGCCACAACAGTGTCATTGCCCCCAGCGACAGCACGACCACCAGCCAGCCCAGGGCAAAAATGAATTCTCCAGTCCAATCAATCTGCCCCTCTTCCAGCGCGCCAGCGATCAAGACCATAAACAAGGCCGCCGCCAGAAACTGGATGCAGGACCCTGTCAACAGATTCATCTGTGCGCAGTACCGCTTCTGATAGATCGCCCCAAGACTCATCCCCATCACCGCCACCACGCAGAGCGCTACACCGGTCAGCGTGCTGTCAAGGTCATCGATATAACGCCATGAGACAAGCGTCACCCCGACTGTGCCGATTACGAAACCAGTCCATTGCCGAGCCCGGACGATTTCCCCAAGGATCGGGCCCACTAACACAGCGGTCAAAACGGGCTGCATACCAACGATCAGGGCGCTATCTCCCGCCGTCACCCCAAGACTGATTCCCCCGAAAATACCGCCCAGATAAATCCCATGCACCAACAGACCCACCGCTGCAATGTGGGCTTTTTCTTTGTGATTGTCCGGCCATGAGGCTTTGGTTATCCATGCCACCACTGCCAGTATCGTTGCCACCGCGAGAAACCGAATAGCAAGGAAGGTGGCAGGCTCCGCATGGGGCAACCCCATCTTGGCTCCGATAAATCCGGTACTCCAAAGCACGACGAACAACGCAGGCGCACCCATAAACAGGAGGTTTGCTGGTGCGGCGGAAAAGATTTTCTTTGCAGACAAAAACAGGGTTTCGATAAAATCAGGCAGTGCGTAGTCTATTGCAAGATCTGCCCATCCGCAGATCGACACCTCTTACTACCGGCGATGGCGCCGGTTTTGCGGCCTTCCCTCTAATCATCGGAACCTTCGAATGAGCGATAACCCGTTTGTCACCGTCGTAACGCAGCACACTTTCTCTGATCAAGTCGTTGAAAGCTCGAAGACAACGCCTGTATTGGTGGATTTCTGGGCGGAATGGTGCGGACCCTGCAAGATGTTGATGCCGATCCTGGATAAACTTGCGCTGGAGTATGAGGGGAAGTTTCGCGTCGCCAAAGTGGATACCGAGGCCGAACAGGAACTCGCGGCCACTCACGGCATCCGCAGTCTCCCCACCGTCCGTATGTTTCGGGATGGTGTCGCGGTGGATGAATTTATGGGCGCCCTGCCGGAAAGCGGTGTCCGGGAATTTGTAGAGCGACATCTTCCCCGGGTGGCAGATGACCACTTGGCCCATGCAGCGGCGCTCGCCGGTGAAGGAGATCTGCCAGGCGCGATCGCAGTTCTGAAAGAGTCGCTGGAGGCCGACCCCGAATACCTCAAGCTCCGTCTCGCACTCGCCTCCTACCTGCTCGAGGCCGAAGAGGCTGCAGGGGCCGCGGAACTGCTTCGGAGCATTCCCCTGGCCGCCGCTCAGGATCCCCAAACCAAACAGATTCGTGCGCGGATCGAACTTGCCCTAAGCGTAGATTCGGCTACTGATATCGAAAGCCTCAAGCGTCGCGTCGAACAGGCACCAAACGACATTGAGGCCAGAATCACACTAGCCCAAAGCGCATTACAGGACCCGGATCAGCTTGAATCTGCAATGACTCAGTTTTTGGATATCATCCGGCTCGATCGGGGTGGCGAATTCGCCCAAAAGGCGCAGGCGACCCTGCTACAGGTATTTCAAACTCTCGACCCGCAAGATGATCGGGTGAAAAGATGCCGAAGGGAACTTGCGCAGGCCCTTAACTGAATTTGAGATCTGACTACCCTCTCGGGTGATGACTGGCGTGCAGCGTCTGCAGTCTCGCCTTGGCAACATGAGTATAGATCTGCGTGGTCGAGAGATCAGCATGACCCAGCAGCATTTGCACGCTGCGAAGATCGGCCCCGTGGTTCAAGAGATGGGTTGCAAACGCATGACGAAGCGAATGCGGGGAGAGGGACGAATCGATTCCTGCAGCTGCGCTATATCGCTTAATCAGTTGCCAAAACGCCTGTCGCGTCATCGGCTGACCTCGCCGTGTCAGAAATACCGCACCGCTTTTCTGCTCGCCAAGCAACGAAGGCCGAGCGCCCTTGAGATAATCTCCAAGTCGGCTCGTCGCCTCGTCGCCAAGGGGCACAATTCGTTCTTTGCCGCCTTTGCCGGTGACCCGGACCAATCCCGTGGTGAGATCCAATTCGTTCAGCGCAAGCGCCACCAGTTCTGACACCCTAAGACCGCTCGCATACATGGTCTCAAGCATTGCCCGGTCGCGCACGCCGAGGGTCGTCTCAGGAGGTGCAGTCAGAAGTTTTTCTACACTGGCTTCAGTGATGGATTTCGGCAGGGGTCGACCCAGGCTCGGTGAGCGAACATCCGCCGTCGGGTCCTCCCCAATCAACGCTTCACGAAGAAGATAACGATAGAACCGGCGCAGGGTAGAAAGCCGCCGAGCGGATGATCTGGGGCTCAGCCCCTGGCGGACATTCGCCGCCAGATAGCCGAGCAATTCCGCCCTGGTCACTGCATCGAGAGCCAGCTTCTTTTTACCTAACCACCCTTCAAACGCCGCCAGGTCGGTCCGGTAGGCATTCAGCGTGTTTTCACTCAGTCCTGACTCCAGCCAAACTGCGTCCAGAAACTGCTCCGACAACAGGGAGGCTGTCTGATTTTTGGTTTTCACGGCGAGAGGTCGCGCTTTCGGATGTGCTCAATCTGGGCCAGACGATATCGTAGTTTTGCCTGCATCTTGGGGTCTGGGGAACTTCCCAAGAGCCTGTTGTAGACCCTGGCTGCATCATCATAGAACAAGGCTGACTCGAGTGCCTGAGCGGCCTGATACAACGCACTTTTTTCCCAGAAAGGGTTGCGCTTCCCCGCGAGTCGGGCCGACTCCAGATAATAGGCCGCCGAGAGCGCGAAGTCACCGATTTCATAAAAAGACTGTGCCGACCAGAAAAACAATTCCCGGCGGTGCCCCTCTGTTTGTGCCAGCGGTGCAGCGACTTCAAAGAGTTCCAGAGCCAGGCGGTGCTCACCGATAAACTGCAGATCAAACATGATTTGCATTACCCGGTCCAAACTGTCGGGAGTGATCTGCTGAATGCCAGCCAACCACTCTCCAAGTTGGTGCGCCCCCCGAACGGCTTCTCCCCCCAGAATCAATATCCGGGCCGTACGCACCGTCCACGCACCGTCATCAACTCCGGCTGGGGGTCCGTCCATCAGCGACTGCAAACGTGCCGCCAAGGGTAAGTCATTCACTCGCAGTGTTTCGTCCACGAGGAGCATGATTGCCTCGGGGTGAAGTTGCTTCAGATCAACACCCAGGGCGCCGTCGATAAAGAAGAATGTGATCAACCGATTCAGGCCCTGCTCAATGAGGTGCTCAATCAGCCAAAGTGTTATGGCATCTGACGATGTGCGGTCACGCGCCAGACGCAACAGACTCACAGCAACGGCACGGCGCCTGACATCACTTCGGTAATCGGGCCGGTTCAAGTACCCCGTAATCCCCTGGGGGTTATCCAGCAATAACTCTGCTTCGCCAATCAGGGGCTCAGCGAGCGCTGAGTAGGTTTCGATGAGCCGGCCCGGCGCATCAACCTGAACCAGTGGCGGGAGGTCAACCGCACTTTGAACCAGCGCCTCGAGAGCGAGTACCCGGGTATCCGCAAATTCGAGAGCATTGGCGAGCTTCACAATCATGGCCGACCGCAGGGCCGCGACGCGCCTGTCGTCGGCGGGAATCTTGATTTTGCCGATTTCGATCAAGGCCGTCCCCGAAGAAAGCGTTTCATCCGTCCACCGGGCATACACGCCCCACAACCTTGCCTCAACAGAGAACAATTCACTCAGCACGGTGGCGGCCTCTGCAGACTCACCTGAGGCCAACAAAACCAGGCCGAGCAGTTTTCGCCAGGAGGGCTGATCTGGAGAATATTGAATATCTACATCGCGGGCGGCCCGCAACGCCTCTGGATAGCGACCTTCCTGAAAGTCAGCGCGCACGATTCTTTCCAGTATCTGCTGGTGAATACCCGTATCCTCAGCTACTTCCTCGGCCAGGGTTTCAAATACCTTTCGCGCTTCATGAGGTTTGTTGGCGCGAAGCAAGATGTCCCCCAGCCGAAGCCCAAGTTCGACGCGAAGCGCCCCTCGCGCTTTCTCGAAGGCGCCCGCGATCTCGTTCTGCAGTTGGTCCAGCTGAGCCTGGCGTTCCAGCAGGTGCCAACGTCTGCGCTGGCGTTCCCTTAGATCTGATTCGGGAGCGAGCAGAGGATCTGCCAAAAGATAAAGTCCCAGTTCATCGAGCTTCTGACGCTGCAATTCAAAAAGCGTCTGCTCATCGAGTCTCAATAGAAACTCAGGTTCTGCCCGACGGGATTCTTCCAAATTAATCCCTGTCAAAGGCTTTAGGGCGTCTGCCCTCTTAAGGAAGGTGTCGAAGTTGAGATTTAACGAAGGCGTCGAATGAGTGTCTGGCTCAAAAGAGGCAGGTATGGACACAGCATCTGAAATCGGGACCGACTGAGGATCGGCAGCGGTCAGTGGAAAAGCGAACAGGAGCGCTGCCGCCGCCACGAAACATGGGGCTCGTCGAAGAAGATTACAAAGAGCCGCCCCGGCACCTGCCGGAAGTGTTCGGGACAAACCCGGCCCGGCCGATTCAGTGCGCTGACAGATAGTCACCGGAGATTCAGGGATATACCCCCAGGATCAGGGACTGCATTCGGCCCGCGTGTACAGGCGTAAATGCAAACCCCACAATCGAATCAGGAAATCTTCTCTCGAATTCGAGCAGATTTTCCGGTTCGGCCGCGAAGGTAGTAAAGCTTGGCGCGACGAACAGCGCCGCGACGACGAACTTCTATATCAGAGACCAGAGGACTATGGGTCTGAAAGACTCGCTCAACCCCCTCCCCATAGGAAATTTTTCTGACAGTGAAGGAAGAGTTCAGACCCCGATTCTTGCGGGCAATGACAACCCCCTCAAAAGCCTGAAGCCGCTCCCGCGAACCCTCTTTTACCTTGACCTGCACACGAACTGTGTCTCCCGGCCCAAAATCTGGAATATTGGTTTTGATCTGCTCGTTTTCGAGCTGCTCGATAATGTTAGTCATCACGAACTCTCCTGTCCTTTTAACTCTAATTGTGCCTTAAATTCCTCAAGAAGAAGACTTTCTTCTTCACTAAGCTCCCTTTTTTTCAGTAAGTCTGGCCTACGAAGCCAGGTCTGGCCCAGAGCCTGCTTCAGCCGCCAGAGACGGATCGCCTCATGATTTCCACCTAATAGCGTTTTCGGCACCTTGTGCCCTTCAAATTCTTCTGGCCGAGTGTAGTGTGGCCAATCCAGCAAGCCGGACCCGAATGAATCCTCCTGGGCCGATTCCTCATTCCCCAAAACACCCGGTAAATGTCTCACCAACGCTTCTATCAAAACCATTGCAGGCAACTCTCCACCCGCCACAACATAATCTCCTATCGATACTTCCTCATCGACTTCCGAGTCGAGGAGCCGCTGATCAATCCCCTCGTACCTTCCCGCTAAGAGCACCAGGGCTGGCTCTCCCGCGAGCCGCTCTACAGTTGCCTGACTCAGCGGCGACCCTTGTGGACTCAGGCCGATGACCCTGCCCCCAGAGGCCTGCCGGGCTTCGCGGATTGCCGCAGCGAGCGGCGGTGCCTGCATCACCATCCCCGGACCTCCCCCGTAGGGTCGATCATCTACGCGGCGATAACTATCCTCGCAGTAATCCCGCGGATTCCAGAGATGAAGTTTCAGAATCGAACGCTCCCGTGCAATTCTGGCAACCCCGAACTCCCCAACGGCCGAAACCAGATCGGGAAAAATGGTGACGATGTCTATTCGCATAACTCATCTACCAGCCGTCACCAGTATCCACCGCGCTTTTGGACCAGTCCGCCTATTTCCGTCTATTCCTCTACTTATTCCTCTGCTCGTCTACTCCTCAAAATTCTCACGAGCTCGCAACAATCTATAAGCCTGCCTCGGTCAGAACGCTGCATCCCAGTCAACGATGATCCGGCCCTTTTCGAGATCCACGTCATGAATCCTTTCCGGCACATATGGGATCAGGCGATCTCTTTCGGATTTCACCACCATGACGTCGTTTGCACCGGTTTCCAGCATATGATCCACGGTACCCAAACGCTCGCCCTCAAGATTGAGAACAGTCAAACCCTCAAGTTGAAACCAATAAAACTCTCCATCGTCCGGTGGACCCAGCCACTCAGGTTTTACAGCTATCTCTAGCCCAACCAACGAAAGCGCCTGGTGGCGGTCGCCACACTGTTCCAGTTGTGCGATCACGCCCTTTCCGTGACGCTGCCCCGCTATCAGCGCTACCTCTTTCCAACTGCCCGCTCGACCTACCAGCCAACGCGGATGGTCGAGAATGCCACCCCGCTCGCGGGAATAGTCAAATACCTTGACCCAGCCCTTAACTCCAAAAACCCCATTTATCTGGCCCAGAACCACCGGACAGATTTTCATATCAGACATGACATCCTGGCGGCATGCCATCTACAAGTGAGGGGGGTCCGACTGTCTTTGGCCCCTGATTAGACGAAAAGGAGCCGGGGACTCTACTGTTTGAGGAAAGACGCGACCCGCTCTGAAGGCTGTGCACCCTGGTTGATCCAGTACTCTGCACGGTCTCGATCCAGCCTCAGGGATTCTTCCCCCTTAGCCGCCATCGGATTAAAAAACCCGATTCGCTCGATAAACCTGCCTCGCGGCTGCCGCCGCCGGTCGGAGACGACAATGGAATAAAAGGGCCGCTTTTTGGAGCCGCCTCGGGCAAGCCGAATGGTTACCATCTGTACAATCCTCTAAAAATTCGTCAAACCAGTCAATTTTAGCATACAAATTGGGTCTTCAATGCCGCAAAGGGGTTTTATTGAAGCATGGGGGGGCCGCCGCCAGGAAATCCACCTCCCTTCATCTGCGCCATCAACTTTGACATTCCCCCTTTGCCTTTCATTTTTTTCATCATTTTCTGCATCTGGGCAAATTGCTTAAGCAGTCGATTAACTTCCTGTACCTGGGTACCAGACCCCGCGGCAATCCGCCGCTTTCGAGACCCCTTGATGACCGCCGGAAATGCCCGCTCTCCTGGGGTCATTGAATTAACAATCGCAATAAGTCGCGCCGTTTCGCCGCCCCCCATCTGTGCCCGTGCCGCCTGAGGCAAGGATGCCATACCGGGGATTTTTTCCATCAAGCCACCTAGCCCACCCATTTTCTCCACTTCCTGGAGCTGGTCCCTGAAGTCCTCCAGATCGAAACCTTTTCCTTTTTTGAGCTTTTGGGAAATCTTTCGCGCCTTCTCTTGATCGACGCTGCGCTGCACCTCCTCAACCAGACCCACCACGTCGCCCATCCCAAGAATTCGAGACACGACCCGATCCGCATGAAACACCTCGAGCGCTGAGGCGTCTTCACCAACCCCGAGGAACTTAATCGGTTTACCGGTGACCTCTCGCACTGAAAGCGCAGCCCCGCCTCTGGCGTCACCGTCGGTCTTCGTCAGGATCACGCCGGTCAATTCAAGCGCCTCGTTAAATGCGCCCGCGCTCTTAACAGCATCCTGGCCTGTCATGCTGTCCACCACAAACAGCGTCTCAGCCGGGTCAACTGCCTCGTGCACGGCTTTGAGCTCAGTCATCATTTCTCCATCGACATGAAGACGACCTGCTGTGTCCACGATGACCACATCGTCGGACCGTACCCGAGCCTGTGACAATGCATGTTGCGCGATGCTAACAGGGTCTGTCCCGTATGAAACAAAACCTACGCCGTTTTGTTGTGCCAACTGAGAGAGTTGCTCAATGGCTGCGGGCCGGTACACGTCAACACTGCACAGCAGTACCTGCTTCTTCTCGCGTTGTTTCAAGAAACGGGCGAGTTTGGCAGCGGTGGTGGTTTTTCCCGCACCTTGTAATCCCGAAAGTAGGATGACTGCCGGCGGGGTTACCGAAAGATTCAATCCCTCAGTCTCAGCGCCCATCAGGGCGACCAGTTCATCATTAACCACTTTGATGACCGCCTGACCCGGACTGAGACTCCCCAGCACGGCCTGTCCTACTGCTTTTTCACGAACGCGATCAAGGAAGTTCCGCACTACCGGCAGCGCCACATCAGCTTCCAGCAGTGCAATACGCACTTCGCGCAGTGCCTCTTTTATGTTTTCCTCGCTAAGGCGGCCACGACCGGTTAACTCCTTAAAAGTGGCTTGTAGCCGATCTCCTAACTGGGTAAACATTTTTCTCCCTGAGTAAACTGTGATGGACTTGCGGTTGAAGCCTGCCGATACCTGAGGACCGCCGCGATTAGGCTAAAATCACTTCCTGAAAAAGCGACGGAATGATTTTACACGCTGGTCATCTCTTACGCTTGGCGTCACCTGACCCTTATACCCCACGATACCTGACTATGATCCCAGTTTTCAGTCTGACGGCCATGTTTTTGTATGCTGGCGCCTGGGCGACTCTGCTAAGGTCCCTCACTGCCGATCCGACAAGAGTGCACCGCAAAAGATTCGACGCGCTGCTGGCTTATCTTGCCGCGATGGCTCACGGCCTTTTGCTGGCGCCGACGCTGGTGTTTACAACCCAAGCCAATCTAGCACTCGGCAGCACCCTCTCCCTAATTACCCTGATCATCGCGCTTTTGTTTCTAGCCATACGATTGTTCCAGCCAGTGCAGGGCATGGGAGTTCTGATTTATCCATCCGCTTTGGTAGGTGTCGGATTGGGTTGGCTGCTGCCGGGGCCGATCTACGCTTCTAACCTTGACGGGGTAAGTGGTCTTCTGCACATCGTTGGCGCGGGCCTGGCATACGCATTGCTGAGCCTCGCACTCGCCCAGGCAATCCTTCTGCACTTTTACGATCGAGACCTCAAACAAAAACGCAGCGTGGGGCTCTTTCGGTCCTTCCCTCCGATCCTGACCATGGAAAAGATCCTTTTCCAGTTGGTCTATCTAGGCTTTGGTCTGCTTACACTCACCCTGTTGAGCGGCGCATTATCTTCAGGGGAGATGTTCGGACAGGCGTTTTTGTTTAATCACCATACCGTCCTATCTCTTTTAGCCTGGATCAGCCTCGCAGCACTGATACTTGGTAGATTGGTTCTGGGTTGGCGCGGAAGAACCGCTGTGCTTTGGACGGGAGCCGGATTCTTTCTGCTCGGGGTGGGATATTTCGGAACCCGCTTTGTACTGGAAGTATTGCTGGCCTCCTGATGAATTGATCGGTGTCCTCGCCCCTAAATTCCGATCCGATCGAGAAATCCATACCACCCGACCGAGGCGGAAAGGAACCAGGGTTTCCCGTAATACAGCGGTCGAGTTCGAAAAGGCAAATCAGAAAGAGCACTTCGACCCTCATCGAGTCCCAGCACTTGTTGGCCCAGTCGGGTGCCGAAATAGCTCGCGAGGGCAACGCCTGATCCGCAGTATCCCATTGAGTACCAGATTCCGTCATGACAGCCTAAATGGGGCATGTGCTGAAACGTCCATCCAACAAACCCCATCCATGAATGGCTGACTTTTGCGTCGCACAACTGCGGAAAAATAGTCGTGACGTGGTCGTGAAGGCGTGGGGCACTGACACGCGGATTGGTTTCGCTCAGCGATACACGGCCCCCAAAGAGTAATCGCCGACCATCGGGTGACAAACGGTAGTACACAACCACCCTTCGCGTGTCGACAATCATCCGGTCGCCCGGAATCAACGAACGCGCCGCCGCTTCGCCGAGATCCTCTGTAGCGATCATGTAAGTGCCAATCGGGAAGACGCGACGTTGCTGCCAAGGCGTGAGCCGACTGGTGTATCCACTCGTCGCGACGACCACCTCTCCTGCTCGAACACGGCCGCGATCAGTATCAACGACGAACCCAGCACCATCGCGACTTCGCTCGATACGCGTGGCCCGGGTATGACCGACGACGCTCGCGCCGCTTTCGAGAGCACAGTTAAGAATTCCCTGATGATAGGCCGCAGGATCCAAAGAGGCATGCTGACTCTGAACCAGTCCGCCGTGATAAAACTTGGTGTCGATCTCAACCGACTGCTCCGAACGCGGCACCAAAAACGCCTCCATCTCGAGCCCGGGGGGCTGTGATGCCAATTTCTGGGCGAGCTTGTCGTAGTGGCGTGCGGTGTGTGCGCCAAAAAACCTGCCAGAAACACGGTAGTCGCAATCGATCGCCTCATGCTGTATGAAATCGCCGATCCACGACAGAGCCCGCTGTCCTTCGCGATGCACTTCAAGAGCGGTTTCACGCCCGAACTCTTTTTCAAGGGAGGCGTAATCGGGCTTGATGCCCGTCGACACCTGCCCCCCATTTCTGGAACTGCAACCCCAGCCCGGCTCGGCTGAATCAATCACTAGTGTCGCTCGACCACCACGGACTGTCTGAAGGGCCGCACACAACCCCGTGTATCCTGATCCAACGACCAGCACATCAACCGATGTTGGCAGGGGCGCGGGCGCGCCCACGGGTCTTGGTGTTCGCTCCCACCAAAACGGTTGTTCGCGGTAGTCCTGAGAAAACAGGCGACTGGAGTCGCTATTCATAAGTCGGTTCCTGATTCAAGAACGGTCAGCAAGATTGCTGACCTGATAATCTGCTCCGTCAAGCCACTTCGAAGCAATCTCGATTCCCCAGCCGGGGTTATCGCTCACATTGACCTGTCCATCACTTACATTGAATGGTGACTCGACAAAAAGGCCATCCTGCCACGGATAGTAATCCAAGCCCTCAATTGAGAATTCAAGATATTTGCCCGCATTGGGAATCGCGCGCAAAAGATGCATGGTGAACAGCGTAACCAAAGAGAGGTTCGCGCAATGCGGGGTACACGGCAGGCCTTTCTCGGCCGCCATCTCAGCCACCTGCATAGCGCGAAGCATTCCCCCCACGTAGCAGACGTCCGGCTGCACAATATCCACCGCCCGCATCTCAATCATCCGCCGCCATGTTGAAAGATCACAATCCTGCTCACCGCCCGTGACATCCACAGAGAGGGCCTCAGTAACCTCGCGCGTTTGTTCAAGTTCCCAGTACGGACAAGGTTCTTCAAAGTGCTCAACACCCCACTCTTCCAGCAAATGGCCCACCGCAATCGCCCTTTCTGGCGAAAAACCGCTATTGGCATCAACCAGAAGCGAGACGTCATCTCCGAGTTGACGTCTCACAGCCGGCACAATGGCTTCTGTTCGCCCTGGCCATTCATCGATGTCGTGCCCACATTCGGCCCCGACGCGAAACTTGAATGCGTCAAACCCCCACTCATCCCGCAACTGACCTAATCGTTCAGCCTCCGCTTCAGGTGTGATGTCACGACGCATGCTGGAGCCGTACGCCCGAAGACTGCCCGGCAAACCACCCAAGAGTTCGCACACACTCTTTTCGCAAGCCCGGCCCTTCCGATCCCAAAGCGCGGTTTCGAGCCCGGCTAATGCCCGTCTGAGATAAGACCCGGGGAACTTATGTTCACGTTCAGGAATCTCTCTTACCAACTCACCGATGTCATCAGCCGATTTCCCCAGAGACCAGGGCGCCACCTGGCGATGCAATACCTGCGTTGTAATATCAGCGTTATAAGGGGAGACCTGTCCCCATCCCATACTACCGTCGCGGCAGGTTGTCCGGACGAAAGCCAGATATTCTCGGCTGAAGGTCTCTACGCGCTCAATAATCGCGCCATCATTCAGTTGCGGCATAAGGCGGCCAGTCGGCTAAAGCTAATCAACGTATTCGCTATTTTCGCCCAAAGTACCTTTGTTACCCAACAAGTCCACTCCACACTGAAGTGGGTTCGGCAGGAATCAGAAAGCGTCCAACAAAGCGATCTACAATAGCCATGGCGTTACCGGCTTGCGCTACCCACAGCAAGCGATGTCAATTCCACAGCGACCGTACTGAGTTTTCCTCTTGAAGAGCATTGATCGAGATAGCCCGCAACAGCGGTTCGCCGGAGTCCTGCTTCTTTTAATGATTTTCGCGTCCATTTTATCAGGCTTCGGCCTGACAGACTTTCTCTGGATGTCCGGCTTGTGCGCTCTTGCAGCTCTAGTGTTGTTATGGCCTCGCAGTCAGCGGGCACAGCGGATTCAATGCGTTATTTTTATCGCGATCGGAGTGATGTGCCTTGCTTTCGCCCGGGCCAGCGGTCACGGCGAAATTCCCATCCAACAAATGCTGACCCAAAATCACCTCCTGATCAGTTTGCTCTGTGCGGTGAGCTTTCTGCGCCTCATTACCGACACCCGCGCGGCCTCAGGAAGAGCGCCGAAGACAGGAGAGGCAGCGTTTTTGCAGACCATTTCAGGACTTCATTTTTTCTCCTCTGTCATCAATCTGTCGGCGCTGATCATTTTTGCAGATTCCCTGTCCAAGGATCAGAAACTTGGCCGCACAGCGGCCACGAGCCTGCAGCGCGGATTTTCTCTGGCGGCACTGTGGTCGCCCTTTTTTGCGGCGATGGGAACCTGTCTGTTATACGCGCCAGGCACGCGTCTGCCGGATCTATGGTTGCTGTCTATCCCGCTTTGCGCTTTCGGGCTAATATTTACTTGGGCTGAACACCGGTTTAGAAGCGCTGGCGGGCTCGGCACATTCGAAGGCTACCCAGTTAACTTCCGAGCCTTGTGGGTTCCCTCTCTGATGGTGGTCTGTGTGCTGGGCGCGAATTCCCTATTCCCTGAAGTATCCGTGTTAGTGCTGGTCTCGGCACTCTCCGTACTGGTCACCGCGACGGTCATAGCGGCTCGAGAATCTTTGTCACTAGCGATCGCGACGGTACGTAACTTCAGCTATCGTCGATTGCCTGATATGTACGGCGAGTTGATACTGTTTTTCAGTACCGGGATTATGGCTACCGGAATTTCAGCCTTCGTCGCCGTAACGCAACCTGCGTTGAACGTGGTCGGATTTACGCCCGGCATTGCGATCAGCCTGCTTGCTATCCTGCTATTCCTGGCTGTCGTGGGTGTGCATGCCATCGTCAGCATCGTTGCAGCATCCGCCATTATCGCACCGCTTGACCCCGAACCGGCGATACTCGCGCTGATCTTCCTCGTCAGCTGGTCAGTTGGGGCGACTGGAGGCCCAATATCCGGTCTTAATCTGGCCATGCAAAGTCGCTATGGGGTAACAATGGGTCAATGCTTTACTTGGAACCTGCGATACACACTCGCCATGTTTACCGGCACCAGCATCATTCTCCTGATAGCACTGAACTAAGCAAAAGCACTCTTTACTCGGGAGAGAGATACCAACGGAATTCGAGCGGCGTAAATTCCTTATGAAACGCATCAAGCTCAAACTGCTTGCACTCCCGGTAAAGGTCCAGATAGGAAGCGCCCAGATAGTCTCTTAGAATCGACCCGCTCCCCAGCTGATCCAGCGCCCCTTGCCAGGTAAACGGGACGGCGGGATCCAGTTCCCCTCCGGCGTTGTCGGTTCGTGGTTCAGGCGGATCCAATTGTTGCGTGAGGCCATGATGAACCCCTGAAAGAATCGCCGCCAGGATCAGGTAGGGATTGGCATCTGCGCCAGCCATCCTATGCTCCAGCCGGCGAGCCTTCATGTCTCCCGCCGGCACCCGAACTGATACTGAGCGATTGTTGTAACCCCAGGTCCTGCCGGTCGGCACATAAAGATTGGGTCCGAATCGCCGAAATGAGTTCACATTAGGCGCGAAAATTCCCATCGACTCCGGCAGCAACGCGAGTAAACCGGCAATCGCCTGCCGCAGTAAACCACTCCCCTGATCAGACCCATCATCAAATACATTTCGGCCCGCATCGTCGAGAATGCTGACGTGCGCATGCAGGCCATTACCGGCACTGTCCGGATAAGGCTTGGCCATAAAGGTAGCTGCCACACCATGTTTACGGGCAATCCCCCTGACCGCCCGCTGTAACAAAATAGCGTGATCTGCGGCCAGCACGGGATCATCGACATGCTCCAGGTTGATCTCAAACTGCCCCGCGGCATATTCGGAACTGGCTCCTCCTAACGGCACACTCTGCGCAGCGCAGACTGACTCCATCTCCGCAAGAAAACCGCTCACGCCATCAAGGTCTGCAAGGCTATAAACCTGTGTGCGCTCGGCAAGCCTGCCCGTCTCAGGAAGTATCGGCGGATGCACTTCGCCGGAATCCGCTCTCTCAGCGTCGAGCAGATAAAACTCCAACTCCAGGGCGACAACCGGATGAAGGCCGTCGCTCGCAAGCCTTGAGACCACGTTGCGAAGCACGTGTCTTGGATCTACAGCACAGGGGCTTCCGTCTAACTCGTAAAGGAGCCCCAACACTTGTGCCGTACCGGATCCCGCCCAGGGAACGGGCGCAAGGGATCCGGGAACCGGAAGCACAGTCACATCAGGATCACCGTCTGAGAATCCTCGTCCCCCGGCATTCGTCCCGACGCCGTTTACATCAAGAAGGAACGTAGAGCTGGGCAACAGGATGCCTTCTTCATAGAGCTTGCCAAAATGCTTTCGGCTCACTCGTTTTCCACGCATAACGTTACAAAGATCCGGTAGCAACACATCGATGAATTCCGTCTTTGGGTGTGAAGCGAGAAACGGCTCTAGTTCCGTTGTAAGATCGTTCATATCGTTGGATCTGAAAGGGTTAGGCAGCTCATTTTGGGTCCGGGTGTTGGCGGGCGTGAGTTTCCCGAGTTAGCGCAATGCTGACAATGGCAATCGCCAACCAGGCCAACATGAGCAAAAACCCAAGACGATAACTGCCAAAACTATAAACTCTGATTCCTTCCGCGCCCACATTACCGCTCCACAATCGATCCAGCAACCAGCCAATCAACGGCTGCAGCAGCATGGGACCGCACATGACCCCCATGTTGACGACACCCGACACCGTTCCGGCCAGCGCCATTGGCACAGACTCTTTGGCTTGAGTGAATCCAAGGATCATTCCGCCGGAACAAAAACCTGCACCAAGCAACAACGCCACTAGAAAACTTTGCGGCAGATCAGGTATCAAAATCACAGCCGACCAACACCCCGCCGCAAGACAGGTCCCAACCAGATAGGGTAGTCGGCGTAATCCGATCTTCTCCGAAAGTAAACCGAAAACCGGCCCGCTAAACGCCCAGGCCAGCATAATCCCCGAGCAGACGGTCGCCGCGATCGCTGAGGACATGCCGTAAACATGGGTCAAAAACGGTATCCCCCAAAGCCCGGAGAAAGCGAGCACCGAACCGACAATCCCTCCGGGCGCCAGTGCAAGTAACGCAGAGTTCCGATAAGAAAAAACGCGTTTCAATTTTTGCCACTCAGTTTCCCCCGACACCTTTGCAAGGGACGTGCTCACATAACCCGAATATCCGCGGTCAGTCGGATCATCCCGCACGATGATCCAGACTGCGCAAGCCAAAACCAGACCAACAATTCCTGCCGCAAGAGTGACGATGCGCCAGCCGAAAGCCTCACTTGCCAGATGCAGCGGCACACCCGCGAACACAGCGCCCATCATTCCAGCGACGAGCAGCAACCCAGCGGCCAGTGCGAAACGCTCAGGCGCCAACCAATGTGTGGCAAGTTTCAGCGTACAGACAAACCCTACAGCGACAAAGGCACCGATCAACAGTCGTCCAACACCCGCCCAGAACAGGGACGGCGCCAAGGCAAATATCACCGCACCGAGAGTGCTGAGTACAAGACCTGCCGTCAGCAAACGGCGGGGCCCGTATCGATCAGCGAGGAGTCCCGTTGGAATCTGCATCGCGACATACGAGTAGAAGTACAACGCTGACAAGCTCCCCAGCGAGGCGGCGCTCAACCCGAAGTCCAGACTGAGTTCCCGATGGAGCACAGCCGGCGCCACCCGATGGAAAAACCCCAGAAGAAATAGACCTGCGCCCAAAGACCACACGGCCCAGGCCAACATGGCCGGTGGAGTAGATTTGTGATTGGGCGTACCGAGCATCATTTGTGGCGCGTTCAGTTATAGACTTTGCATAAATTTCGGTTTTAAATTGGCCCTGTACCATTCAGGATCACACTACTACCATCTCGGACCGGTCCACCGATTAGATGCCTGGATGCTACTCTCAGTGCGCCGAGTAAGTCCTTGTCCGGAGCGACGGAGCGTCGATTGCTTCAGAGCGAGTGTGGGCCAGCGTAGACTGGATTTTGCGGGCGTGGGGCAATGGCCTGCAACTTATTCCTAATCACCATAATAAAGCCATGAAACCCTATTCCGCCTGGAAAGTCTTCGTCAACGGTCTCACGGGTCAGAAAGGCTGGGATCGCGCCTGGCGTGACCCAGAGCCAAAAAAAGAATACGACGTAGTCATAGTTGGTGCCGGACTGCACGGACTGGCTACCGCTTATTATCTTGCCAAGAATCACGACATCAAAAATATCGCCGTGGTCGAAAAGAGCTGGCTCGGTGGGGGCAATGGGGGCAGGAACACCACGATCGTTAGATCCAACTACATGCTTCCTGGGAACCGGGAATTTTACGAACATTCTCTAAAGCTTTGGGAGAACCTCAGTCACGATCTGAATTACAACGTCATGTTCAGCCAACGCGCTCACGTCACCTTGCTGCACTCCCCCGCTGCACGCGACGGCGCAGCACGCCGATACAACACGATGCGCCTGACGGGTTCTGACGGCGAACTCTGGGATCTTGAGACCCTAAAACGCAATATTCCCCACCTCAATTATTCAGCCGATGCCCGCTTCCCGATCATCGGAGCGATGGCGCAGCCGCGTGCCGGCACCGCCCGACATGACGCCGTCGCGTGGGGCTACGCTCGAGGGGCAGACCAGCAGGGGGTCGACATTCTTCAGAACTGTGAAGTCACAGGCGTCGAGCGCAACGGAAGCACAGTCACGGGCCTGCAAACGAGCCGAGGAGTGATTCGGGCGAAAAAGGTCGGCTTCGCAGTCGCGGGAAACACCTCAAGACTCTGGCGCATGGCGGAACTTGGCAAGCTCCCCATTGAATCCCACAAGCTGCAGGCCTTCGTATCCGAGCCGCTGAAACCACTGCTGGATCATGTGGTGGTGTTTGGAGTGGGCGGCGCGCATTTTTATATCTCGCAATCAGATAAAGGCGGGATGGTGTTCGGTGGCGATATCGACTGGTATAAGTCATACGCTCAGCGCGGCAACCTTCCGATTGTCCAGGATGTGGCTGAGTGCGCCACTTCGATCCTGCCCTGCCTTGGTCGTGTCCGGCTGCTGCGCCATTGGTCCGGCGTCATGGACATGTCGATGGATGGCTCTCCGTTTATCTGCAAGACCCCGCTCGACAACCTCTACCTCAACGCCGGCTGGAACTACGGCGGGTTCAAGGCAAGCCCAGCGTCCGGATGGTATTTCGCGGATCTTATTGCGAACAATCGGCCCGACCCGGTTATTGCAGATCACACCCTGGATCGATTTGCCCGCGGCATCAACATCGATGAGCGCGGCGCCGGCCCTGACCCGAAACTGCACGGATAGTCCGCTATGCTAAGAATCTCCTGTCCCTTTTGCGGTGTTCGAGACCACAGTGAGTTCAGTTACGGTGGAGATGCGTCCGTCGAGTATCCCGCCCTGGACGCATCAGAATCCGAATGGGTCGAAGCGGTGTTCCAGCGGGAGAATATCGATGGTGTGCAGTTCGAGACCTGGCAGCATATTCAGGGGTGCAGGATGTGGATTGTGGTCGAACGGGATACGCGTACCCACGCTATCCACTCAGTACGGCCCGCTCATGATGGCATCGCGCGGGCTCTGAACGCGGAACAAGACGGCGTGAGTACATCATGACAGCACAGCGCCTCCCGAAAGGCGGTCATATCGATCGTACCCGTCCCCTGACCTTCCGTTGGGACGGGACCCCTATGAGCGGTTACGCCGGTGATACGCTCGCCTCGGCTCTCATGGCTAATGACGAACAAATTCTGGGTCGGAGCTTCAAATACCACCGGCCCCGAGGGATCATGTCAGCCGGCGTGGAGGAATCCGGAGCCCTGGTCACGGTCGGTAAGGGTGCGAAACAGGACGCCAACGTTAGAGCCACTACTCAACCTCTCTACGAAGGGCTTATTGCTCGGGGCCAGAACGCTTGGCCGAGTGTCCGTCTTGATTTTGGCGCCATAAACAGTCTTTTTGGCCGATTCTTTGCCGCAGGTTTTTATTACAAGACTTTCATGGGCCTTCCGCCATTTGAATGGGGACGCGGCACAGGGATGTGGATGCGGTATGAAAAGATCATCCGAAAAGCGGCGGGGATGGGTACAGCCTCCCGTGAGCCGGATCCCGATCGCTATGAACACGCCCATGGCTATTGCGATCTGCTCGTGGTCGGCAGCGGCCCTGCAGGGCGTGCTGCGGCGCACTGTGCCGCAAAAGCCGGCTGTGATGTGATCCTGGTTGAACAGGACGCCATAATGGGAGGCGATACTCTAAGTCAACCAGACAACACCAGCTCTTTACAAGAAGAACTTTCCGCGCTAACAGCTTGTGGCGTGCGGCTAATGACCTCTACAACCGCATTTGGTCTTTACGACAACGGCGTTGCTGGACTTCTGGAACGGGTCACGGACCACTTGGCTGATCCGACGTCTTGGCTGCCGCGTCAACGATTCTGGACGGTGCGTGCCCACGCCACCGTGATCGCCGCCGGAGCGCTGGAGCGGCACATTGCTTTTGGCGACAACGATCGGCCTGGAGTAATGACCGCTAACGCCGGACGCACCTACCTCAATCGCTTTGCGATCCAGGCCGGCGAAAAAATCGTCATCGCCACCAACAACGACTCTGCATACACCACAGCGTCTGATCTCGCAGGCTCTGGAGCGAGCGTCACGATGCTTGACTCCCGGCGCGAAATCCCCTTCTCATGGCGGTCACACTGCGATACCGCAGGCGTCGTAATAAAGTCCGGTGCAGCCCCAATGAAGGCGCTCGGCGGCAAAGCCGTCTCAGACCTGACGACGGCCATCAGACAGGGGAACAGTTGGCGCGCGGACAGAAATATAGATTGTGATCTGGTGCTGGTTTCCGGAGGTTGGTCCCCCGTTGTCAATCTTCTGTCACACAGGGGTATCAAACCTGTCTGGAACCCGGAACTAGCGTGCTTTCTGGCCCCTACTTCTGAAGAGCCGATCCTGGCGGCTGGAAGTGCAGCGGGCGTGTGGGACGACGCCGCATGCCGTACGTCTGGAGAGAAAGCCGCCCTTGAAGCGTTGGAACTCATAAGGAACCCCGCATACCGCACTGCCGCGCAGACGCCAGGCAATTGGGAATGCCCGATTGATCCCCTCTATGAAGTTCGCCCAGCCAAACAGAAGCTCAAGTCTTTCGTAGACCCTCAACACGACGTCACGACAGACGATATTCGACTGGCCCATCATGAGGGTTTCGTGTCGGTCGAACACCTCAAGCGATACACAACGCTCGGCATGGCGACCGATCAAGGCAAGATGGGCAATATCATCGGGATCGCCTTGATGGCCGACGCACTGGGAAAGGAAATCCCTCAGGTCGGTACGACCACCTTCCGCCCCCCTTACACACCGGTCAGTATTGGCGCGTTAAAGGGCCGAAATGTGGGCCCGCATTTCAGACCCCTGCGACGGACGCCGCTGCATGACTGGAATCTGGACGCAGGCGGCACCATGACGATGGCCGGACTTTGGCACCGACCCTGGTTTTTCGCGCGCAGCGGGGAAACCATCAGCGAGGCCTATGTCCGGGAAGCGGAAACCGTGCGCCGCACAGTGGGGCTTTGTGATGTGACCTCACTGGGCAAGATCGCAATTCAAGGTCCCGACGCGACGGAGTTGCTGAACCGGGTTTACAGCAACCCCTTTGCAAAACTCCAAATCGGCAAAACCCGTTACGGCATTATGCTTCGAGATGACGGTTTGGTCATGGATGATGGCACCACCTGGCGCCTTACCGAAGACGAATACTTTATGACCACCACAACTGCACATGCGGCAAAGGTGATGGCGTTTCTGGAGGAACTGCTTCAGACGCGATGGACCGACCTGAAAGTTCACCTGACCTCAGTGTCAGAGCAATGGGCGGGTGTCGCCGTGGCAGGACCGTTATCGAGAGAAGTGCTGACAGCCTGTGTCGAACAGCCAACGCGGGTTTCCGACGAGGCCCTGCCCTTTATGGGCGTGGTGGAAACGAACATGCGTGAAGGGATCCCTGCACGGATTGCACGAATCAGTTTCTCCGGAGAGCGGGCTTTCGAGGTATACGTGCCGTCGGATTTTGGCCCCGCCGTGATGCAGAGGCTGTGGGATGCCGCCCGACCAATGGATGGCTGCCTGTATGGTCTGGAGGCATTGGGTGCGCTGAGAATTGAAAAAGGTCATGTGACCGGTGCCGAGCTCGATGGCCGGGTCACTATTGAGGATGCCGGCCTTGGGCGGATGGCGTCTGACAAGAAATCCTATGTTGGCAGCGCACTTCGCAAACGTCCTGAAATGGTGAAGGACGACCGCCCGCGCCTCGTTGGAATTTTCCCGAAAGACCGCCGGGAAATCTTTAACGCGGGGTCCATTCTCTGCGCTGCGGACAACATTGCCGGATACGGTGAAGGGTGGATCACCGCCGTGACCCATTCTCCGGCCCTTGGCCACTGGATTGGACTGGGCTTTATCAACGGCGGTCACGAGGGCTGGCAGGGCCGAGACGTCGTTTGTGCTGACCCCGTGCGCAAGGGAAATACCGCCGTAGAGATCGTCTCACCGCATATGTATGACCCCAAGGGAGAGCGGATGTATGGCTAAACGACAATCCCCGCTCGCATCCGTTTACCATCTTGGAATGCATGGTCGACCCGGTGAACCCGGCGTTCGGCTACAGGAAATCACAGACCTGAACCTCGTTCAGGTTGCGGCGTGGCCTGACATGCTGGAATCTGCGGCAAAAGACGTCGCACACGCGATCGGCGCTGACCAGCCGCCCGGTCCCGGTCACGCGGTTTCGACCGAGCAGGGAACCGCGCTGCGCGTAGAAGCGCTTAAATGGTGGCTGTTGGACTGTGGGATGCCGACTCTTGATGCCAAAACAGCCGTTTGCCTGGACCTGTCCCACTCGAGAACGCGAATTCTGTTGTCAGGGCCGGAGGCTTCTGTGTGTCTTAACCGACTGCTCCCGCTTGATTTGCGCCCTGATCGTTTCGGGGTCAACCAAGTCGCAAATGCAGGCATTCATCACGTGGGTGTCACCTTGCGGCGCAGTGAAGCAGGCTACGAACTCTTCATCCCCCGGGGGTTCGCCGTATCGCTTTGGGAACTTCTAGTGGAAACCGCTGAGCAATTCGGCCTGGAGATCATCTAGCCCGCTTCTTCCTCACGCCGGCGCGGTCTTAGCCCAGGACTGAAAAACTGCTGTCTGGATTGATCTGCCGCCGCCGAGACATGCTCGCTGTATCCAGTTCATAGTCGATATGCGCCAACTTGAACCGGAAGGCTTCGGTATCATGGTCTCCCCCTGATTCACAATATTCAATGAGGCCGGCCATCAAGCGGCCGGCGCCCGGCGCATTTTTAAATTGGTTTCCGCTTGACCCGCACGCCATATAAAAGCCGTCAATCGCAGACCGGTCATAAATCGGCAGCCAATCCTCGGTCACGTCGTAGAGGTCCACCACCCCGCGCATACGATTGGGCAGTTTTAGCCCGCCCATGCGTTGCGCCAGACGCAGCGCCTGCGTAGTTGCCTGATCCGAGAAATCACGATTGAAGTCATCAGGGTCCGCCCAATCATGCGGATCACAAGGAGGATCTTCACTGCCTGCAAGAACATAGTTGCCGGTCTCCGGCCGACAATACACGCCGATGTCATTATCCGACACCACCAGACCGGCGCCTTCGAAGTCCAGACCCTCGGGCGACGGCACGTGCGCCACCTCTTGCCTCAAAGCACGGGTGGTAATCCTCATATCGGCAGTTGCACCCGCCAGTTCGTTAATCTTGGATGAGTGAGGACCAGCCACATTGACCACCACCGGCGCGTTGATACGGGTGCCGTCTTCCAGTACCACACCCTGTACCCGCCCCCCCGCCGAAGGAATCTCGCTGACAGCCTGATTGAAAAGAAAACGCCCCCCCGCAGCCTCAGCAGCCAACTGGATGTTCTGTGAAGCCAGTTGTGGATCGCTGATATAACCCGCGGTCGGGAAGAATACCCCGCCTTCAATCCGCCCTCCCCCAGGCTCGCCAAAGGACGGATCCTGCATCCGCTTTGCGGGTGCATAGCACCGAAGATCGTAACCGGGCAATCGTCGGGTAATTTCATCCTCATTCCACTCTTCATACGGAATCGCAAGCGAACGCGCGTTATCAAGGATTTTGGTGAGGTGACCGTTTCCTTCGGTTTTCATAACCAAGCATCCGGTTTTATGAAACCGGGCCTCGTCGAACCCCTTTGCCGACGCTGCCTCTAGATATCCTGACCAATCTTCCCAGTCATGATAAGCGTCAAAGGCAAAAGCCGTTCCTTCCAATGTCGAGTAATGCACTCGAACGATTGCGCAGGAACTTGAGGTTGAGCCGTACCCTGCTTTGGGCGCCCGATCTACCGAAATAGTACGCCGGCCGGTTTTTGCAAGCTCATAAGCAACTGCCGTGCCGATAATTCCGGCTCCAATAACAACAGCGTCGGCGGATAAAGAGTTCGTCATCTTGATTTGAGATCCTTTTGGCTCAAGCGAAGGCTGCGTCAGTTCGCTATCGTCCCAAGTGTGGTGATCGTTCCTGTCAGAAAGTGGTGGAACTTGAACAAACTGCCAGGTGTGCCGAGATAGCCGTCGACACCCCAGTTATTGTTCAGACTAATGTCCGCAAAAGAAAAATTCTCGCTATCGAATCTTGGATCAAAGCCGGCATGGGTATGGTAGGTTGCAGTGGCTGTCCCTGCCCCGACACTTGAGGGAGATCCAATACTGACGCTGTCCACCGTTCCTTTTACAGGCTCGGTCGCACTGAAGGTGTTGTCACTGTTGCGATACACCCAGCCTCCATACTCCAGATTCTCCGCTACGGATGTAGGGTTAATCCCGTTCAGGACGTTCCGAGCCGCGTCGTGTTGGGTGGAGAAGCGCAGTTGGTTATCAGACGACTCGCTGCCAGAACTCGCTACCAGGGCAATTCCCACCGCTCCCGCCGCCAGCACCACGGTGGTCGCAATGTCAGTGGTACTGGTACCGCCCTCCCGGGCGAGTAGCCTATCCTGGCTCCCTTGCCGGCTGCTGAAATTGACAATCCACCGCTGATATTCGCCGTTACCAAAGCGGCTGCTTCGTCCGTCACGGACTTCAAACCCCAGCCACAGATGACGCCCCAATGGCAGCTGCCATCTCAGATTTGCAGAAGAAACATCCGAACCTGCCGCTGCAAAAGTGGATTGAAGCTCTCCCACCGGCAGGCGCAACTGCAAACCAAGTGCATGAGCGTAGTCATTTTCTTCCCCATCTACGCGATAGAATTGCAGCGCAAACGCGCCCGATGTGGCGCCCGCAAACCAACTTATTCGATCGACTGTCTGTATCGCACCGACCTGGGACACTCCACCGGTAAACTGGACCCCCCCGGTCAAAAAATCAAACGCAGCGCCTGAGAAGTGGGTTGGCCGCTGATAATTGCCATGAAAAAGGCTCGCATCTCGCTCCGCGAGCGAAAGCGACGAACTGAGAGAGGACAGCCCCTTCCCTTCGCCCCAAAAACCACTCAGACTAAAACCTGAGCCATGAACTGATGAGAGCAGGAGTTGGTCATCGTGACTGACCCCGGCCATTGCTTGCACGGATCCAAGGCCTTGAGGCGGCGTCGTAAGCCAGAAAGCCTGATCAGACGGTCCTGAAGCTCCAAGAGCGGGGATAATTCCCGCAGAAAAAATAAATGAGGCCCGAACCAGGCTTTTTATCAGTACGCTAAACACTCAGTGTTGTCTCACTAAACAAGTTCTCCGGGCAGACTAACTGATCCCTAGGATCTTGCCAACCGTGGGGTCACATCGACTTGCCCGAGTCGCGTCGGTCAGCAGTATTGGATCCAGATTATGCACGCAAGGGAATTCTTACTCGCCCTGTTCGTCCCATTTAGTTGGGCGTTGGGATTTGTCGTCGCTAAGGCGGGGCTAGAAGAGTTCCCCCCGCTGCTACTGATGAGTATCCGTTTTGCGATCGCGGCCCTGGTGCTGGTCTGGTTCGTACCGATTCCCCGCAACTGCCTGAAAGATCTTTTCTGGATCGCACTGGTGGGTTCTACGGTTCAATATGGCCTGACCTTTACCGGCCTTTCCATGATTGATGCCTCGCTCGCCATTATCGTTGTGCATTTGGAAGTTCCAAGCGGTGTCCTGCTTGCCATCCTGGTGTTTCGCGAACGTCCGGGTCTGCTGCGGATTTGCGGGATGGTGGTCTCGTTTCTCGGCGTCGTGCTCATTGCAGGACTCCCCGATACGGAGGGCCAATTACTCGCGATCTTCCTGACCGGCAGTGGCGCGGTCATCTGGGCGGTCGGCCAGATCATGTACAAACGAATAAGCGATCAGCTCGATGGCTTTACTGGAATTGCCTGGCTGGGCGTTCTGGCGGCACCGCAAATGCTTATCGGCTCATTTATTTTTGAGGAAGGTCAGTGGGAGGCGGTGAAACAAGCCACCTGGATCGGCTGGGGAAGTGTCGCTTACCTTGGTCTCGTCATGACAGTGGCGGGTTATGGCGTATGGTTCACAGTCTTGCGCAGAAACCCTGTGTCCCATGTGATGCCGGTACTGTTGTTGCTACCGGTCTTTACCATTGGTTTCTCAATGCTTCTTCTGGGAGAACGTCCGAGCATCGGCGTTTTACTGGGGGGCCTGGTCGTACTCGCCGGCGTGGCGATGATCGTGCTGACCAAGCCCGCGCCTGTCTCCGACAAACCTGGGACTCGCCAAGAGAGCCAATGATTCGTCCGACATCTGTCGATATCTGGCGACTCTTGCTCGAGGGTCTAGTTGACTGCGCGCCCGCCTTGCGATGGTGTCTTTCAGAGGGCGAGATTGAACGGGCCGACCGCTTCATCTTTGAGCGTGACCGTACTCGTTTCATTACCTGCCGGGCCATACTGCGCGGTGTCATCGCCCAAAATCTCAACATCGGGCCCGCCGATGTCGTCTTTGCTTACGGAGAAAAAGGAAAGCCCTATCTAGAAGACTGGCCCCTCTTTTTCAATCTCTCCCACTCGCATAACGAGGCCTGCATCGCGATCCATCCAAACGCCCCACTCGGCGTCGATGTCGAACATATTCGACCCCCTACCCGTAACAATTGGATCGCTCTGGCCCAGCGGTTTTTCTCTGCGGCCGAAATCCAGGCACTTTCAGACATGCCTGAACGGCTTCAGTCAAAGGCATTCTTTGCCTGCTGGACCCGCAAAGAAGCCTACCTAAAACTTCATGGACTGGGGCTTTCCTTGCCACTTGACCAGTTTTCAGTCAATGTCGACCCTGATGCGCCGGCAAAACTCTGCTCCAGCGAGTGGTGTCCTGATGATCTTGGTCGTAGCACTCTTTACGACCTACCGACAAATTCCGGATATCGGTCTGCTATCGCGATCGCCACAACGGACCCAGTCACGATTCATGAGACTTGCATCTCTGGGATTGAGTCATTTCCTTTTTTTAAGAGGGTTTAGGAAGCTCATGAACCGTTAAACTACATTCATGAAGTACGACAATATCCTTCAAACAATCGGACACACCCCAACGATCCGGCTGCACGGTTTTGACAGCGGCCACGCACACTCTCTTTGGGTCAAACTTGAAAGCTTCAACCCCGGCGGGTCGGTAAAGGACCGCCCGGCGCTCAATATGATCGAGGACGCTGAAGCCCGCGGGCTGCTGAAACCCGGTGACACGTTGATAGAGCCTACCTCGGGGAATACCGGAATAGGCCTCGCGATGGTGGCTGCCGTCAAAGGCTATCCGGCTATCTTCGTCATGTCTGCCGACATGAGTGAAGAGCGCAAAGCGATCCTGCGCGCTTTCGGCGCCGAGTTGATCCTGACGCCCGCTGACAAAGGCACGGTAGGAGCCATCGAAGAAGCCCGACGTCTGGAAAAAGAAAAAGGCTACTTTTTTGTCGGGCAACACTATAACCCGGCAAATCCGCAATCCCATCGCCAGACCGCTAAAGAAATCATCGACGATTTCGATGGTGACCTGGGCGCCGTCATCTGTACTACCGGCACTGGCGGTACCATCAGCGGTTTATCGACTGTTCTGCGTCAGGAAATCCCTGGAATCAAAATCGTTGCTACCGAGCCTGACAACTCCCCGATTCTCTCGAAAGGCATTGCCTGCAAGCATCGGATTATGGGTACCGCACCAGGATTTATCCCAGATACACTTGACCAAGGCGCTTATGACGACATCATCGCAGTAAATGCCGATCACGCCATGGCGGTTGCCCGCCAACTCGCGCAACAGGAGGGGATTTTTTGCGGTATCTCATGCGGCGCTGCAGTGGTTGGCATGCTGGAGTACGCCAAGCGAGAGGAAGCCCGGGAGCGCCAACTGCTTGCGATTCTGGCAGATACCGGGGAGCGCTATCTTAGTACCGAACTTTGGGCCTCGACATGACCTACATCGTTCACGTCACAGCCGTCGTTGAGGGCGATCTGGATCGCATCGAGCAATTGATTGACGAATATCGCTACACCTGTCTGGAAAATCAGCCAGGAATGAAGCAATTTTTCGTCTGTCGGGCCACCGACAAGCCGAATGTCTTTCTCTATACCCAGATATTTATTGATGCCGATGCACATCGGGCGCATATCGAGGGCAATGATCCTCAGAACTTTTTCTCCAAAATGGAGGACGAAGGATTCCAGTTTCAGGGACGCTGGATGGCTGGCAAAGAGATTGACTCCCTGCCTGAGGGTCAGTGGCTGAACTGACGGTGTCGTCCGCCCGGCTCAGCCCACAGGGCCGGGGTATCCGTTCTGATGAAGCACCCTTGAGATGTCATCGCGGGTGAACAACGCATCGTAGTTCCTTCCGATATTCGGCCACTCCCAGCTTTCGCGCGTGCCGGCGCCGATTTCGGGGTCCCACTCCAGGACCATATTCAGATAAACATCCGGAGTGCTCAAACTGTTTCCAAGAAAAAACGGTCCGTCATGCTTTCCCAGCCCGTCTTCGATGATGCCAAGAATGTAGTCCAGCCTGCGAGCTGCGCATTCAGATACCGCTGAAGTGTCGCTATCGGTTGTATACCCCGAGGTATACCGCTTCAAGAGCATGGTTTCCTGAAGGGTATTGGTGAGGTAAGTGCTCCACTGCAGATACTCCCATCGAAGTCGACCATCCAATCCTGGGGCCATCTTTGCCTGCGGATACTTGTCGGCCAGGTACATCGAGATCGCGGCCGATTCCATCATGATCTCTCCATTCATCACCAACGTCGGTACCCGACCATGGGGATTGAGCTTCAGGTATTCCGGGTCCCGCTCCGCCTCATCAGAGATATCTACCGGGACGAATTCATAATCCACACCGGACGCCTCGAGTACGCAATGGGGTGCCAGGCTGGCGGAACCGAGACTGCCATAGAGTTTGTACATAGCGGGATCTCCAAACAAAAGACCAGCGACCGCGAAGGCAAGCGGCCGATGGACAGGTTAAAAACGCGGTTCGTCAGTGCAAACAGGGTGAGCCGGTCAGCGCTCGTTTTACGAACTGCCCGCCCCGCTCAATCTTCTGCTCGTTATTCTCGATGATGACCCGGCCGCGACTCAGGACAGTTTCCGTGAAGCCCTTCACCTTAAAGCCTTCATAGGCAGAGTAGTCCACCCGCATATGATGCGTGCAGGGATTTTTGACACTAATCGTTTCAGTGCGTTCCGGATCAAAGATAACAATGTCCGCATCGGTACCCACCGCGATCGTTCCTTTTTTGGGGAAAAGCCCAAAAGCCTTGGCAGCGGCTGTTGAGGTGACCTCCACAAAACGGTTGATATCCATCCTCCCCTGTACCACACCGCCGTTGTGAATCAGACTCATTCGGTTTTCGACACCCGGAGCCCCGTTGGGAATCTTGGTAAAAGAATCCAGACCCAGCTCTTTCTGTTCTTTAAAACAGAACGGGCAGTGATCCGTTGCAATCGTTTCCAGATCCCGGAACTTCAGCCCCTGCCAGAGTTCATCCTGGTTCCACTTCTCGCGCAGCGCCGGTGTCATCACGTATTTCGCACCCTCAAAACCCTGCTGATCATAATAACTCTGATCCAGGAACAAATATTGTGGACAGGTCTCAGCGATAACGTCTACACCTCGCGCGCGCGCGCGCTTAACCTCCTCGAGAGCATCAGAGCAGGACAAGTGCACGATATAAAGCGGAACCTTGGCGACCTCTGCAATCGCGATCGAGCGGTAAACGCCCTCAGCTTCCATTCGGGTCGGACGTGTCAGACCATGGTATTTGGGCTCGGTGTGACCGTCTGCGAGCGCTTCTTTGATGATTTCATCAATGACGATTCCGTTTTCCGCGTGCATGCAAACGCGTGTCCCGTTATCCCCTGCCTGACGGAACGCCCGGTAAAGCGTCCCGTCGTCTACATAGAGCACGCCTGGATAAGCCATAAAGAGCTTATAGGAAGTGATGCCCTCATCTGCCAGCTTCTGCATTTCGGGAAGACGAGCCTCCGGCATATCCGTGATAATCATATGGAAGGCATAGTCGATTAGTGACTTGCCGTCGGCTTTTTGGTGCCAGGTATCCATCCCTTCAAGGGTCGAACTGCCTTTCGTCTGAATGGCAAAATCGATCACACAGGTCGTCCCGCCAAATGCCGCCGCCCGAGGGCCAGATTCGAAATCATCTGCGCTCCTCGTTCCGCCAAACGGCATATCAAAGTGCGTATGCGGGTCGATACCTCCAGGGATGACGAGACGGTCCTGGGCGTCAATCACCTTGGCGGCCTCGACGTTCAGGTCCTTACCTATCATGGAGATCTTTTCATCTTCTATATAGATATCCGCATGATAGTCATCCACCGCGGTAACAATACGCCCGTTTTTGATCAGTACGCTCATGGCTCCCCCTATCTAGTTTCCGTCTCTGGTCGGCAGAGATCTTTTATCCATGATAAAGACACTATCGGATCAAAATCAAGGCGAATCCTGCCGCCCAGTACTTGGGCCGTGCACTGGTCCAACGATGCTAACCCTGTACAACGCCCCAGATTTCAATGGTGGAAACTATATCCTGCATATGGTCCACCAGTCTCAGGCTGAGCGGCGGCAATACGCCCCCGCAATAATCCGCAAGCAGGTGAACCAAGGCTTCGATTTCATCATGATCAGATAAAAATCCCAATCGCGAAGGCAAGAGGGGCTGCCTCACCCGAGATCGCAGTTTTTGGCGCTCTCAGAAAAGGTCTTTGCTGAATACGACTCTACGTTGAACAGATGCTTGTTCGGGCGCGCAAACCCCTTTAGTCTTCCGCCCCTCATTGCCAGAAAGAGGCATTTTAGGTGGCGGCAGTCAATCAGGATAACCGGCCGTTTGTCGGCATTACTGCCGTCATTGTGGGGCTTTTTGTTTTCTCTTTGCAGGACGTGATCATTAAGCTCTTCAGCGCTGAGTATTCCATTTTGCAACTCGTGATCATCCGCAGCGTTATCGCGTTAGGATTGATTGGCATCATCGTTGCACTACGGTTGGGGCGCAGCGGCTTCAGGGTGTACCAGCCGTTCAAGATTCTCCTGAAAGGCTTCCTAGGGTTTCTATCCTATCTCGCATACTACCTGTCGCTTGCGTCGCTCCCGCTGATCGATGCGGTGACGATCACTTTCACGGCGCCAATACTGGTTGTAATCTTCTCTTCGATTCTCGTGGGCGAGAAGGTAGGACTGCGGCGGTGGCTGGCAACGCTAGTGGGTTTCGTCGGCGTTCTGATCGCGGTCGGGTTTGAAGGGCGCCTTGCGAACATCGCGGTCGCTTTTGCCTTTTTAGCAGCACTCACCTATGCACTGAACAGTGTCATGGCCCGTTACATTAGTTCCCAAGATAGCCCATGGACAGTGACCTTCTACTTTACCGTTGCACACTCAGCAGGCGGACTAATCACCTATTTGATTGTCCTGCTCACCGCCTCTGGAGTTGTTTCCACGCATCCATCGCTGGCCTTTCTATTTCGTGCTTGGACTCAGCCTGAGTCGACTGATTTAATGATTATGTGTTCGTTAGGAGTGATCGCCACGGTCGGTTTTTTCTGCCTGAACAAGGCGTACCTGAGTGCCCGCGCGGCCACTGTTGCCCCTTTTGAATACAGCTATATCTTGTGGGCTGCGTTGTTCGGCTATCTTATCTGGGGCGAGGCGCCAACCGCCGTCACGCTCCTGGGGCTATCCATTCTGATTGGCAGCAACCTGTTTGCCCTACGCACAGAAATCAAAGGTGCGGGAAGCACCACCTGAGAACAGGCTCAGGCGCCAAAATAAGCGCTGACCACTGATGAGTCGGGCGCCGTTGATTCTTCAGGAACTTACCTTCTCGGTCATTGGGTCGCGATCCCCGGCTGATGCTGGCGAAGCACATACTTTTGCACTTTGCCGGTGGCAGTCTTGGGAAGTTCATCAACAAAACTCACGGCTTGTGGTGTCTTGAAATGCGCCAATTGGGCCCGGACGTGCTCTTTCAACTCATCTTCAGTCGCGCTCGCCCCGGATTTCAAAACCACAAACGCGTGCGGACTTTCTCCCCATTTCTCGTGCGGCATTCCAACGACTGCGGTCTCCTGCACAGCCGGATGTGTCAACAGGCACCCTTCCAGCTCGACCGAAGAAATGTTCTCACCGCCACTGATAATGACGTCCTTGAAGCGGTCTCGAATCTCAACATAGCCATCGGGATGCACGACGGCTGCATCTCCTGAATGAAACCAGCCGTTTCTTATCGCCGCTGCGGTCGCCTCGGGATCGTTGTAGTAACCGGCCATGACGACATTACCGCGAACCGTAATCTCTCCCAGGGTGCCGCCGTCTGCCGGCACTTCAACGCCTGTTTCGTCCACCACGCGGACTTCGCCCGAACTGACCAGTTCCACCCCTTGCCGGGCCTTAATTTTTGACCGCTCCTCAACCGAGAGATCCTCATGTTCAGGTCTGGGTTCGCAGAAGGTAATGAGTGGCGCTGTCTCTGTCAGCCCGTAGACGTGTGTGAGCTCCCAACCAAGGTCTTTCTCCACCAGCTCAATAGTGGCTGCCGCCGGCGGCGCTCCCGCCGTGAAAAGCCTGACTCCTCTGGGTGCACCGTTTCGTACCTCTTCCGGCGCATTGGCGATACTGATTAACACGGTCGGCGCTGCACAGAACATCGTAATCGCTTCTTTCTTGATCAACCGGAAAATCGCTGTCGGCTCAACTTTGCGCAGGCATACATGGGTCATGCCCCGTGCCGTGTTGATCCAGGTGAATGTCCAGCCGTTGGCGTGGAACATCGGTAGAGTCCAGAGATATCGATCTGCCCGGCTAAGATGGTGCTGGGCTAGGGTTCCCATAATGTTGATATAGGCATTGCGATGCGTAATCATGACGCCCTTGGGCCTTGCCGTCGTTCCGCTGGTGTAGTTGATCGTGATGAGATCCGTTTCATTGATCTCGACAGGCGCAAACTGCGGATCATGCCCAGCAAGTGTCTCTTCATAATCAATCCACCCTTCTGCACTGCCTTCCAAGTCAACGAACACCTTTGCCTCGGGAATGTCTTTCCTGATCGATTCCACTGCCTCGATATGGTCGGGATGTGCGCAGACGACTTTGGCGCCACAATGATTGATGATGTACGCGAAATCCTCGGGTTTGAGCCGGAAATTGATAGGGACCAGTACCGCTCCGATTTGCGGGACTGCATAGTACGCTTCTAGATGCGAGTGGGTATTAGGGGCGATATAGGCAACACGATCGCCCTGCGACACTCCGAGTGCCTGCAGTGATAAAGACCAACGATCGCATCTTTCTAGAAATTCGCGGTAGGTAAACCTGCGATCGCCGTCGACTACGCCCTCCACGTTGGGATAAAGCCGCCTCGCTCGGCGGGCAAACTCCATGGGGCTTAAAGGAATTTCCATACTGTCTCCAGAAGATAACCGGGGTTCGGGCCAATTCAACCTCAACTCAGACACTAAGGCATCGCGCGCAACGGTGTCCAGAGCAATACGCAAGCTCCTCGAACCGATCAGGCATAGCCTTGCCGTCGACCATGCCTGTTGCTGCAGGATTGGCGCATTGAGCGGAATTGAAATGGGCCTGACACTTGCCGAGGTAACGCATAGACCAGGCGGGCTGCAGGCGGCAATGGCTTATTTGTCCCGACCAGCCGCCATCACTTAGTCCTCGCCCAAGCGGACGCTGACTGGGCAGTTTTTCAATTCATCGAGTCGAAAATGACAGAGGGATCGTAGCTGCCCAGGCCTACGATCAACAATACGCAGCAAGCAATAAAGACGGCAATGCCCCGGCCGAGTCGGTCAGTGTGCTCCCCGCTACTTCTTTGTGTCGCAGAGGAGCATTGCCCGGCTGAGTTTTTGGAGAGTAGCACGACGCACCCGAAACCACAGATCACTATTCCTCCCAGTCCTACCCAGAAAGAAAATGCGCCATTCATATGGAGATAAAACAAAGAGAAACTCCAGTCATCACTCCAGAGCCTGAACATTGAATAACCGAAAAAACCCAACAAGCCTAATCGCCAAAGCATCTTGTCACTCTTTTTGCTTTCTTTACTCTGATTTCTCACTTCTTGATTCTGGCTGCGTTAAACCTCAACTGATAATACCCAGCCAGAACAGCAGCAGGATCACCAGCAGCCCGAAGCATCCAAAGAAAACCGCCACCGCCAACGCAACCTGGCGTCTCGTCATTCTGGCGGGCTCCCCAACCGGCTCATTCTCCTCAGTTTGCGCTGCCCGCTCGGCAGACACTGTGGCGCTATATCTTTCTTCGAGCCTGTCTGCGTACTGCCGAGACCTGGGTGCAAAGATCATTTGCCGGGATCAGGTCCTACAGGCCTTGTGGAATGACCTCATATCCGGACTCTTCCGGCTCATCATCCAGCATTTCCGCCGGAAACCCTGGCGCGAGAATTTCAAGGCCGGTCGCCTCTTCCAGGCGCTTGATGATATTGGGCGAAAGCTCTCGTTCTCCAAAACGCTTAATGCCATCGTTGAAAATTTCGACCAGCACCGGCGCGATCTCTAGGGGAACATTGTTTCTCGTGGCGACTTCCTGAAAAAGGCCGACATCTTTTTTTACAAGGTCCATTGTGAAGGAGATATCCCGGGAGCCATTAAGGATGACTTGGCTTTCTGTTTCATGAACAAAAGATGTGCCCGAGGAGATCTTCATCGCTTCATAAGTGGTGTTGAGATCCATACCAGCCGCTTTTGCCGTAACCAACGCCTCGCAGCAGGTCACCAGATTCGCAGTCGCCAGATAGTTGGTTAACACCTTGAGAATCGACGCAGATCCCAGCTCTCCCGTGTGCAAAATTCGACGACCCATGGTTTTGAGAAATGGCGCAATCTCTTCAAAGGTTTTCCGATCGCAGCCCGCCAGAATCGAAATGTTCCCCGTAGCGGCGCGATGACACCCGCCAGAGACCGGACAATCTACCGCAGCCCCGCCCCGCTCCATGACCATGGCGCCCAGACGCTTCACCTCGGCCTCATCGGTTGTGGACATCTCCATCCAGATCTTGCCGGCTTTCACTTCAGGCAGCATCTCATCCATTACCGCCGCTGATGCGGCAGGGGATGGCAGGCAGGTGATGACCACGTCGCAGTCCCGCATCATGGACGCGGGTCCATCAGTCCCCTCCGCGCCGCGCGAAACGAAGTCGTTTACGAGATCCTGATTAAGATCATGGACCGTCAAATCAATCTCATTACGCAATAGTGAGCCGGACAATTTGCCGCCCACGTTTCCCAACCCAATGAATCCCACTTTCATCTTTTTGCTCCGCTAAGAGTCACAGGAAAATTAAGCCCCCGACTGTGTTGAAACCCCGCAGCGTTTTACTGTCGATCAAACCGTGGCCAATAACAAAAAACATCTGAATTTGCACAACGTTTAAAGACCCCGTCGAGGATCCTAAAACAAAATTTTGTAAGACAAGCTCGCTTTGAAGCGGTCCGGATGCTCCAAGTCTGATATATAGGAAAAACGTAGTGTGTGATCCTGCTTGGGAAGATAGTCAAATTTAAGGGAAGTTGACGCCAGGTCTGCGGCCCCATCTTTACCAAAGCGTTCAGCGTAAGAAATGCCTATGTTGAAGCGGTCGTGTTGTTTCCAATCCATGCCGATATAAGTCGAGGTATCTGTTAACTGAAAACTCGCTGCGGCGTTTGTTAATCGAGCTGCATAAAGTAATGCACCAATCACTAATACACCGGTTCCGGCCGCCGAAACCGCGTCGGATACCTCGTCTGAATCAGAATCAGAATCACTGGATTCGGCTAAACCCTGGCCACAGAAATTTACATTTCGGCCGTTTCCTGTTCCCAAAGCGCCCTGAGCGCATAAAATATCCCCAAGTGCTTTTGCTGCAGAGGATTCAGAATACAAGGCGTATTCACTAACGATCACAGCTTTTCCAAGCGCTAGCGCCTTTTTTAACATCGCAACAGCTGTATCGGTATCCGCAATAAAGTCACCGGTGGTGTGGTCCCCGATCTGCAGAAATATGTAATCTGCCTGATCATAATAAGTCGTGTTGCCAGTGATGCCGCCAACCCCTGGGGTCAGGTGTACCCCTATAGGCTTGCTTGTGCTTGACTTAAGGTTTGTGACTAGATCGTTGACCTGTACAGCGCTCCAGTACTCATCGCATTCCAAGCAAACAACGTAGGCAGCTGTCACGCCGTCATAATCCGCTACAACCGAGTTCATGAACGCTTTCTGGGCATCCATGGTCCCTTGGTGATCTACAGGGTGTTTAGATTCTGGTGTGAGCCACAAGACAGGTGAAAGTCCAGCATTTTTAAGTTCCGTCAGATAGCTGAGGTAGGAACCTCCGGCTGTTACGGTAGAGCCATGCGAATAGGCGGAGGAGGATGATGCACGAACGTAAAGATCAATGTGGGTATCTCCGTTCATAAGAAGGCGTAATCGTACGGCCTCTCTCTCGGCATCCGACCAATTGTTCGACAGGTACAGGAGCGTCGTGCCGAGCTTTTCTTCCAACGGCCCGAGGAGAAATGATGATCTATAACCATCGAGATCGCCAGCTTGAACAAGGCTGTGAACCATCAGTAGAACGCCTAAGGAGACTACTTGCAGCGTATTTCGCACTTGTCGCATCAATATATCCGTTATATCCGTTATATCCGTTAGATCCGTTCGACTTCGATTGCTTTTGACCCCAAGCTCCCATCCGACTCGAGTTTCACTTGGCCTGACCCCATCCCATTACTTGCGGTATCACGATAAACTAGGGTTCCGCCATAGATAGACTCTTAAGGGGCCGCCGAACCATGGACAAAAAAACCGTGCTAAAAGCACATCTCCAAAAACATTCTGAGGTCAAGGTTACGGTAGAGGTTGAGCCAAAAACGTTACCGATCGATGAAGCGTTACCAACCGAAGACCAAGAAACACTGGTTTCAGAGGCATTAGACAAGCCCTGGAAAGTTCTCTATGAGATCGGCCACAAGATCGTATACCCGAAATCTTAAGGAAAGGCGGTCGAACGCCTAGCCGAAACTAACGAAACATCGCCGCAATCTGACCCGACGCGCCTTGATTGAGCGCTGGCGTGCAGGCCCAAACCATCTCCCCGCTACTGCCGCTGTCTACAACATAGCCATCAGGCAAGGATCCGGCCGACCCATAGACGCACGTCTTCCCAAAGGCTTTATCAACTACCAGGGTATGGCCTGCGTCAACGCTTACCACTTCGAAACGCTCCGAGTTCATGATTCCAATTCCAAGGCCAACAAGGCCGAGAATAATACCAACCGCAATAACTAATGCTTCTTTCAAAGTTTTTTCCTCTTTAACATTTATATAAAAGACCTAAAAATTAAACTTCAGGTGATCATTGTCCTAGTAATCTAATTTCCATCACTTCCGTCATCCTCTCTCGAAGTTTCGGCCTTGAAGGCTTATTCATTGACTTGCTCCTAATTTTTCTTTTCGCTCAGCATCTTCAGGTCGCGCGAGCGTCCGTGCGTACCTGTCCAACCGGTATCATCGTCTTCAACAAGAGTATCAAACTTAGATAATTTGCAGTCAATGTAGGTAAGTCGACTAACCTTCACAAGGGTTTTCGTCAACTCCCCCATCTTAAAATCAACCGTATAAAAGTCTGCATGAGTCGCGTCGCATTCCATAACCATCGACTTTGCCATCTTGGTGCCCCTAAACTCCGCCTTAACCATACAAAATTCTGTTAATTGAGAATTATTGAGGTTCGCAGCTTCGAAAAACGCGCCTTCTACCGAAATCTTGTAGACCCTAAGAAATTCACCCTCGAGAGATCGAAAATCTCAGCCGGCAAAATCCGATTCGTGAATCCCACCATACCAGGCCTGCGCATTACAGAACTTCGCGCCTCAAGAGTGCACATCATAGAACTGGACCTTAGTTAAAGTCATTCCAGACCAGTTGTGTCCAGAACAATTCCGACCCTGAAATAAGAACTGGTCGAACTCAATCTTCTCAAACGCTGTTCCCACGAATGCGGCGTCATCCGACTTCAAACCGCGCTTCCCCAACTGCGCCATGCATGACATTTACTCTCTCCCAATCGGACCCGGTCGTCTGTCATAGTTATATCTACGAAAAATCGCGACGAAGCTATAGCGTGATCAGTTGTCTACGCTCATCGGAGCCAAGAATCCCAATTTGCGACAGCCGATTCCACTCTGTACTCCCGAGTCGAATTGATGGGTTGACCTCTTCGGGCAATCTGAAACTTAGAATTACATTTAAGGGGCGCTGGATATAAAAGGAGAT
>Ga0114933_10000423_pt1 | contig 51816 bp, 45 predicted proteins | sample 4SBtaG_FD_89691 | JGI IMG/M metagenome (GOLD analysis project Ga0114933, IMG submission 89691) | Deep subsurface microbial communities from Kolumbo volcano to uncover new lineages of life (NeLLi) - 4SBTROV12_W25 metaG | ecosystem: Environmental > Aquatic > Marine > Volcanic | place: Kolumbo... | reverse complement strand
TATTATGACTAAATCTATAAATAACTTTTAATAATATAATTTATATTATTAAAATATCTATTTGGATAGTTTTTGATATTATTAAATACCTTTAAATATGTAAATTAACAACTGTTAAAGCCTTTTTTAGTTAAGTTTATAAAAAGACACAAGAATGACGAAATAAAGTATTTAATATGGTGGAGAAAACTAAGGAAAGCAAGTAACAAAAGAAATAAATTTATATCAAATATAATTAATAAATGAAATCTTTTATAAATAAAATATTATATAAATTATAATGATAAATATATCTTTGTGTAAAAATATTCCAAAAAATTCAAAGAAACTTTTTGGTGGTTCAAACACAGTAATTGTAATAACACCTGATAAAAAAGTCTATAAATATTTCATGGTTCTATCACACAAAGATTCGGATGATAAACGGATAAAGGAAAAACTTAACTGTTTTAGAAGAGAAATAAATATTCAAGAAATATTAACAAAAAATATTGTTAATAAAAACTTATCACCTCATATTGCTATATTAGATGCTTCGTTATTTTGTAAATCATCACCCCATTTTTTATTCAATAAATGCCCTTCGTTTAAAAAATTATTGAAAACACCAAAGGAAAAAATGAAATTACCACAAGAATGTCTGTATTTAATCCAAGGGTATCCAGTTAAAATCGAAAAAGGATTTATAATTGCGAATATTGAATATTGTCCATTAACTTTAGGTGAAGTAATTTTAAAATTAATGAGAAAATCTAATAAAACACTTGAAAATAATTTGAATCGATTATTGTTTCAACTCATTTACACTTTGGCTATTATAGAAAAAAAATATCCCTATTTCGTTCATCACGATTTGTTTATAAGGAATATTTTGGCAACAGAGAATAAAGGAGGGAAAAATGATTATTTTAGATATCATTTTGGAAAATATGTTTTTGATGTTCCTGCTTATGGTTATATAACTAAAATTACAGATTTTGGTGAAACAAATTTAGATAAAAAAAATCAAGAAACACCTAAATTAGTTAAAAGTCCATATGAAGATGTTTTTAATATTATTTATGATATTTATAATGGTGGTAATTTAGGTGCTGAGTCTTGTATATCTATTGCGAGAAAAAGGAAAAATGAAAAAAAAGAAAAATTCCTACATAAATATTTTTCGAAATTTATAAACACAAAACTCTTTCAAGAAATTGAAAAAAATAAACAAAAAAAACATATTAATTGGAATTGGAGAATATTATATGATCCAGAAATGTCAAAATTATTCAAAGTTAAATTACCAAAAGAATATTTGAAACAATTTGTTAGAATATATCCTAAAAATGATAATCATAATATAGTTGAGGAATTTGGTAAATTTTTCAATAAAAAATAATTTTTCATACTTAAATATATTAAATAATAATAATAATCAAAATGGAAGACATAAGAATAATTAAAAAACTTAGAAAAAAATACAGAAATATGATCCAACAACATTTTGACGATGATATAATTTCAGAAGATGACCTATTACAAGATACAATTAAAGTATTACTTGAAAATCCGAACATACCATATAAAATAATCCCCATAATGGCATATATAGTTTCAATTATATCCACATTGATGTGTAGAAATCACTATAGTGTTGATATACTAATATCGATAGTCTTGAGCTATTTATTTTCATCGGTTATTATCAAGTAATCCCGAGCTAAAAAATTGATGTTTATATCCTTGTATATTATCTTAACATATTACAATGGAATTACACCCCAGGTTGTCTCCATTTTTGTTCGATAATATTTTGGTCATTATCCGTAAAGGAATATTTTACGTGCCTATACTTAGTTTGGTATTTCTAATAATCATGTCTGCGATATGTACTTACTATGAAACGATGTACGTAATGATAATCTATACATCAACGCAAGATGTACAAGAATATATTATCTATTACGTGCTGTTATTTCAAATGGCAAATATCGTAATTTTATTGGGAGATACATATATACAAAGAAAATACTTTGTTCCTGCATTGATCCAAACCATAAATGAACATTTTTGGTTATACTTTGAACAAGCTGACCCTCAATGGTTAGTGAATGTTAAAAAACTATATACACCCACACGAAATGCTATTAATGCGATAGAAGGAATGCTAACTAATAGTAAGGATATTTTTCAACCACTTCTTAGAGTTTTAGTGCAAATTTATGTTGTGTTTAAGTTATGCGGCTTTTCTGGAATTTACATCCTATTAACTATATGTTTGATTACATTGGTCGGAATTTACATCATCCAATATGATTATAATGGATCGAAACAATACGATAAAAAGATGACAAAACATACGGATTTTAATAGAAATTATTCAGATAACTTGCATATAGAAGTTGTCAATGGTAGAGGTAGAAAAACAGCCTATCGTATCATCCATAGTGAAATGAATTTATCCAATTTAGTTCAAACACATGCTCTAAAAGTTTCTTATCGATTTCGTTCTCTTGAAGCTATACATTATATAGGGATTACAGGATCTTTAATCCAAATATCAAATTATGTTTCTGAAAAAGAATATATTGCGGCATTTGTTGCTATACGAACAGCATGTGAGTTTACCTGGTGGCTATTCCATGTTGTGAGTAATTTATTTAAAACAGCTAGCACATGGGGTACTATGGAAAAAATACTTCATGAGTATAAGCCGTTGCATATCCAAACTAATGATCTTGTACTGGATCAAGTCATTCCTGGGTTAAAACCAGGACAAGAAATTCGTATTAAAGGACCTTCTGGAGAGGGTAAAACTACTTGGTTGCAAAATAAAGTTATTTATCTTTATCAGAATTTCCGAAAGGGACAATGGTTATACTTAGATCAAAATATGAAGGTTGATTTGTCGGATAGAACTATATATGATGTCATGGAGTCCAGTGTTTCTACAGATATTTTATTCAATTTGGCAGAAATGCTTGGGATAAATAATATCATCAATGAAACCACATTATATCATCCTTTTGTAAAACCATCTTGTGGAGAAGAAAAAAGAATATTGTTCTTACGTGGGATTCTTCCGATTTTCCAGGACGTATCAGATATTAAAGTTTTATTTTGTGACGAAATCACTGCAGGTCTTGATGATGAAAATTGGCAAAGAGTTCGTAAAGTTATCGATATGATAAAACGTAAAAATATTTCAATTATATCCATTGATCATCATGATTTTGACGCAGATATTGCTTATTGTGTAAAGAAAAAGACTATTCATACTATCCCAACTATCCCGATTACCTGCAATAAATCCTTATCCTTCCTAGAAAAATGTACAAATGTTGTATATAGATGTTGGAAAAAACGTGTTGATGCATATAACTCCCTTGAAGATGATGATACAAATAAAATACAAGTATTAGTTTGGATTCCTGATATTGAAGTAGAACCATTTATTGTATAAAAATGATGTAAAAGTAAAATGCATAATAAATAAAATGATTACAATTGAATTAGACCCGATTAAATTCAGTTGGATATTAGAATATCCTAAAAGTTCAAGACAAAATATAATTGAAAATATATTGTCAATGGGAAAAATGGTATATGATACAACTAAAATGGAAGTATCTCCAGTTAATAATAATGGTATTAATCAAATTAACGGACAGATATGTCAAATAAATGATAAGATTGATAGTATATCAAAAATAGAAGATTTAATTATCCAACTCACAGGTAATATAAAGACAAGCTCGTTTAAAGGTAAAATTGGGGAGAATTTTATAGAGCAAGTATTAGAAAAATACTTTCCCGATGATAACATTATAATTAAAGCAAAGGAAGGACATGAATCAGATATTCATTTTGTATCTCAAATAAATGATAAATCTCAAAAGATATTGATAGAATCCAAGATGTATAATTCAATGGTAAATACTAAACAGATTGAGAAGTTTTATGATGATATGGAGAGAACAGGAATAAAATATGGTATATTTATAAGTTTAACAAGTAGTATAATAGGACATCATAGATTAGAATATAAATCTTATAAGGATAAACATATAATATTTCTTCCAAATGCTGGCTTCGATGGTAGTAATATAGTATATGCTGTATTATTTTTAAAAACATTATTTAAATTATTTAATACTCATAATCATACAAATTTAAGTGAAATGTATTTTAATCATAAAATGAATAAAGTAAAAGAAATATTAGGAGATTGTTTTGAGTTTTGGCAAGATTTTTCAAAAGTTCGCTTTGATATATATCAATCTAAGAATCAAATATGTAATATTATGGATGGATTATATAAACAAGCTATGGAAACAGAAATTAAGATTAAAGCATTGTTAATGAAGATGGAACAAGAATTAGAGATGGAATTACTATCAAATAGTCCAGAACAAAATGAATCAGAATTAAATAATATTAATATGAAATATATCGACAAATGTTTACAAATAAGGTTTTTAGAAAATTTAAGATCAAATAAAGATAAATTTATGGAAATGTATAATAACATATTTGATTTTATAAATGATAGCAATTATGAAGTAAAATTATATATAACAAATAATATAGATGATAATATTTGGTATATAACAAAAAATCAAAAATTTATTGGACAAATTAAGAGATCAAAAACTAAATTAGAATTTATAAATGATGATATTAAATTGAATTTAAAAAATGGGTTTTTAGTATTGAAAAAAATCGTTGAAATGCGTTAAAACAACTTAAAAATAATATAAATATAATTATACATATATGCCACCATAGCTCAGTTGGCTTAGAGCATAGGACTTTTAATCCTGGGGTCCGGGGTTCGAGCCCCCGTGGTGGTGGTGATATTATTTATTAAATATTTTTTATTTAATAAATTTGTTTATTTACAAAATATTTTATTTACAAAATGTTTTATTTTTGTAATATTAATGATCACATAGATATACTAAATTCCCAACATTTTTAGTAATAATTTTTTCATGGCAATGAAAATTTGTAAAATGATATGCACATTGATTTGAATTTTTATTACATATACAAGGAAATTTTTTATGACGATAGTATTTACTTAGAGTAATAAATCCTTTATAATCCAATTTATGGGATAAAGTTTGTAATATATGATTAATTAGCAAGTCTATATTAATTTTATTATACTTATGTAAGAAACCATCTTGTATATCCATATTTGGGGTATGTAATATAGCTCCCCAAAAAAGAGGATGTCCCGATAATACAGTTGTTAATTGATTCGTTCTAATTTTTGGATAACTATCATGAATTTGGCTTTGGATTTGGTTTTGGTTTGGGCTTTGGATTTGGCTATGGTTGATTATCGTGGTATGAGGCCATGGTTTAAGTTTAATATTAAATACTCCATCATCATATTTGATTTCTTCTGGTTCAATACCATTTGTAATATTATGGGAACAATGGATTCCACAACAAATATTTGTCCCCTTTCCCATTATTATCTCGGTGAGTACTGTTAAATTGAAATCTAACAGTCTATTTATAATTTCCTTATATGTCCATTTCCATATAGTATCCAAATCTTTGAATGATGGAACTCTTTCAAATATAATTTCTCCTAAAAATTTACCTCCGTCAATAATTACTTTTTTCTGCAACAATGGATTCATAATTTCTAATACATGATATTATTATATGTTTTAGTTCATTTAGTAATGAACTAAAACCCCTTTCCTTGAGACTGTTTATTAAAGCTTCTTCCGATTAGAAAATTTATAAATAAAAAAGTTTTGCTGTTCGTCTCATTACACCCACTATGCTACTATTTGTATGTAATTTTTAGTTACCTTATACAAATAATATTTACCAAATATATAATTTATGCTGTTACCGTTTTAACCTAAAAACACCACGTATAGACAAGGAATGAAATACAAACCTCAAATCCAACGACAAATAAGGAGAAATATGCTGTATGTTTCAACCCCCTTGAAACCTCAAGACAAGACAAGACGCGACAAACACAAACCCGGCTAAATGACGAAAAAATTTTTTGCTGTATGTTTCAACCACATGAAACTTCAGGGACGTTAATAACAGGAGACAAAAGTTTAAAAAAATTAACGGTTTTTTTATTTTGGCATTGCTGTGTGCCTCCTAAATTTATATGTATTAATATCTTTATATACTTTTCATAATATAATTTTTCATAATATAATTTTTTGATAAATATCAATATATCTATTAAGTATGTGGTCAATATTATAATATTTCAAGAACCAATCTTTACCTTTATTACCTAAATCTTTAATTTTATAAGGATTATGAATTAATTTGCTTAATGTATTATACAGATTTTTTAATTTCGTATTTATAAACGGAACATCACTATTAAAAAACTTTTTAGATGATTGTTCTAATTCTGGAGACAGATATGCAATAGAAATTTTACCTAATGCGAGACCTTCAAGTCCTGAACGATGAAAACTCCCTGTTTTACATTCATCGATAATAATATCACAAATGGATTTTCTGCTAATGCATTCTTCTAAGGATGCATTATAAATAATATCATATTCAACTTTATCTGGAAAATTTGAGCGCAATAATTCTAATATTTTGTTTGTTTCAAAAAATCCTTTATCATAATATTTATTTTCGGCATGAAGAATAGATGGACTATATCCTATTCTTATTCTATCATTGGTAATATTATAATTATGAGTATAAATTTTATTATTATAATCAATGATATTTTGAATTATAACACAATCTTTATATTCAGGTAGAGTCATATGATATTGATTTAATACCAATTTAATATCAACAGGTGCTTTTAAAGAGACCCTTGTTGGTTCACTATGATATTGAATAATTGTTCTAATCAAATATTTAATTTTTAATATTGATATATCCAAATATAAATTATGATAATGGATTATATTAGTTTTATTATTAACTAAATATTTTTCTACTTCTATTAGGAATTCTTCTATAGAAATATTTAAATCAAAATGTAGTAATATAATATTACTAAAATATTTTGATTTATATTTCTTTAGACAATTTACTAAATGATCCGGGGCATCTGCCAGTTTTGTAAATTTAATGTGTATTACATTAAATTGAACCATACTAATATTATTAAACGATATTTTATCCATAATATATTATAATAAATCGTTATTCTTATGTAATTACATAAAGTTATGTCATTATTATTATTACACAAATTATGTTAAGTATTACAAACATTGTAAGAGCGATATTTAGGGTTTTTTTTGTAATATCAATTATATCTTTTATAATTATGGGGATTTCTAATCATAATCAATGTAATGATATTATGAATACTGAATCTAATTCTAATATTAGTATTGCAACAGATATTGAACGATGTTATCTTAGAATGATGAGTATGTTAGAAAATTTAGTTAAAGACTATTTTTTCACATTTAGGTATTGTTGGTCTCAAATAATAAATTCGTTTGTTATTATGGTAGATGGATATTATATAGTATTACAGATATTGATTGTAAGTTTTATGAAATGGCCGGATAATCTAATATGTAGTATAGCAGCAATAGTATTATTATATTTAGTAAAATGTATAATCAATGATATATTTGATAAAAAAATCAAGTAATAGTTAGTTCGCAATTAGATATTCCATTAAGTAAAACATTATCTTCAATTGATTGATATTTATATTCGCTTTCAATATTTACAATATTATTATTACAATCTTCAATATTTATTTTTCCAATAAATTTTGAAAATCCTAAATATATAGAATCATGATTATTATAATCTCCATGTAAAAAGTATATTGTTCCATTGACTTCTAGTTTGTTATATCTATTGAAAAATCCGAAAATTTTATAATTTATTTCTTCATTCCATGTAGTTTGTTTAGGTATATATCCAATTGCCTCAAATGTATTATTAGTCATCATAATGTTAGCATTATATTTTTGAATCCTTCCCGCCAAAGGTTCATCTAAAAATTTATTTGTAATCTTCCAACAACCTGTTAAATCTAAATTATTACAAAATTTATACATTTCTTTCCATGTTAAAGATTTATGAGGTTCAGATATTTTGAAATCACGAATTACAAATGTCTTATATATATCTTCCTCATTAATTTTTATCACATTAGTAAAATATTTATTTACACAACTAATCTTGTCTAAGGAACGATTATCTAATTTATATAATATATATAAAATTATATCATCGCATAATATATACATATATTTACTATATAATTATATATAATATATAAAAATATATAAATATATATATATTGTATATAATAATATATGAATAATAATACATATTCAAAATCCTTTATAGCTGGTTCATTTGGGGGTTTATGTGGGATAATATTAAGTCATCCATTTGACACTATAAGAGTAAGAATCCAGACAGAAAAGAAGTTTACATATAAAGGAATTAGGGATTTGTATAAGGGTTTAGCTCCTCCATTGCTAGGTGTTGTACTAGAAAAGACAATTGTATTTGGGGGTTATAATTATGCACATACTCAATTAGATCGATTATATCCCCATAATCCGAATCGTAATAATTTTGTAGCAGGATTATTTTCGGGATTAGCTTGCACTGCGATAGTTACTCCTATTGATCGAATAAAGATAAATTTACAAGCCTCTAAAAGTCAATATAAGAATACATATGATTATGTTATGAGAGAAATATTAGTGAATAATAATATAAATCAAGTTAGAAATAATTTATATAAGGGATGGACATCAACACTTACACGAGAGATCCCTGGATATGGATTATATTTTTTAACATATAATTATATTAAAAATCAAATTTCAGATTTTAGAAGTTATCATGCATTTTTTGCTGGTGGATTATCGGGTGGATTTGCTTGGATTTTCATATATCCATCCGATGTAATAAAATCAAGAATTCAAGTTCAGAATTCTCCTTATAATGGAATGTTAGATTGTATATATAAAAGCGTTAAAGCTGATGGAATATCTGTTTTATATAAGGGATTTTCAACGGCATTATATCGTGCGGTCCCATTACACGCAGGAGTTTTTATGGGATATGAATTTTTTATGAACTTGATGAAATAATATTTTTAACGAGTTGAATTTCTGCGGCATGTAAACAAGGATTGGTTTCTAGAATCATAGGTTTATTAGTGTTATTACAAATTTTAATAAATTCAATAAATCCTTTAATATTGCGTCCATTACTTCCAATATGTCCCAATAACAGATTTTGATGTCTATCTTTTCTGGATCCAAGAGGTTCATAACTATCATTTAAATGAATACATGCTACATTATCCCACCCAAGAAGTAAATTAATTTTATTATAAAAATCTCTGGATTTAGCTTTTGTTGTAATATTATATCCAGCAGTAAAACTATGACAAGTATCGATTACAAATTTAACTTTTTGTTGAACGTCGGGATGTAGATTTTTATATACTTTCATCATTGTTTCTATTGTATATAATGCTGTGCCTTCGCCGGCACTATTTTCTAATAATATATATGCTTTTGATGTTTTAATCAGTTCATATACTCTATGAAGGGATTTGACCATATTATCTATAGCTTCTTCTTCAGATAATTGTAGTTTTTTCCCCATGTGAACAATTGAACCATAACCCCCTAATCTATCAGTCATGATAATATCATCGGCATAACTCTTAATAGCATGATGGTTTTCATCAGGATTTCTTCCAAAATTAATTTTATGTACGGAGTGATTTACAAGGAAAATATTATTATCTAATACAAATTTTCTACATTTTTTTATGTCATCTTCTTCGGTTTTCGTTTCTATAAAGTGAGTATTATTTAGTTCAATTTGTATGGCATTGCCCCCTATTTCTTTAATTGCTTTACAAGCATTGTAATATCCATATTTAGTTGTAATATATGCACCTATCATTTATAATTATATATATTATATATTTTATATTATAATTCAATTTTTATATTTATCAATAAGTATTTAAGATTTAATGAATTTATATAATATAGATTAAATATGTCTAAAAATGATGAAAATATTGAATTTAAAAATAGTAGAAGTTTTGAAATTTATAAAGATTTTGATGAGATGAATCTACATGATGATTTATTGCGAGGAATATATAGTTGGGGTTTTGATCAACCAAGTGGTATTCAACAACGTGCTATTGTTCCAATTATCAAGGGAATTGATATTATTGCACAGGCTCAATCTGGGACTGGCAAAACAGGTGCATTTTCGATAGGTGTTTTAGGAAATTTAAATTATAGTTCACAGTCTACTCAGGCAATTATAGTTGCTCCAACTCGTGAATTGGTACATCAGATATATCTAGTAATTAAGGGATTATCTCGACATTTACCAGTTAATATAATGTATGTTATTGGAGGTACGGAGGTAAACAATGATATTAAGAGTCTTAAACAGGGTGCAAATATTATCGTAGGAACACCTGGAAGATTATTTGATTTAATAGATAGGGGATATATACATACTCCAAGTGTAAAAACATTTATAATTGATGAGGCAGATCAGATGTTATCATCAGATTTCAAGGAACAGATTCATAGAATATTGAAGAGGATACCATCAGATTCGCAGATTGGTATTTTCAGTGCTACTCTTCCAAATCCCGTAATGAAGTTAGCGAATCATATTATGAGGGATCCAATTCAAATATTGGTAAAGGCAGATGAGTTAACATTAGAGGGAATTAAACAATACTATGTTGATGTTAATTGTGAGGATTGGAAATATGATGTATTATGTGATATATATCAATCAATGAATATTTGTCAGGCGATTATATATGTGAATACACAGAAGAAATGTGATATATTATGTGAAAGATTATGCGAGAATAATTTTGCTGTATCGAGGATCCATGGTAAGATGGATCAGACTCAGAGGAATGAGATTATGAAAAATTTCAGGGAAGGAACGACCCGTGTATTATTAACAACAGATTTACTTGCACGTGGTATTGATGTTCAACAGGTATCTTTAGTGATAAATTATGATATACCCAATGATTTAGAGAATTACTTACATAGAATAGGGCGTACTGGACGTTATGGTAAGAAGGGAGTTGCGATTAATTTCATTACCAAGGATGATTATTCTAAGGTTAAAGAGATTGAGAAATTTTATTCTACTCAATTGGAGGCATTGCCATCAAATCTTGAGTCTTTAGCATCATAAATACATATAATTTTTTAGTTATAATATAATAAAAAAATTGATATAATTATTGTTCTGTGTTTAATTATAGGATTAGAAGTGTTCATCAAGCCATGGGGAGGGTATACAAAGTTGCGTGGAAGAACGCGTGCGCGCGCGTGAGAGAGATGCGCTTTTGGTGGAAGCCCCTTCTGCGTGCAGCGCGTGAGGAGGGCATGCCATCATGGTGCGCGGACGACCTAAGGGAGAAGCTGCTGGACGCGCAGACCTACATGCATCTGAGCGACAGCGACGTACGTGCTGTTGTGGCGGGAGACCACACAGTGTCGCTGACTGGACTGAGGCACTGGACGCGGCGGACACCGGACACGCTGGAGCACGCACGGGGTGTTTGGCAGTCAGAAGCCACGTGCAGCGTGGCGCGTGCGCGGGAGCTGTGGCAGCTGCTGACCAGCCCGCTCACGGCCGCGCTTGCGCGCGTAGATGCCGCGTTCGACAGTGTCCTCGAACCGTTCATCGTGTTCGGCGTGCCCAAGGCCGACGCCGAGCTTGTGTTTGACGTGCTGGGAGCGTGCCACCGCGCGGCCCGGCTGGGTTCGGACGGGGTGAACGCCACCATCAGCGCATCGGAGCGTGCTCGGCGCTGGCACAAGACCCTGCCGCTGGTCGACATTCTGTGTGGCAATGACCCCACGCATCGGCAGTGCTGGGGACAGCCAGTCACGAGCTCTCAGATCGCGCTCCTTCGGGAACAGAGCTGGCGCTCCGCCCTAGACACGCTCGTGCACGGTCCTTTCCAGCTGTTCAAGGATCTGTTTGGCCCAGCGCCCAACGAGCACGACGTGGTGCGCGCGTGCCGGCTGGTGTACCCGTTTCGCAACGGCGTGCTGCGGTCTGACGTGCGTGTCACAACGCATGGCGATGGAAGCATGTCATGCCTCGCGTACAACAACTATCTCAACGGACGACACTACTTTCCGCGGTCCCAGCTGCCGATTGAGAGCATCGAGAAGCTATATGCCGAGAACGACAACACGGACGCGGACACGGTGGTGGCGCCATACCCGTGGACGCCGGAACGCACGTACTGGGAGTCGATTCGCGAGGACATTGTTTGGGATTTGAAGTATCACAACTCCCGCGCTCGGCTCATGTACGCGCACGGACGCAAGCTAGTTCTGGACGATCCCGCACTGCTTACTCTCCCCGTGGTTCTTCTGGACGAAAAGCCGCCGCCCACGTGGGCGTGCACGATCCGCGTCCGGCCCGGCTGCGAGTGGCGCTGCAGCCGCCCCTGCCACGCACGCCTCATGCTGGCTATGGCGGCCTCTGGCGCCGATGTGCCGGTAGTATGTGGATGCTCTTGTAGTTGCTGCTTTGACATGGATTACGAGCGCCCCACGCGCGTGATGTTGTGAGAAGTATAAATGGCATGCATCACAGGCCGCTCGAGAACGATGCGCTCGCTCCCTGGCTTATCCCTTTGTTTGGGAAAGGAAAAGAACAGAACCGAGTGGGTAAGTATAAAACAAAAAAAGCAAAAAAAGCAAAAAAGTGGGAATGACGCGTTCGACGAGCGTCGCACTAGTGCCAACCAATGAATGAGTTGAATAATAATAAATTTTTTAGTTATAATATAATAAAAAAATTGATATAATTATTGTTCTGAATTAAATTATAGGATTAGAAATGATGTCTAGCGTACTTGGAAAGAGACCTAGAACTATTGAATCCTATGTTTATCCTATGATTATACGTCCTACTCCAATGCGTTCAATCCCAATGTTTCCCAATCCAATGTCTCCGATGAATCCAAATTCAATATTTGTTCGTCCAATGTCTCTGATGTATCCAATAAAAACTACGCGACCTAATTTGTTGCCTCCTGATCTGAAAAAGGAGTGCTTGTTTGTCTTGAAGAAGCGTACCGATTGGAGTTTACCTTTCGATGCAAGCTGGACATACAAACAAATTATAGCATGGGGACGACACAACGCACACGCCAAGCTGACGCCGGAGACGGTAACCAAGGGCAGTCACGCCTACGCGTTGTGGCGGTGCGGGCACGCCGGGCACATGTGGACGGTAGAGGTCAATTATCGCGGAAGCAGAGGGAATGGCTGCCGCGCGTGTCGCGGTGGCCGCTTACCCACCGGTATCGGCACACTGTCCCCAGAGCTGCGGGCGGAGTGCACGGCGGTGCTTGGGGATCGCGACGGGTGGAGCGAACCGTTTTGCGACACGTGGAGCGCGACGCAGACGGAGGAGTGGGTGGGGCTCAACAAGCATACGTTGTTCATCCCCGATACCGTGAACCGAAGCAGTCACAGCCACGCTCTGTGGAAGTGCGGGGAGGGACATCGGTGGATTGCAACAATCGACAGCCGCAGCGTAGGACATGGCTGTCCGACATGCGAAAACAAACGGTCGAAGGAGTGGAGGACATGTACACTGAGCGCGGAGATACAAAAGGAGTGCTTAGGGATACTGAAGTCGCCTCCGAACAAATGGAGCATGCCGTTTAACAAGGAGTGGAACGCGGAACAGGCGAAGGCATGGGTGGAAAGCAACAAACATGCGAATCTTACTCCGCAAACAGTGACCAATGGTAGCTCATTGTGTGCTCTGTGGGAGTGCAAAGTGGGACACCGATGGATTGTGGTGATTAGAAACCGCAGTAGCAATTATGGGTGCCCTCATTGTTAAGTTGAATCATAATAAATTTTTTAGTTATATAATATAATAATTATTATCAAATAATAATTACTTGATAATAAATGATAAAAAATATAAAGGATATAAAGGATATAAAGGATATAAAGTATAAAAATGGATTCGTATAAATTCAAAAATACCGATAGTGTTAAAAAATATATTTTTGAACAAATTTGGGAAATAAAAAATGCTTTTAATTATGATATAAATAAATATAGTGAAATATCTGAAATTGAAAATAATTATTTAATGCCATTTATAAATCAGAATACAAATATAAATAATATATTAGATTTAGGTTGTGGTTTAGGTAGATGTGGAGTGTATTTATATAATACAATTAATAAAGATCATAAAATAAAATTTTATTTTTGTGATTCAGACACGGGAGCAAAAGGGGATGGAGGAACTAAACAAGGAAATGATTATAATTCCTTAGATATGACAAATTTATTTATTAAATCTAATAATCTAATAAATTATGAAGTAATTGATTTTAATAAACAAAATTTATCTACTCTACCTAAATTAGATATTGTTTTATCTATGTATTCCGTTGGTTTACATTATCCAATTGAAATTTATTTAAATGATTTATTAAAAGTTATTGATAATAATACTATTATGATATTTGGGGTTAGACATACTGCAACATGTAAAAATGATGATTTTCATAAATATTTACAATGGTTTAATAATGTTAATATTGTAAGAGGACCTAAAGATCCATATCCTGCATGTGATTATTTAGTATTAAACTCTCCAAAAGTTAATAATATTAATACAGAAGAATTATGGAGAGAATATAAATATAAAAAAGGAACAGTATTTGATTATCATATTTGACATAATTAGATAATAAATATACATTAGTTAAAGTGAAACAAGTTATAATTTAGCTAAAAAAATTGATTCAACTATAACTCGAATTATTATATATTATAATAAAATGTTGGAAGTTGCAACCAATTTAGGAGAGAATTTTGTAAAAATAAATGTTCCTATTGGGTCTGTGATAGATGAACCATCTTCTATTGTAGATTATCAAATTTGGAAAGATAATAATGAAATTATCGTCAGAATAAGTTCAAAAGAAGTTGATATTGAAGACATTTTGGGATATATGCGTGATTTTGTATCAATGAATATTTCCAAAGATGATATAAAAATTCATATCTTGAAAGAAATTATATTTAGACGTTTGAATATTATGTTTATATAAACTTGAATTATATATTTACAATACTAATTTACCATCTTATATCAACTTTTGGTACTACAAAAAAAATTGAAGTATAATTATCCAAGAAAACTATTAATGAATTAAACAAAAATGGCGAGCCATCAATTTACAATTCCTCACGATTTTACACCCGAAGTTGTTGATTCATCTTCTAACAACGGGACATGGACACAAGTCGGGGTGGTTGTCTCAGTTTTGCCGAAGAAAAATGGATTCTGTACCGTTTTAAGTACAGATAATGGAGTGGTAGAAATTTCTAAATTTAATAAAAAGTTTTTTATTCGTGCTTGTGAGAAAACACGCAAATGTTATGAGATCGAGAAGTTTTTGGGGGTTCCTATCGGTGGCAAGTATAACTATGATAAGATTGTTGACGTAACAAGTTTTATTCAATAAAATAATAATTTTTATCTATATAAAATTTATAATTATATTTTTATTTTCTAAAAGTATTATAATGTATATTAAAGTTATTATTAGTTTAATCATTCTTCTATGTTTTATCGGATTAAAAGTTTCTAAACAATTTGAAAATATAAATACTCAACCTCTTTATATTTTTTGGACAGGAGGATATGATTCTACATTTCGCATTTTACAAGCAACAATTGTTGAAAATAGAATCGTTATCCCTATCTATCTATCCGGAGATATTGATAATTATGAAACTAATAAAGTTAAAAGGAAAAATAAAGATTATGAACTCAAAACTATTCAGCATATTCAAGAAATACTCTCAACACAATTTCCAGAAGCATCCTCTAATTTACGCCCCCTTATTACAATTGACAATCTACCAATTACTAAACATGTTGACTATAATATGAATAAATTATATAAAAAAGGAGTTATCAGCAGATCCCGGTGTCAATATAGTTCTATATCACAATTAGCTCTTAATATGAATGTTCCAATCGAAGTAAGTATTGAAAAAAATAATGGACGACTATATACTGCTCTAAGTAAAAGAGCAAAAGGGTTTAAAGAAAATTGTAAAATTACAATTTCATCCTTACCTCCAAATGAATCTGAATATAAAATTTTTAAAAATTTACGATTCCCTGTTATTCATCTCTCAAAAAAAGATATGCTTGTGTATGCACAAAAACATAGCTATGATCATATATTAAAACAAACATGGAGTTGTTGGTACCCTACCAAGAAGGGTAATCCATGCGAAAAATGTTTAATGTGTAAAGAAAGAATAGTTTACACCGATGAATGGCGCAAAAATAACTTATAAGCGTTTATGACCAATAATTATATTATTTATTCTAAAAAATTGATACTATTTTTATCTCGGATTCCATTATGATTAGTAACCTCCTGGTTCAATGTTTTCATATACATCCCAGGATTACTACCAGCGTTCACAAGGAGATGATAACAATCCCTTGATCTGTTTGGTATGTAATACCACACACGGAGGTGTAAGCCTTCGTACCTTCGATTGGCATGTCAGACCTCGCCACAAGGACACGTGGCAGGCGTATTGGTCCAAGTTCTACGTGACCATGTGCACGACGTGCTACAGCAGTCAGAATTCCACAACTTGGACCCGAAAGGGTTGGGATTGGTGGGATGCTGCCGATGGTTGGATCTAGTGATACGTTCTATCATCTTTTATCCCATCCCCTTGGAGAAATCACCATCCACTCCAAGATTTTTTAAGTTTATGCCTATACACGTGGCAGAAATATAATATAACTAAATAAACAAATACTAAAAAGAAGTAAAATAATAACAATATGTTTTTATTTTACTTCTTTTTTCAGCATTAGATTTTTTATTCAAAAAAAAATTGATGTAATATTGTTATCGGTCTACATATACATATTATCCGCGATGGTCACCCCCATCGCTGTAGCTGTCGCTGTGTTCGGGGCACTTTGTGTCCTTGTGGTGGCGCTCTCCGCGAGGCGCCGCCGCCAGGACGTCCACGAGGTGGACGTTCCGGAGGTGGACGTTCCGAACGTGTGCAGGGCGCGTATTTACGCGATCCTGTGCACCCTGGAGGACGGGATGTTCTCCGGGTACGCTGAGAATCTCCGGGAGCTGCACACGTTCCTGGTAAACTACCAGACCTCCCCGGACGTCCCTGCACCCATCCTCACGACCCCGTTCGTGTCGCGTGTCAAGGCGACGATCGAACGCCAGGCGTGCGAGCACAGGTGCAAGCTTGTGGAGGAGGCGCGCACGCTCCTGGAGGAGGCGCGCACGCGCCTGGAGGAGGCGCAGAGGGACCTCCGGAACCTGGTGAACCAGATCGCCGGGGACCCCCGTGGTAAGGCCATGGCCGTGGGGGTTTACAGGCTCCTCATCGCGGACCTCCGCAAGGAGGTGTCCCTCCGCGCCGCCGCACTGGGGTAGACCACCACCCCGTGCAACCCCGCCGCCATGGCTCACCCCCCCACCCCGGGCAACCACACCGCCCACACCCTTTTTTAAGTTTATGCCTACACGTGGCAAAAATGTAATATAACTAAATAAACAATATTAAAATAATTAAAATAATAACAATATGTTTTTATTTTACTTATTTTTTTCGTAAATATCAAATTTGTGTAAATATTGATAAAAATCATCATTAGATTTTTTATTCAAAAAAAAAATTGATATAAATATTTTTTAAGCTTTATAATCATATATTGCTCACGTGGCCTAGTTGGTTAAGGCATCGGACTTATAAACCGAAGATCGCGGGTTCGAGCCCCGCCGTGAGCATATTACTTGTAGATAGTTTTCTACAAGTAAAAATAAAAAATTTTTATTCACCCAATTTCTTTTTGATATATTTTTTCAATTTAAGAATTTCCCTTTGTTGTTCCTCTATTATAGTAGTCATATTAGAAATTGTATCTTCTAATTTGTCTACACGGTCAATTATTTTACTATCTTCTATCTCAAAATTTTCTATCTTTTTGAAAAATATGGTATCTTGCATTTTACCATTAATGTCTGTTCCCTTATATACACTCCATATAGTATAATCACTTTTTAAAGTATATGGAGTTTTATTTGTTAATTTTACCGATTTTTCATTTTTAGAAAATAACATCCCACCATAATAAAATTGTTGAGCTCCGCTTTTATTATGGGAAATATATCTTACTATGGAATGTATAGGAATATCATCTATATCCATCTCTTCATAACCCTCTAATAATTCTACCATATCTTCTGGAGTTAATAACTCCCTCTTATTTTTACCTTCAGGCTTTATATATGTTTTAAAATCAATATATCCCATTATTACTTAATAGAGATATTTTTTATTAGAATATATAGACATAATTCTTATATGTTTATATATTTAATTTAGTTTAACATAACTAATGATAGAAATAAGCGTATTAGATCTATTTTTTCGTGCTCTAAGTTTAATTAATTTCTGTGCATTTTATTCTTTATATATACAACTTCCAGGATTATTTTATGAGAATGGAATATTACCTTTATCTAATATCATAGAACAATATAAAAAGGATACTCCAGAGAAAAAACGATATTGGATATATCCTTCTTTATTATGGTTTAATTCATCCGATGTATTTCAAAAAATGTTATGCATATCTGGTATGTTTATTTCTGGGGTAATATTTTTAGGCGATTTTAGATTTTACTATTTTATATTGCTTTATATATTATATGGTTCATTTGTTAATCTAAAAACGTTATTTTTATCATATCAATGGGATACGGCATTATTAGAAGTAAATATATTAACTTCCCTATTATGTTTAAGTAATAATTTCATGACAGAATTAACTTTTAGTATATTTTTCATTAGATTTATGATGTCTGCGGGATTAGCTAAATTAACAAGTGGGGATAAAAATTGGTTAGAACTTAAGTCTATGAATTATCATTATTGGACTCAACCAATACCCAATAGAATATCTTTTTATGCGAACTTATTACCAGAAATTTACCAAAAGATTTCTTGTTTGATAATGCTTGGAATTGAAACAATATTACCATTATTTTTATTATATTCAAAAACCACAATAATATATAAAATTGCTTTATATTCTCAAATATTATTGCAAGTTGCAATAATGTTAACAGGGAATTATGGTTTTTTTAATTTACTTACAATAGTACTAACAATTCCGTTTTTTGAATCTATTCCCAATTGGGTTGAAAGTATAATTAGTTATCATTTAAGTCTGGGATTTTATCATCTTAGTTTAATTATTAGTATTGGTTTTGTATACTATAACTTATTTACATTTTATGTCCAATATGGTAATAAATTATTTAATATAGGATTAAAATTATGTAATGTAGAACAAGACCAATATAAACATTTGCTTGATTATTCAAATAAATTTTTCTCTTATTTCCAATTAAAATATATTAATAATTTTTTTATTTTTAATCCTTATGGATTATTTGCAGTAATGACAACTAAGAGAAATGAAATAACAATAGAAGGAAGTATGGATGGAGAAAATTGGAAAGAATATGAATTTAAATATAAGGCATCTCCATCTTCTGATATAGAATTATTTAATACTACTCCACATATGCCTCGTCTAGATTGGCAATTATGGTTTGCATCTTTAGGTAATTTACAGAATAATCAATGGTTAATTAATGTGGTAGTAAGATTATCCCAAAATAATAAGAATGTTATTAATTTATTTAAGAATAAACCTTTTCCAGATGTCCCACCAAAGTATATTATTTGTAGAATATATAAATATGAAATGAATAATTATCCAGAATGGAAAGAAAGTGGGGAAATTTGGCATAAATCGTTATTAGGTAATTACACCCCAGTAATAGAAATCAAGTAATAGAAATCTACATCAAATAAAAAATCTACATCAAATAAAAAAAATCATATAAAAAATAATAAATATTTATTTGTAAGATGTATACCATATTTATACAAATTATAATAATAATATTTCTTATAAGAAAAGTTTATCTGTTATATTATCATATTGTTGGTAATTTATTGATGAAATCAAAAAATGTAAAATTTAATCAATATGATGACATAAATTTAGTAAAAAAATATGATTATATTGATATAGTAGGAGATTTTAGAGAGCCTAATATCAATCCCAATTATCTTTCAATTGCTCAAGAGAGAACGCGAAGATTACAGAATTTTGCTTTACAGATGCCATTAATTTCATGGAATAGAAAATCATTAGTATTTATAAAATGGCGTGATTACGTGGAAGAAAAGTCCATGTAAATAAAAATTAAACATGTTAAAGATTAAATGTTATATAAGATATATGTAATATTTTGTTTAGATAAAGATGTTAGTTGATGATTATTTAAATTATCAGACTGAGTATGAAAATAAATATGGTCAAAATACAATTGTCTTAATGGAGGTAGGACATTTTTTTGAATTTTATGCTGTAGAAAACGATACAGAAAACATAGGTAATATTCATAATGTTTCTGAACTATTAAATATCCAAGTTACGCGAAAAAATAAATCAATAAAAACAGTCAATCGTAGTAATCCATTAATGTCAGGATTTCCGAGTTTGGCTTTAAAGAAACATCAAAATGTGTTAATAAATCATGGTTATACTGTGATTCTCGTTGAACAAATAACTCCTCCTCCAAATCCCCAACGTGGGGTTACAAATATATTAAGTCCTGGAACATATATAGAGGAGAATACAGGATATGATTATAATAATATAGTTTCAATTTATATCCAGAAGGAAATATGTTATAAAACGGGTAAAAAATTAAATATAATTGGTTTAAGTGTAATAGATTTAACAACTGGAAGGAGTTCAATATATGAAGCAATATCTAATCCGAAAGACCGTGATTATTCAATTGAGGAGACTATTAGATTTATCCAGACATATAATCCGAGAGAGATTATAATATCGAGTAAGGATATTGGAGATGTAGAAATAGATAATTTGATAATATCATTTGAATTGCATAATCGTATTTATTATATTAGAAATGACTTGCTTATAAAGGATATATATAAACCTAATTATCAGAATAAATTTTTAACTAAATCATTTCCTAATATAGGATTTTTAACTCCAATAGAATATTTATGTTTAGAGAATAGACCATGCGCCCTAATAAGTTATATGATTTTGCTTCAATTTAGTTATGACCATAATGAAACAATTATTAATAAGATTAGAAAACCTGATTTTTGGGAGAATCAAAGATATTTAATATTGGAAAATAATGCGATTCAACAATTGAATTTGGTTCCAAATACCCATAGTTCAAAATACGACAGTTTATATTCTGTAATTAACAATACAAGCACTGCTATTGGAAAGAGATACTTAAAAGATAGATTATTGATGCCAATTATTGATGCGAAGGAATTACAAAAACGATATGATTTGATTGAGATATTTATGTCTCCAATAGATAGTAATATTCATGTATATCAACAGATAGAAATAATTATTAATGGGATTATTGATATAGAACGTCTTCATCGTAAGATGGATTTACATATGTTAAATCCTGCTGAATTTTATCAATTGCATATAAGTTATGACAAGATAAATCAATTGATAGAGTATATTGATAATTATTCAAATGATAAAGTCAAAGAGATTTTACCCGATATAGAAGAAATTAAATTATATAATAAATATCAGGAAGAATATAATGAAAAATTTGTAATAGATGATTTACAGAAATATAATATAAATGATATAACAAATAGTTTTTTTAAAAAGGGATATTATCCAGATGTAGATCAAACGCAATTGGAATTGAATAATTCCAAGAGATACTTAAAATGTTTTGCTGAGAAACTTCATGAAATGGTTGCGTTACATACAAGTGGTTGTAATGCGAATCATACAGATATGGCGAAAGTTGAAAGTAATGAAAGAGATGGATATTATATAACTATAACTAAAAAGAGATTTGATAATGTAAAATCAAAAATTAAAAAAATTACATTTGGTACGGATGATAAGGAATGGAGTGTAAAATTAGAAGATATAAAAACCACTGTCAATGCCAGTAATTATAAACTTATAAATAATGAGATTAAGGAATATTCCAAGACAATTATAGAGAAAACTGAATTAATGAAGACATTATGTAGACAAGCATATTTGGATACATTAACCGATTTTAATGATAAATATCAGAATATTTTGTATAAAATCACATGTTTTATAGCGAATATAGATGTAATCAAGAGTTCTGCTAAGACATCATTAATGTATAATTATTGTAAACCTATTATAAATATTGAAACAGATGAGAGTTATATTAAAGCAGAGGACGCGCGTCATCCTATAATAGAGAGAATAAATAAAACGGAATATATTCCGAATTGGATAAGATTGGGAACAATTTTAGAAAATGATAAATGTATTGAAAATAACTTAATGAATGGGATGTTGTTATTTGGATGTAATAGTTTAGGAAAGAGTAGTTATATGAAATCGGTAGGATTATGTGTTATTTTAGCACAGATGGGAATGTATGTACCTGCTTCTAGATTTGAATATAAGCCATTTAAAACATTACTAACTCGAATCATTGGAAATGACAATATGTTTAAAGGTTTATCAAGTTTTGCTGTTGAAATGAGTGAATTGCGTGGAATATTAAATCGTGCAGATGAGAATAGTTTAGTATTAGGTGATGAGATATGCCATGGGACAGAGCAGACATCTGGGATAGCAATAGTATCTGCGAGTTTAATATGGTTGCATAAACAGAGAACTAAATTTATATTTGCGACACATTTACACAATTTATCCAATATAGATGAAATCCGTGATTTATCAAATATTAAAAAGTTTCACTTAGAGGTAAGTTATGATAATAATCAAGATAGATTAATATATAAAAGAAAACTTATGGAGGGGAGTGGGAGTGCTATATATGGTTTAGAAATTGCGCGAGCTATGGATTTGGACCGTGATTTTATAAATTTAGCAAATAATATTAGAAAAAAATTCATAGGTATGTCGGAGAAGATATTAACAACAAAAACTTCTCGTTATAATAGTCAATTATATTTTAAATCGTGTGAGGTATGTGGAAACGAGGGAATAGATACCCATCATATAAAATTCCAGTCATCTGCAGACGAGAATGGTTTTGTAGACCATCGTAATAAGAATCATTATTCAAATTTAGTAATTTTATGTAAGGAATGTCATAATAAGGTACATCATGATAAACTAAAAATTAATGGGTATTTACAAACAAGTGATGGAATTATATTGGATTATAGTTAAATTTTGTATATTTGAAAAAAAATTGATATAATATTTTAACATTAAACTATTATATATTATAAATTATGACACAGGTACGTGTTAAAGCTTGGACGAAAAACGATGTTGCGACGGGAGTAATCCCATTTATCCCACAAAATACTGATATGTTTTTATTCGAACAGAATATAAAGAATATATATAATCCAAATGTTATTGTTATGCAAAGTAATACAACAAGAAATGTTAAAAATATTTATGTATCTAAAATAACATTAAATACAGAAGAAAATAATATTATTGTCAAAGCAAGAGGAAATATATCTAGCACTATTTTGATGAAATTTGTAATAGAGCTAGCTGTATGTATAAAACAAATGTTAAATTCCAATTCCAACGTATCCAGGAAGTCAATAAATCTTATTATAAATGATAATATCCCATTTAATTTGATTTTGCCAAAATGTTAGTATAACTATTATACTAACATTGTAAAAAAAAATTATTATAGCAATATGTGTTGAATTTGATAGGACTTCAAATATGAAAAATAATATTTAACATCTTTCCACATTTCTTCGGTAAAAGGAATACCACGAGTATTTTTCCATGTATGGGGATCCCGATAATCTCTAAATCGTTCCAACCAGTTATCAGGTATTACCCAATTAGGATTTCTGGAAGCTCTATTTAAATCATTAAACTGATAATAACGTAATATTGGATTATTAAAATATATTAGTAAACATGCCAGTCCAGACATATGTTCATATTTTTTTAAAAATTTATCAATATCTTGTAATATTTTTTCTTCATGAACCATTAAAGTCAATTTATTATCATTTGAAACAAAATATAATGATACATCTGTTTTTCTCCAATATTTATCAAGTTCTATAGAGAATTGTCCATTGTAAGGTTTCGTTTCAAAGTTTAAAATTGTATTATAATTAATAATATTAGACATTCTAATATTAGATATAGAAATATATTTATATATATATCAATTTTGTAAATTCACATAATACAGAGTAAAGAATATTTATTCTGTATAAGAATCAGTGAAGTTATATATATGAATGTTATGCGCGAAGGTATCTTCCATTACTCTAATAGTTTGGTAATGTCCATCACATGCGTCAGAACCTGTAAAATATAAAAAGATGCGTCTTTTACTATTTATTGTTTCAAATTTATGATCGCTATAAACATAACTCGATATTTTAGACGAATTTGTGTATTTACACAACAACACAATGTTAATCTTAAAAAGAATAGATACAGTTTTCAAAATGATTTCTAAACAAGTTGTTCCATTTCCTTGCCAATTTCCTACTTCAGAAATCCATTGACAAAACGCGTCTCGGTCGATACTACGTAAATATTCCCTAATAGACACATTTAAAAATTCTTGGTCATATACTAAACTTTGCAATTTCATTGAAATTAACAATCGTAAGTCTTGAACTTGTAATTCATTAATATTATGTATATCATTATAGATGGGGTCTTCTTCTAATTCAATCTTAATATTATTTCCTAATATAGAATAAAATAAACAATCTCCACCACCTGGATTGTCAATTTTACCTTCTTTAATTATATGCTTTAGAAACTTTTGTTGTTCTTGTGGTCCTAATAGTTTTACCATCTTTTATTAAATGGTATACATTTAATAAATTTTTATATCAATTTTTTATACTATATGTGTTTACTCCAATCAATCAATGGAGATAAATGTAGAGTTTCTCCATGTGTTGACATAGCAGGCAATGATGAAATTAAAAGTCTATTATTAGCTTCTATTATTCTACGAAACATATAAAAATCATGAGGAAATGTTCCAGAGCAGTATTTTTTTATTATATTATAATCTTCTTTTAACGTTTTAACTCTGGAAGCAAATGTCATTGTCGTACTATTAGTTTTCTTCCAATGAGTGCTTTCAGTTAAATATACTCGCGTCTGTTCCGAATTTTCATATATAAATGGATTTCCTACACAACCATTTTTAACTTCTCCATAATTTACATACTTATCAGGATGATCATATAATGTAACATAATCCGCTATCCCTAATCCCTCAATAATATATTTAGAAGAGTGGGGCATATGAACATAATCATCTTCTACAAAATATATCATATCGTCATCATGAAATATATGATTAAAAGTTTTTTTTAATGCGAACATAAAACTACCAGCCCCATGTCCTATATTGGTTAATAAAACTTGCTCCTTAGATACATGGTTAATTAAAAAATTAAATGTATCCTCACATATATTATCTGCTACTACAAACAAATTATTAGTACCAAAATTTTTAACAAAATTTAAAAAACAATTCCTTTTAGTAATATAATCCGGTTTATCCTTTATTAATAAATTTCCATCCTCTTTTACTGTCTTCTGAAAAGAATCACTGATCCTATAAAAACATATTAATTTTGAATTCATTTCTATATTTATTTTTGTAAATATTGCTTTATACTATTATTTATACAATAAATAATATTAACGTCCCTAAATTGTCCCTGAAATAAATAACCACATACCTAATAACCACGCGCAACAACCACACACACAATAACCACACATACAATTACCACACACTAATTAACTAATTAAATAACAATTATTTTTATTATATCATTTTTATCATACTATATCATTTTTATTATATCATTTTTATTATATCATTTTTATCATATCATTTTTATCATACTATATCATTTTTATTATATCATTTTTATCATACTATATCATTTTTATCACACTATCATATTTATCATACTATATCATTTTTATCACACTGTCATATTTATCATACTATATCATATTTATCATACTATATCATATTTATCATACTATATCATTTTTATCATACTATATCATTTTTGCCACACTATCATTTTTATTATACTATATCATTTTTATCATACTTCTTTTTTGTGAACAGTCTATGTAAAAATTTGAAGCAGAATATAGACTACTATATAATAAGAAAAAATTTTTAAGTAGGTTTAATTAAATAATATCTTTATAATTGTCTGATAAAACATAATTTTTTAATTCCATTGTTGAAATATTTTTTATATTAATCTTTTTATTATTATATACACTATTTACGTAATTACAAGCTTCATTTTGAATAAAATTTTTTACTCCTTCAGGATCTTTTCTTATCCACAACGAGTTTCCCTTAAATAAATACTTTTTTAAATGATTATATGACATTGATTTATAATCTACAACACGTCCTTCCTCTAACGTCCATCTCTTTGAGCACATATCACGTTCTGGAATATTTAAATGTGGGCGTATATACGATAAATACATCTTCCTATACAATTTTAATAAATTCGGTTTGTCGATATTTACATAATTGGGAAAACCATTCAATTCATATATCTTACTTGCTAATTTATATGTTGCATTCAAATTTTTATCGTATTTCTTCCCTTCAGTTGGAGCCCATTTGGCAGCTAAACTTATATCCCCTCCTTTAAGTATATTATTTCTATCAACAATCAATTGATTAGCATATAGGGTAAGAGCTACATCTTCTAATGAAGTATTTATAAATTGAAATAATAAATCAAATCTACCATATTTGGGAAATAAATATAAATTTCTTTTTAATATATTATAATATTCTCTATCAGTTTGATGTAGAGAAAATAATTGTTTAGATAAATCTCTGCAACCTAATCCATGATGGCGATCTAATACAAAAAATGCAAATTTCACCGCCATTAATGGATCATGTGTGTATAATTCTTTATAACATTCCATTAAATTTTCTTGATTACCACCATTAGATAAGATTAGCCTGATTTTATCCAATATTGAATCAAAAGTATTAGTTGATACGAATTCCCATTCTCCATAAACCATATTATATTTTAGAATAGATATATATATATATTTAATTTTATAATTTTATATACCTTTTTTATATACTTAAAAAATAATCATAAAATTATTTTTTATACTAAATCGGGTATTCTAAATCGGGTATTCTCGTCGTACGATACCTAAATACTGCGTATACCAATCCCATGACCAATAATGTAATTGAGATTGTTCCCAATGTAATTAGTGCCATTTTCTCACTATCATGTTCGGATATTTCATTGAGAATTGGATTTATTATAGTTTCATTCACCATAGTTTCATTCACGATAGCATTACTATCAGAATCCTTATATATAATTTGTGTTATATTTTTATCTCTAATAGAATCTATATATACAACAGAATCTCTATATTCAAGACCATCCAGAGGATTACGCAATAGACTCAAAGAACATCCACTCGTTGATATACGTTGTCCGATAATACCATAATGTTCTTTATGATTATTGCTAAAATCATGGTTTGTCAGATAACTTTCTGGCCTAACCCCCCATTGTGCATAAAGTGTCGTAGAATCTAGAGATATAATTTTTCCATAAGACATCCCAGACCTAGATTCGCTTGTTGGGGTTGTTATCCCATTTATTACTATAGGAGTAGATAATTTATTAAGAAGAAAATCAATCTCTTGTATATAAAAGAAATCAGCCTTTATAAAACTGTTATAAAACTTATCGGAAACTTTCATAATATTATATCCAGATATAAAGTATAATTCATTGTGTATACAGATAGTTTCTCCCAATGAAACACCATTATTACTAAATTGGTGATAACATATAGAATAATTTCGTGGATTCCAATATATAATGAATGAATTATTATTTCCAATAACTTGCAAACCTGTATAAGCCCATTCTACATAAATTTCTAATATTCCATGATGAATCTGATTTAGATTAGAATCATATATATAATAAGAAAGATTTTTTGAATATTGATAACGTCTAGTCCATTCATCTACCATAACAAAATTCCCATTTGATAAATTTGTAGCAACAGGATAGTAATAATTAAGTAAAGAACTTTCTGTATCCGATTTGATAACAACAGGGTTGGAAACCCTTGTTCCATCGCTTATAAATTTCTGTCCAATATACCAATGGTGATTTCCTTGATATAACAATATAATAGAATGGTCAGAAATATGAAACAAATTTGAACTAATCAAATTCCACCTACTATGACTTATACTTAAAACTTGATGTTTAATGGTCATCGGGGCTTCAAGTGGATAAAAACTATCGTTATAGTTTTGTGCATACAAAAAACGATTAGGATAAACAAACTCTTCCCATGTTATCAATACACCTCGTGTGGTTTTGATAACACAAGGTATAATATCTAAAGATTCTGAATTAACCTGAAAAAGGACTTTTTCAACTCCATATAGTTCTCCATTCGTTTTAAACATCTGCACACATAAAGAACTATTACAACCAGCATGAGAAGAAATTCCCATATAAGGAGGTAATGATTCACAACCACAAGTATAAATAGAAGCAAACTTATTGTCTTCCAAGAGTATAGATTTAGAGTTTAGTACATTTACTTCTGAAGTATTTACCTTAAACCAATGACTATCTGCTATGGTACTATCTAAACATAGAATAAACAAAGCAAACGTAATCTTAGTCAGTGACATTTTTTGATAACATAACATATAACTAATTGGGATTATAGTTATCAATTTTTTTTATATATAACTACATATAATTTGTGCAATATCTTCATTTAGTAAATAACTAAATATTTTCATACATATCTCTTTTTTTTCAATATAATTATTTAGTATTGGTGTCATAAAATTATTAGATAGACATTTATAATTCCAATTTTTTTCTGGATTATTTTTTACTATTTCCCAAGAAATATTTGGATTCAATGAAACATTCCAAAAATCCCAAGGAATATCTGGATTATCTTTGATAATGTCCCAAGTAATATTAGGATTCAACGATAATGCACACCAATTCCAATCGTAAATTGGGTTATTTTTTACAATTTCCCATGTTATATTCGGATTTTTTGTAAATGAATACCAATTCCATTCTTTATCTGGATTATTTTTCACAATCTCCCAAGTAATATTTATATTCTGAGATAAATTGAGATAAGACCAGGCTTTATATGGATTATTTTTAACAATGTCCCATGTAATATTTGGATTTTTAGATAATCTCCAATAATCCCAATTACAATCATTATTTGATATAATATCCCAGGTTATATTTGGATTACTTGATAATATACTATATGACCAATTTTTATCAGGATTATCCTTAACTATATCCCACGTTATATTCGGATTATGTGATAAATAATTATATCTCCATGGTTTATCAGGATTCTTTTGAACTATATCCCAGGTTATATTCGGATTTTTAGACAAATAATTATAGTTCCAATCTAAATTAGGATTGTCTTGAACAATATCCCATGTTATAATTGGATTGCTTGATAAATAACCATAAAACCAATTCTTATCAAGATTATTTTGAATAATATCCCATGTTAAATTCGGATTTTCTGATAACCAATAATAACTCCATCCCTCATTCGGATTATTTATTATAAATTGATACCAATCATCACTAAAATTTTGTTTCCATTTCTTATAATCCATGAAAGGAATTTATATATAACATTATATTATATTATATTATATATGAAAATATTGTATAAACTATAATTAACAATCACAACTTTGATAATAAACTGGATATGGAACAACATCTTTAATATTTGTCATCCCAGATACTAACATAATTAAACGATCTAATCCTAGTCCAAATCCACCATGGGGAATAGAACCAAATCTTCTCAGATCAATATACCATTCAAGTCCATCTTTTGACACATTTTTATTTGTCATATTTTCAATTAATTTTTCTAAATTATGTTCTCTCATAGAACCTCCAATTAGTTCCCCAATATTAAATGGCATTAGTAAATCAAAATTTTCACACAAATCTTTTTCTTTTTGTTTCATATAAAAACTTTTAATAGAAAGAGGCCAATCATATACAAATACAGCTCCATTATTATATTTTGTTAAGAATTCTTCCATCTCACTTGATAAATCTTCTCCATATAAACATTTAATTTTACTATGTTTTTGAATATCATTAACACATTCATCGTATGTTTTATAGTAAAATTTCAAATTTTTCAGTTTATTAAATTTATCTAATAAACCTTTACATACGAATTTATTTAACTCCACTATATCATCATAATTTTTATTATAAACTTGTGTAATAATATATTCAATATATTTTTGTCCCATTTTCATTAAATCCATATTGCTACAATCAACCATTTCAATCTCTAGATGTGTAAACTCAGACATGTGTTTGTATGTTAAAGAATGTTCTGAACGGAAACTTTTATTTGTAGTATAACAATTCCCCATACCACAAGCTAATCCTTCAAGTTGTAATTGTGATGAAACCGTTAGATAAGTTTGTTTTCTAAAATGGTCATTAGAATAATCTATTTTGCTTGTTTTTTCAATTGTAGGAATATCTTTTATATCTTTATCCATAATTTCAGATACTGTAAAAACTCCCGCTCCACCTTCACATTCATTAGTTGTAATGATATTCGGGTCTAAATGTAAAAAATCATTTTTTTGCCAAAAATTATGTGTTTCATATAGAACCGTATTGCGTATCCGATAAACACAACCAAATGTCTTAGTTCTACAACGCAAATGTGCCATCTTTCTGAGTGTAGGTAATTTTATATTTTTCTCAATAGGATATTCTTGTATAGGACAATCATTATATTCAATTATATTACAAATTTGGATCTCATATTTTTGTCCTTTAGCAGGACTATCTACCAAATTTCCTGTTAGTTTTATATAACAACCAACATTTATACTATCGAGTTCATTAAAAATTGTTTCATCATTTTCTTTATCACAAATTACTTGAATACCCTGTGGACATGAACCATCATTTAGATTCATAAAACATAAATCTGTTTGTTTACGATATTGACGAATCCAACCACTTATAACTAATTTCCCAGATTTAAGTGAATCTGGATCTTCATGATACAAAATATATTTTATTAACATAATGTATACAATAATATAAAACAATTTAAGTTCATTATGATAAAATTTACACTTATAATCTATACAAAAATATTTTGTATAAATTTAATTATATTTTTCTACAATAATAGTGGATTTCTTAGGAACAAACATTGTAATTTTCTTATCCTCCACAACCTGATCATAACAGAATCCATCTCTGTCGTTATCTACAAAACCAATTAATTGTGTTCCTTTAGATAAAAATATATGTGGATAATCCATATGATTTAACCCATGATAATCTCCAATACCAATATCACAATCTTCAGAAAGTTCAATTTTATAACGACAACAGTATGGAACTGTGCTTGATAATAGAACAGAATTTGCTTTGTAAATATCAGAATTTGGATTAGGTTTATTTTTATTTCTCCAAGGACATTTTTTTGGTTTACGTCTCCGTTTACGCCACACCATTGTGTTATTAGTTAAAATTATATATACATAGGATTTATATCAATTTTTATATTATATCATTTTTTCTATTTTTCATAGATTGTATATTCAATTCTTCACTCCATTTTATATTTTCGTCCATAATAGATTTATCAATATTATGCCACTGGGAATTAGTTATATATTTACCAAAATCCATATAAAATATACGACGATTCATTTCAATTTCAAACCAGTCTAAAAATGAATTTTCTATATTTACAAATTTATTGTAAAATGTATTTAATGATATATTTCTTAATTTATTTGATGGGAGTTTATTTATCCCAATAATATAGTATTCTGGACTAATCATGTTTATTCTAAGTTTAATATACTTTACCTCTTTAAATTCCCTCTCAAAATTTAATAAATTTTCTACTTCTTCAATTCCTTTTATTGGTAAATATGATTTTAATAAACAACAACCTCCAATTTTAACTAATTTAGGTAATATATTCATTTCTGTTATATGAAGTTTAGTTATCATAGAATTTTTATTATATATACCTTTATATGTTAGATGAGATTTCATTTCTTCGCCCCCACAATCTGCTGTTGCCAAATGTACCCCGCCTTCTCCATCAGCCTTTCTACCATATTTTTTAATATAATATCTTTGATTGGCGGGATCTAATATATTTCCAGTTCCAATTGGTCCAAAATCCCAGTGATCCCTATATTTACGAATATATCCAAAAGTATCTCCTAATTTATCTGGAGAGTCATCCATTAAAGTTTGAGCATTCCAATTCCATTTTTTATGAATTGGTTTATAATTCCATAATAAATAATAATGTAATGCAGAAATAAATGTACCAGGAGCTTCACATAAATGAAATGTATTAAAATTTTTATTAATATGTTGCTGAATTAATTCTGGAACAGAATCTAATATATCAAACATTTTACACCATGCTTGACTAATATTTCTTAAATAATATTTTTCCTTTAAATATGTAGAAAGAGTATATTCTGATTTAGAACTTCTGTAATATCTAGTTTTAGTTGCTTTTTTAAAATCAATATTTGGGTGAGTATCAATTGGTAAGTTAATTAAACGATATCTATTAATATTCGCAATAATATTATCTTCTATATTTTGAATATTATTTGAAGTATCAAAATCATTTATGTTAAAGAGAATATTTTCTAAATAAATATTATAATCTTTTGTTAATTTATTTCCCATTAAATCTCCCATACTTTGTAAGTATGGTTCATAAATATTGAAATTATATTTTTTAGCCCAATTTATTGAATGGATATATTGTTTAATACGTATTTGTTTTTTAAATTTAGACATAATATCTTTTGAACATATTTCTATTTTATTATACAAATTTAAAAATTTATGATTTTCATGTTTACATATTGTATAATATGAGTTATTAGTAAGTTTTATTTTTTCAATAATTGATTTATTTTCTTTGATAGGAAATATTGGATTAAATAAATTAATTGATTTTTTAATGGGGGTAAAACTTTTTTTAAATGTTTCTATAGGAGAATCATGTCTAAATTTATTTACATAATTTTTTAATTTATTAATATATTTTAATTTATTCTTTCTTTTAGCACATATAATATAAGTAATTGGAAATATTTTAATATGTCCATCAATGGATGGAATGAAAATATCTATTTTTTCAAACCAACTATATAAAATATTTACAATAGAATAATAAAATGATGATAATATTGTTGGCATAACAAAAATACATGAACCACCATCATTTAAATAATTATATATATGTAATAATTGGTATGGCATAAATTTACTTGTATAATGGGCTTCTGTTGGAAAAAACCAATAGTCAAATATTCGTAAGATTAAAAAATCATATTTTGAATTACTAATATCAAGATCAATTAGATTATGAACTAAGATATGTGTTGTGATTTTACTCGGTTTTGTAATAGTATTAAAATATGATTTAAAATCAGATACATTTTTTTCATTAGTGAGATAATTTCTAGATAAACAGATTGTGATATTTTTTATATTATAATTATATTTATTCATTAAATATTCGATAGACTCAAATGCAGATGGTTCACTATGTACTTCTAAAATTGTTTTGATTTTTTTTAAATTAATAAAATCACGATAATTTGTTAATATTTCAGTATAATGGAGAAAAAATGAAGTTAAACTTCTATATTTAATTATAGGTATTACATCGGGACTATATATATTAATTACATTATTTAATTTATCAAAGTATTCTTCCAAATATCTATCCCCAAATTCATAAACATGGGGATTAGTTGATTTTGAAGTTAAAAATTTATATTTATTTAAATAATTATCTTTAATACATAATACTTTTGGATATATCCTTGTATTAACTACATTATATATAATTTCTTCTCTAGTTTTACCAAAAATATTATAATAATTTTTAATAATATTGGTAAAATATTTACCGACTAAATAATTTTCACTATATGTTTCTGGATTCATTTCATATAAAATATCTAAACGTTCGTTTTTCGTCATTTTATTAAACAAAGGTAATATGATTCCACTTGATTTAGTCCCAACAGAACTATAATTTAAATTTGTTTTAATCTTTTTATTTTTTATATTAGGCATACTATTATACAAATAGATTTTTTATTTATATAATATAAAATAGTTTAAAATATTTCAGATTTTCTTTTATGCATTTTTTCTAATCCCATTTCTTCACACCAATCAACATTTTCATTTCTAACTAAATTTTCTAATTTACTCATATGATGTTCTGTAAGTTTGTCAATATTATCTAGATAGAATACACGTCTTCTTATATCAAGGTCATGATTTTCTAAAAGTACATTTTGAATTTGTAAAAATCGGTCTAAATAATCATTTATATCAATATTTCTTGATTTATTTGAAGGAAGTTTATTCACTCCAACGATATAATATTCCCCACTTTGGAGATTTAATCGGGGTTTAATATAATAAACTTTTTCAAAAGCATTTTCAAATTTAAGTAAATGTTTTAATTCTTCTATTTTTGGTAAAGGTAATGAAGATTTGAATAATCCACAACCTCCTACTTTAACTAAATTTAATATTAAATATTGTTCTGCATGACGTAATTTAAATAATGTTAAATCTTCTAGATTTGTTCCTTTTTGCATACTTTCAGAACCCATTTCCGAAGAACCACAATCCAATGTGACAAAATCTACCCCTCCAGTATCATCTTCTTTTCTACCATATTTTTTAAGATAGTATCTCTGATTTTTTAAACTTAAAATATCTCCTGTTCCAAGTGGTCCAAAATCCCAGTTATCTCTATATTTTCTAATAAATCCAAAGTTATCACCAAACTTATCATCTGTATCATCCATTAAAGATTGTGCCGTCCAATTCCACTTTTTATGAATACGTTTGTGATTCCATAATAAGTAATAATGTAATGCGGAAATAAAAGCCCCAGGAGCTTCACATAAATGAAATGATGTAAAATTGGAGTCTTTACGAGTCTTATATTGTTCTATTATTTCAGGAACAATATCTAATATAGTAAACATTTTCTGCCAAGCTTGAGAAGCAGTATATATACCGAATTTTTCACGAATATAATTATTTAATGTTAACTCCTTCTTGGTACTTCTATAATATCTATATTTTTTCAACTTATTCCATTCTTTTAAAGGACGTGTGTCGATAATAGAATGTATTTCTGAATAGCGACTTTTTGCATCATCAATATTTTTATGAATATCAATATTTTTACCTAAAACATTTTTAAAATCATTTATATTTAATACAATATCTTCAAGATAAATATCGTCATAATCTTTTCTACTCCTACCAAATAATAATTCATACGCAAATTTTTCATAAGGTTCATATATTTCAAAATCGTATTTTTTAGCCCAATTATATGAATGAATATATTGTTTAATACGTGCAGCTTTTAACGATTTATCTTTATTCTTTTTAGACATTTTTGGAAATTCATTCATCATATTAATAGCTTTCGTAATTACATATATATATTCACGATCATGACGTAAATTATCTAATTGAATTTCTTTATATAAATCTAAATCTGGTTTAATATTAATTATTGGTTCATGAAGATTAATAGTTTTTTCAATTGGAATATATTCTGAGTCAAATAACTTAAGTTTTTCAATATTAGAAATAAACTTCTTAATACTTGAAATATGATTTAATTTATCTTTTCGTTGATAACATAATATCCATTTACCAGGAACAGATTTAAGTGTACCAAAAGATGTTTCTGGACTATAAATTTCAATCTTTTTAAACCAAGATTTTAAAATCTGAACTATAGAAGCATAATATGTTGATAATATACAAGGAATTTCAAATACACATGAACCATTTTTTTCTAAATATTTTTGAATATATAATAATTGATATGGCATCCATTTACTTCTATAATGAAATTCTGTTGGTATATAACTATATTTATAAATTTTAACTATTAAAAAAGAATAACTATGATTATTTAAATTCACATTTAATAGATTATCCAATGCTTTAAATGAAGTTTTTGATACTGCACGTTTAATATGGTCATTATTTCTATCTGTTGTAGTTATGACATCAATATTTTTAATATTATATTTACATTTACGTGATAAATATTCAATAGCTTCAAATGCACCAGGAGATCTTGTTATTTCTAAAAATGTATTCGTTGTTTTTAAAATGGATTTAAATTTAAATAATACTTCTATATAAATAAAAAATGTGTTTCTAAATGATTGGGGTATATATTTACAAATACTTTTAACTTCATTACTATAAATTGGATTATATTTTTCTTTTAATATATCAAAATTTGGGCTTATCTGGTTTAATGTATAATTACTAAAGAAGATAGGATTTAAGAACAAATAATTATTAAAATATTTTTGAATAACTAGATGTGTAGGTGATTTAAATGTTGAAGATATATCTTTTATAGAATTAATTCTATTTGTACCATGTGATTTCATCATTAATTTATTAGTTTTTTTATATAAATGACTACGCAAATTCTTATCTGTATGTGTTTCAATCTTATCGTTAAAGAATTTATCTAAAGTATAATTTCCTCCGCTTACACTGGAAGATTCTATACAAGTTTGTTTATGTTTATATAAATTTCTATCTCTATCTCTGTGTATTCCATCAGGAAAATAATCCTCAACAGCGGATTCTACAGCTAAAATAATATTATTCTCAAGTTTAAATATATTATACCAAATACAATCTTGTTCATTGAAGACAACTTTTTGTGTTAATTTTTGTAATTTTGGATAATTTTTTTCAATATATTTATCATCTTTTATTTTAGTTATAAATATATTATGTATATACTCAGGATCAACCCAAAAATTCATATTTCTATATCTATGTAAAAAATCTAATTCCTTCCAAGTTATTAAATGTCTACTAAATAAAAATCCATTTGAAACTTGTTGTAAATCATATCTCCATTTTCCAAAATTATGATAAAATGATAAAGTTAAAATATGTGATTTATTCCAATGTATAGTATCTTTTAAAAGTTTTTCACCATATTTTGGTTTTGTATCTTTACGTACAAATAAAAAATTTGTTAGATATAGAGGATATATTTTATCACGATTATTCCCTTTAAAAGGAAAACACATCATTCCAATAAATATAAAATCATCATTATCCCAAATACCATTAAAATTTCTATAAGAATATTTTAAATTTTTTTGATTTATTTTAATCTCATTTCTCAATTCTGTAGAATTGTCCACTATATCAGAATTATAATATCTTATTGGAAAATCAGCATTAATATGACTAAAACAACCTGTAAAAAAATTATTCATTTGAGGATTCCATTCAACTAGTTCATGACAAATATCTTCAAAATCATCTACCATATCAGAACTTGAACTAAAATATCTATTATCTTCTTTAAAATCCTTAGTTTGATTTACATGTCCTAATATTAATTGTTTTCCATTTGGAGGATTATATTTTGTTAAATTATTAGAGTTGCTATTTTGCTTATCTTCGTCTTTAGGTCCCAATTTTGAACCAAAAAAGGTTTCATATAATGCACATCTTTCAGAAATATCTTTCTCTTTTGCCCGTTCCTCTTTTATATATTGGTCATAATAAAATTGAGATTTTTCAGGGTTTTGTGAAGAATAATCTTGACTACATTTTTTTAAACCTAGGATTCTATCATCTAATGCATTTCTATTTTCCGGGAATATATCCATATAATAGCCAAAATATTGTTTTTTTTCTGTTTCAAACAACCCATCTTGGTCTGTTTTATTATTTTTATGAAAAATAGGGAGTTCACTATAGGATGGGGGAGATTGATATAATTTAGGAATATATTTATCATATCTCTCGAACATTTGATTCCAATTTATATTAAATTCATTCATTTCTGGAAGATTATGTTTTGGGAGTTTATCATATATAAAATCTGGATTTCTAATCTTATCAAATTTATATATTGTATGTTTTTGTTCTTTCCAACCTAAATTTCTAAAATGTTGTATTAAAACATTGTCCGTAAAATCCCCATCTGTCTTAGAATCTCTATTATTATCCATAAAATTTTTTAAATATGATTTATCAATACCATGCTCTGGATCTAATTCTGACGAATATACAAAAAATGGATGTAGGGGTCTATTAGGATCAATCTGGGGTCCCCACTGTCTTGGTCTTTGTCTTTGTCTTGATCTATTTTGCATTGCCTCGCGTAATTTTTCTGCCATTGGGTTATACCCTAATTCCTCCATATATTATTATTATAACAAGATATTTTTTTCTAAAACGTAATTTTCAATTCGCTATCTTCAAATAATCTAGAAATTGAGTTTCCAGTAATTAAACTGGCGATAACAGAAGAAATCAAATTTGCTACAGAAAAAACTACTAATTTATTACATCTTTTAGTATTTTCAGTTTGAGGAATACTATTGCTGCAAATAACCATTTCTATAGTATCTGTATTATTCATTCTTTCAATAGCAGGTCCAGAAAATATTCCGTGAGTAATTGCCAATATCACACTTTTAGCCCCATTTTCAATTAAACAATTAGCTGCTTTTTGGACAGTTCCAAAAGTATCACACATATCATCTATTATAATAGCTGTCCGGTTTTTTAAGTATTTCTTATTTCCAATTAAGAACATATTTTCTACCATATTCAGTTTGGTATAATCACGTTCTTTACTTAATACCATAAATGGTAAATTTACACTATTGGCAAATTGTTTAGCCCTTTTTAATGCCCCTTCATCTGGTGATATTACAACATAGTTTTCCTTATAATTATCAGAATTTCTAAAAACTTTATCGAATAATACGTTTTTAATTAAATTATTGCAAAATAAATTATCGCAAGGAACATTGAAAAAACCTTGAATTTGGGCACAATGTAAATCAAGACAAATTACACGTGTAATACCGCAAATTTCTAACATATCGGCAATATCTCTTGCCGATATTCCACCTCTTGGATTATCTTTCTTATCTTGGCGTGCGTAAGGCATATTTGGCATAATTAGAGTAATATTTTTAGAATCAGCCCGTTTACAAGCGCGAATAAGCAGAAAAGTTTCCATCAGATGATCATTTACACTACGATTACATAAAATTCTATTAAAAGTACCAGTTTGGATAATAAAAATATTCTTCCCTCTAATACTTTCTTTAATAACTGGGCGAATCTCAGAATTTGAAAAATATTGAAGTTCGCAATCTACTAATTTAATTCCTAAAAGATTAGATAAATCCTTTGCTAATCCAGGATGAGAGTTTCCACAAATTATTCGTGCATTTCTTCTCTGTCTATCAGTCATATAAAATAATGAATGTAATTCAGGAGATTCTGATTGTGTTGACATTTTTTTATCACTATTGGGATATTTTTTAAAAATTTTATCCGAATATACTTATTTTTACAATCCAGATAATAATAAATTCCATTGGGATTCAAAATGTTCTTGAGTAAACTTGTAATATTGGCTATTTTTAATATTTTTAATATTATTTAAATAAAAGCGCTTCCAATCATGGTTCTTATATTTTTCAAAAAAATTAACTAACTTTGGATAACAAGTTTTTATAACCGGATATTTAATAAATGTCTTAGCATGTTCAGAACATAAATATATATCTAAATGTGGTTCATAAAAATCACCCATAAATAACTGTTCTTTTAATCCAGTAGTCCAATTATAAAATACAGGTTTACCTAAAAACTGTCCTAATATACCAGGAATAAAAAGATCTTCACTTCCACTTAAATTAATAATAAAATCCGACGCCCTAATTAAATCATATCGCGCATTCCGATAATCATAACCATTATTATCATAATAGAAATTATATACAGCACATTTCTTGGGATCAAAATTAGAAATTTTTAAAATATTTGTTGTAGCAGGATCCGATTTAATATTTATTATTAAAAAACTATTTTGATGGTGTTCATTAATAAATTTATATAATAATCTTACATGGACATCTAATAATAATCTGTCTTGTTCCGATAAATCATAAACATCAAGATCTATATAAAATACTTTAACATCTTGAGGTATATTTAACATACTTCTAATATTATTAGTAGATTGAATATCACCTATTTTTATATCTCCATTAGTTAAATTATTGAATATATCAATATAGTTAGGAATTTCTAATACTACTTTTTCTGGATATATACTTTTAATCTTTTGAGTGGAAAATTCAGTATTTGAAATACATATGTCTGCATGTTTTAATAGTTCAATATAATTATTTGATGGATACTCAAATTCTATTCTCATATTCATTATAAATGGTATAGATAGTTTGGTATCTAATTTAATACCAGATATTCTCCCTATAATAGATGCAATACAAATATTAATATTATAAGAATCAATAATTTTATTAAAATCATTTGAATCTAAATTCGTTTTTTTATTGTTTCTAATTATATATTTAACTTTACTAAGTATATTCATGTCTTCTGGTGCTATTTTTTCCCTAAGTGTGGTGTAAAATCCTATTACAGTATTTAAAGAAAAATCTTGATAATAAACGTTTTCTGGAAATTCTTGAGTAGTAACACAATTTAAAATAGTATATACTACTTCATGATTATTATTAATTAAATATTTCGTAAGGTTAAAAGCATATTGAGTATGCCCATAATTATTAAATGGAGAATCACTTATAATTAAAAACTTCATATTCCATATTTTAAGTATAATGTTTTTATATTATTATAAAAATAAAATAAAAATAAAAATAAGGATATATATCCCATAATAATAATAATAATGTCTACTGATAATGAAATTTTAGACTTTATAGATAAAAGTAGTTGTTCATCTGATATATCTGATCCAAGTGATATGAGTGATGTTAGTGATGAAAGTGTGATGAGTAGTATGAGTCTTTTAAGTAAGACATCAAATTATCATAAGAAATTAACTGGGGAGGAAAAAAGACAATATATGATGGATAGATTAAAAGATGTAAAGAATCATGATGAAATAAAATATACAAATATACGTTTTGATGAAGATTATAATTTAAATTTTGCTAATTATGGAGATAGTGAAATAATAAAAGATTTTTTATCAAAAAATATTGAATATAAGATTTTATATCCAAATGATCTTGATATGTTAAAAGAGTTTCCAAAATGGAGTAAACTTTTTTTATTTGATTGTAATAATCAAAATATTAAACAATGTTCTTTAGTGCAATATAATTATGGACAAGTCATATCATATGAACATAAAAAAGCGATAACGCAATTTTATAAATTGAATGAGTATTTAGTTATATATAAAATTCCAAAATTAAATGTTAGAAAATCTATGGAACTATTATTATTAGCCATCGAAAGAGGAGATATTAAAATCAAAAGAAATATTGATAAATAAATATTGAAAAATAAATATTGATAAATAAATATTGATAAATAAATATTTGAATAATCAAAATTTAAAATCTAAATTTAGATTAGATATATGTCAACGGAATCAGAAATAAAAAAAAAGCCCCCTATGTATGGAAATTTAGACCCAAACGTCCAATATCGTGCTCCTCTAGGGCATAAAAGTATTGACGTGTCGCAACCTACTTTATATACTAATATTTGTCCTTATGATATATACAATTCGGGTTTACCGGATGATGAAATTATTAAGATTGGATTTAGATTGCAAAACAAGTTTTTAACTGATATACAATACCAGAAGGTATTTTCAGTCAGTCAAATTAAAAGGTATTACAGTATAAGTAAGTATAGAGGTACAACTAAAGATGTGAGAGAAAAGACTAAAAAATTGGAGGATAGTGGGTTAGAAGTATCGTCAGTAAATGCTCATGTAATTCATGAAAGTATGTATTCAATGGATGTTACAAAAATCTATATAATGGATTTTATGTCAAAATATTTATTATCTGAATTAGATTATATTTCCGTTTTAAGACAATTTGATTCCAAATGGTGTTTTATGGAAAAAAATGATAAAGAGGTCCCAACTATAAAAATAATTGACCGAACAAAAGATTATAATAAAAATTATGTTTCCAAAACAGATGAAAAATATACATTATTGTCCCCATTACGATTATTTCAAATGAAACTTATAAATAGATTTTTTGTAGAATCTAATATATATCAATCTGAAGATTATGTATATAATATAGATAGAGAGAAATGTTTATATTTTCCCTATAAAAGTGCAACAGCTTATATGTATGATAGTAAACAAAGTATTCATAAATGTTTAGGGATACCTGAATTATATAGTAAATATTCCATTGACACCGAACAAAATTACTATAAAAGATATCGTAAATTATGTTTATTAGATACAAGTCTAAATATTGGATTAGATAATAGTAAATCTTTAGATTCTAAGGGTAAAGAAAGTAAAGATGTAGATATTAAAGGTTCAGGTTTAACAACATTGTATGCTATATTACACGATAAATATTTAAATACCGATATTAAATATAATGATTTTTATCAATTTGATGATACCAATGCAACAAAGCACAATTTATCTGGATATCAATCAAAAGATAAAGTTGAGCGAGTATCTATGTTAATGCTTGCATCTTTAGTCCCGGAAATGTATCTTAAAGATTTATATTACCTATATTCAATATCCGCAGGTGTAAAAAGAGACGGACACATATTTCCAAATTTGAATGTAGGACATCTTCCTGTAGAAAACAAAGGAGTATATGAGACAAATACAAGTTATATATATAATAGAAAAACAAGCTCTTCATGTAAAAATGTAGGTGGTATAGATATTGGTGAAAAAATTAGTGTTAGACCTAAAACTAAAGCGCTATTAACCCCAAGTGTTAGTATTCCATCTAAATTTGGAAATATATCATGTTCACATGGACCAGCTAATTTTGGATATATGTTGCAGATAAATCCATATTATAATAGTATGAATCAAGATGAAGATATAAAGAAAGTATTTAATAATATGGAAGTCCCATTATCACGTCAATATTATCAAAGTGGAAGAGCGATATATGCTGCTGTATATTTTAATAATGTAAATAAAATATGTTATATCATGTCTCCAACAAATAAAGATATTGTTCCATTAATAAAGGATAGATTAAAAAATCATATGTTAATGTTTGATATTGACGAATATGAGTATAAGATAAATCCTATGAACTATTTAAGGTTGGATGGACAGAATCCTTTTAAAGTTGAAAGGGACAAATTAAGATCGGGCCAGAAATTTTCTACAATAGATCCTACATTTCCAATCCCATCAAATGAGTTAACTATAGCCGATTTTAGTGGATTATATAGTTTATATTTCTTAACATGTTTATCTTGTAATATGCCAGATCATAATGGTGTTCCAATTACATCATATGATGATGTATATAATTATTTTAATAATGTTTTTAAATCAAATGAAACATTTATTAAAATGGAATCAAAAAAATCAGGGGTAGATAAATCTGATTTGGATGAAATGAAAATTAAAAGTGCGATCAGTGAGTATATTCGTCATATACAAAATATAGCGGATAGAATTGGATTCTTATTTTATGGACAATTTTCTAATCCATTAAAATTTTCTGAACAATAAGATAAATTTTATTCGTTTACATAAATAATTAAATAAATACATATTATATAATGGACGATATCCCAAGTATTAAAGGATATTTAGCACAAAATTATGAGGTAGGGTATACTCATGTTGGTATCAATAATAAATACATTTGGAGGGTTAATCTAAATAAGGATGGAATAAAAGTATGGACAAAATATAAGAAATATAATTTAGAAGAAAAATCAAAAATTCAAATTCCAGATGTTAAAAAAGAAATTTTACAAAAAGAAAAAATACAAGGAGAAAAAATACAAGGAGAAAAAATACAAGAAGAAAAAATACAAGAAAGAATTATAGAAGAAATATATGAAAAAAGCGAACCTCCGAGGATAAATAAATTAAGTGATATTGATAAATATAAACGATTAAAAAAGAGATATGACATGGAGTGTATAGACAAAAGGAGATTACAATTTTCATTAGATAAAGAGAGAGAAGAGAAAAAACAATTAGAGAGAGAAATGGAAATTAATAATTTAGCCAAAATTATAAAAATAAAAAAACGTGAATTAAAGAAATTAAATATAAATAAAGCTAATAATGAATGGAATACTGGAAATAATATTATATATGATGCGAAAAAAAGTAAATTATTAGAAGAGGAGATAGATAAACTTAACAATAGTATAAAAGATAAAATTCAACAAAGTAATGAATATAAACAAAGTATATTAAAAAATATTCCCCAATCCGATATGCAAAATGTAAGTTATAAGGGAAAATATGCTAAATATTTAAATCAAATAGTTCATAATAAGAATATTCAAAACCTGAAACCTATATTAAAAACTGATATAACAAATAATAATTTAAAACCTGGAAAAAATATTATTAATCCACCAATAGATAAACAAATAAATAAAAATAATGTTAAATTTTTTAAAAAAGTGAAAGTCCAAGAATTTGGAAAAAGTAAAGATTTTAAAGATATTAATCAAAAAAAACCGTATTTATCTAATATTATGGATCATAATCCTACTACAGAATAAATAATATCAAAAATTTTATATATGTATAAAAAGATATATATAAAATATTATTACTATATATAGTATGTATGAATGGAAAATTTATTATAGGAGATTATATTGTAGATGTTAAAAGAATTGGGAAAGGTTCATTCTCAAGTATTTATTTAGGGTATCATAAATCAACCGGAGAACAAGTTGCTGTTAAAAAGATGGAGTTAGATAGTATTAAAAAGATTTCGTCAAGAATCAGAAAAGAGATTAAAATCTGTAAAGAATTATGTCATGAAAATATTGTTAAAACTTATGATGTGATATATGATAGGAAAGGAGGAAATGTATATTTAATACTTGAATATTGTAGTAAAGGAGATTTATCTGAATTTTTAAAAGGACGTGCTTTAAAAGAGAAACATGTTAAATCTTTTATGAGACAAATTTCTTTTGGATTAAAATATCTTTTAACACATAATATCATACATCGTGACTTAAAACCACAAAATATATTAATAAATAATGATGGAGTATTAAAAATAGCCGATTTTGGATTTGCTAGGTATTTAGAAAAAAATTCATTAATCGATACTTTATGTGGAACTCCGTTATATATGGCTCCTGAAATAATAAGAAAGAAAAAGTATAATGAAAAGGCAGATTTATGGTCTGTTGGAATCATAATGTATCAAATGTTATTCGGACAAAGACCTTATAATGCGAAAAATATATTTGATTTGATAGGGCAAATTGAAAAAAGTACTCCATTACATATTCCATCTGAAATATCAAGTACAGGGAAATCATTATTAAATCAGTTATTAGTTGAAGACCCTACAAATAGAATATCGTGGGAAGAATTTTTTAATCATAAGTGGTTTGAAGGCGATGGAGAGCATGATATAGATAATATGGTAATTCAAATATCAAAAACAGATTCTATTGAAAATATAATAACTAAAGTTACAAAAAGTAGTTATAATGAAGTATTATTTAAAGAAGATGATGACTCTGAAGACTATTCAAGTGTATATGAAAGTGATTATAGTAGTTATGAAGAAAGTATGCCAAAATCTATTATAAACCCACAAATACCTCGTTCTGATCCTATAGATATTCCTAAACGTACAATTAGTACTTCTGAATATGATGTAAATATATGTGGTTATAGAGATATAAATGAAAATTATATTCCAAAAATACCAAATAAACATATTGAAAATTCTCCGATGTTTTGTAGTGAATTTGTCTTAATTAATGATGAAGAACTTCGTGTAATTGATAAAAATAACAGAGATAATTATATGGATAAAGAGTCAAGTGATGATGATGAGATTGATCCACAATATAAAGCATCTAGTGTTAAGAATTATATAAATAATTCGATTGACTATTTAAAAAATTCAATGTATTACTTTAATTTATTCAAACATGGGAGTATGTAATAGGGTATAAAAATTAATATTTATTATAAAATAATTATGATTATAAATAAAATATTAGATTTTGGAATTGATTTATATATGAATTATGTATATTATTATAGTATATGTAAGTCATTTTATTATTTCTTTTTAATTCTATTTGGGATATATTATGTATTGCTCCATACTTCAATTAATAATTTCAAAATTAAGATATTTAAATTAGGATTGAATATATGTATTCTATATATAAATTATCACACATATTATGAAATATTATTTGGGACTACAATATATACATATTATATCCGTCCAATTATTATATTTTATATTTTAAATAAGTATTATAAATTGATATATTTATTAAAATATACAAATAATGTGATTAAAGTATTTCATTCCATATTTAAATACAATTTATTCCAAAGTGAAAAGATAGACCAAGTATTGGAAGTAATAATTTTAAGATATAAGCATATCCAACCAGTAGCGTTATTTTTACATTTTTATATTAAATTTCGTATTAACAAAGAAATGAGATATTTACATAAAAATAAATCTAATATCATTTTTGATATTTCTATTGCAGCATAATATTTTCATAAGTTTATTGATATGATAAAATAAAATCAACTGTTGATGCTACATCTCCATTAAAATATTTCAAAATGTTAATATTAAATATTGTATCATTAAATCCCATATTAGATAGTTCATTTAATTGAGTTTCATAATTATTTTCATCTTCTTGGGTTATTTCTTGATATGGATTTATTTCTTGATATGGATTTATATTTTGATTTATTAAGTTATTAATATTTTCTCCTATTAAGTTATTTAAATTAATTATTGAAGTTAATAAATGATTATTAGATTGATTTTCCGATTGATTTTCTGATTGATTTTCTGATTGATTGTCTGATTGATTTTCCGATTGATTTTCTGATTGATTTTCCGATTGATTTTCAGATTGATTTTCAGAATGATTTTCAGAATGATTTTCAGAATGATTTTCAGAATGATTTTCAGAATGATTTTCAGATTGATTTTCAGATTGATTGTCAGATTGATTATCTGATGGTTGTTGATTAATATTAGATTGTAAATTGGTAATTTGTATAGAATTTGAATTAATATTATTAGATATTATGTTTAATAAATGATTAATATTTGTTAAATTTGGATTTGCATTAATATCATTTTGGATTCCATTTAATAATTGATTTGTTTGAGATATTATAACGGGTTCAGGTAAACTTATAGTAAATGCCATATGGGGATTTATTGAAGGATTATTATTTTGTTGAGAAGCAATTTGTGGATGTAATGATGGTTCACTTGGATTTTCTTCTATGTTTCTATTTCCAAATGCGATAATTGAAAACCCATTTTTGATATTATAATCTTTATATGTTTTATTTGTTTTTATTACTTTACCTGCGAATATTAATTTCAAATTATCTTTATAGCCATGTTTTTCTTTTAAATTTAATACTAGATTTTCTATTAAATCAGTTTCATTAACTTCAATGTTATCTTCAATATTTAGTTTTGTATGTTTAATTTTGATTTTCATTGTATTATTATAATAGAAATGATTCTATATATAATTTACGAACCTTATTTATAAATTATATTATTATCAAATAATATTATTAAATAATAAATCTAATTATAGTAAACACGTTTCAATCTCCTAAAGTTATATACATCTTTATCTGTATCCATGTGTGTGTTTTCATGTGTTCTCTTTTTCCCAGTTAATTTATTAGCACTTTGTGTCAATTTAGCGACTTCTTGAGAGAAAGTTTTATCAAATACTTTAATTACATTTTTGACAGATAATGTTTTTTGTTCTCTTTGGATAATATTATAAACTCTTTGATAATCAAATATTTTTTGATTTCTATAACAAATACCCAATTGATTTAGCCTATCCGCAATTTCTCTCGGATTTTTATTATTATTTATTAGTTCCATAATTAAACTAATAATCTTACATTCATCTTCATCATGAACGAATTTTCTAATACCATTGTTTCTAACAATTTTCATCCCATATCTTGGACGTCCAAAAGTGTCTCCTCTATTTTTTCTGAAATCAATTGAACGACGAATACGTGTTGATGTATTTGCTGCTTCTGTCTGTGCTTGAACAATATAATTGATAAATGTAGTATTCTCGGGTCTATGTGTATTATCAAAATTATTATAATACCAAGCATTTTCTTTAACTGCATATATAAAACATTCCTTTTTTGTAATTTGTTCAAGTAGTTTACTCGATAAAAGAATATTTCTACTAAAACGACTTACTTCACAAACAACAAGAATATCTCCTTTGGTGAGTTCTTTTACACATTTTTGAATTCCATTTAAATTATTATTGTAAGCAGAACCAATTTCCATATTAGTATATTTAATATTTAATCCATTGGATTGGCAAAATTTGTCACAAATTTTTTTTTGACATTCAAGTGAATCTTTACCTAAATTATATTGATTAGGTTGTGTGGACGATAATCTCTGGTAAATAATTGCATTTTTACTGCAACCAAGGGGAATAGGTATTTTATAATTTTCGTTATTCATAAATATATTAATTAAATGATTATTTAATTAATTATTAAATCTTATATCAATTTTTTATGTTTATATATAGTATTATGAGTTTAGGACGTGCGGAGACAAAAAATAGATTGTTAAAAAATATCATTAAATCATATATATCCGATATTAAATCGTGTTTTACGAATACATGTTGTTGTAAAAGGAAGGAAGATGAAGAATTATTATATTAGATTGACACAAATCCATCATATGGACTTTCTCTATTAGATATTTGGTTAAATCTTCCAAGTGTTATTCCTGCTTTGGATACTTCATAGCTAGTTTTACACATAGAACCCATATATTCATAATATGGGGAATATGTTTCCACAAATTCACGAGAACTTAATACCCGGGTTAAATCTCGATCTAGGTAATCTAAACATTCTTTTTGTTTTTCAAGATCTTTCATATCTAATTTACAATATCTATTAAATGTAATTAAATCTTTATTTATATAGCTTTCTTCTTCAGGAATATCATATGTTTCCTCCTTTCCTCTAAATAAGTATTTGGATATTCTACTTTCGGTTAATCCCATTTTTTATATATAATTATATAAGAAAATAATATAGATATGTAAAATCCATAAAAATTGATATAAAAATTTTCGTGAATTGTATCAATGTTAAATTACAATCATGGAACTTAAGGAATATATACACCAAATGGAATGTGATATTGCTATTTTGAATGCTGCTGCAATGGCTATGAGGAAAAATGTGGATCATATGTGGGAAGCTATTAACAATAATATAGGTGAAAGTCCCGAATACCGACCTCAGATGGATTTACTCATGGGATGGACTCTTGTAAAATATCTTCCTGCTTTGGAGCTTGAGGAGCACTACAAGAAGTTGCAGAATGATATTATAATTTCAAATGAATATTTATGTCGCTATCGCAAACAGATGAATGAAGAGAATGAGGATTTTATGCGTATTCTTGGGTTGGTTGATGATTGATAAAAAATTTTATCTATAAATTTTTTTTATGAAAAAAAAATTGATATTTATTTTTCCCCGGATTGATATTGTATTTTACGCAAGTGTCAATGGCTGATACAACGTTGGTTCACGGGTCCGCGAGGGACCGCAGGGCGTGCGAGCGCAAGCGGCGCAGGGTGGCGGAGGGCAGCGCGGTCGTCCTTGTGCCTGTGCTGAGGAACGCCGCGGAGGCGGCGTTGGGGATGGATCTCCCCGGTTCCGCCGATGGGGAGGTCGCGGGCGGCGGGGGGAGCACCGCCTCATCTGTCGGCACGTCCGACATGGTGTGCGCCCTCGGCGAGAGCGAGGAGGGGCGGCACCCGTTCGTGGCAGCCGCGCTGGCGACGGCAGCTGACGTGCCGCCGGAGGGTGTCCTGCCGTGGCCGGTGGGGCGCCAGTTGGTGGTGGTGCTGGACATGGACCAGACGCTGGTTGGCGACGTGACGCCTTTGGCGGACCGGGAGAACTTCGAGACCAACATCCCGTGGGAGTCCTGGCCCGCTGGCCGCGCGCGGGGCGTCCCAGACGCCGTCATGTCGGCGTGCCTGACGGCCGGCGTCATGAGGCCGGGTCTGCGCGAGCTGGTGGGCGTGTTGCGGGAGCTCGGCGTCCTCGTGGTCGTGTACACGCACAGCGAGGGTGCGTGGGCGCGCAAGCTGCTGCGGGCGGTGCAGCGCGAGGTGGGGCACTTCGTGTACCGCGTGTTCGCGCGCGACGACTGCCTTGACGGTCAGTGCGGCCTCGGCTGGACGAGCCAGAAGCAGCTGGCGCACGTGGCGGCGAGGCTGGCGGAGACGCCGGGGCTGGAGTGGGTCAGCGTGGGCTCCTGCATCCTCGTCGACGACAGGTGCGACGTCCTGGACTTGTCGGAGGCGCGGCGGCAGGTCGTTGTGCCGCCGTACCGCTACACGCCCACAAACGTGCGTTGGGACGACTCCATCGACGACGAGGTCGTGGCCACCAACAGCGGCAAGCTCATGAAGGAGGTGGTGTACCGCACGGCGGTGGGGTGGGGTCTGGCCCCGCCCTCCTTGGTTGCCGCCGGCGCGTGCGACGCCGCGTGGCATCGGCGCGCCGCCGCGGAGGCGCGGACTGTGAAGGCTCGCAACAGGCTTGCCGCCTCTGACGTCGCGCTGTTTTCGGTCGCCGCCGGGCTGCGCCACGTGCAGGGCGACGCGTCGGACGCGTCCGTGCGCGTGTTGAAGGCGTTCGTGGACCGCCGGCAGCTCGTCCCTGGACCCGCGCCCGTTTACCCCAGCCTGGGGTACTCCATCCCGGAGTGAAGACTCCAACACAGCTCAGGGGCGGCTGTGTATAAAAAAAATGCCCCTGCCCCTCACCTCCCCTCCCCATGTACATTTCCCCGGCTTGCACATAAAAAAAAAACTTGTAAAGATTTTTCCCCAGTGCCAGCCTTGTACCATAGCACTTACATACAGGATATACCTATAAGTGGTAGTAAGATTACAATCTAAATATCCAATAAAAATAAAAAATTATAACTAAATATTATAATTTTTTTATTTTTATTTTTCAAAAAAAAAATTGATATAAAATTTAATATAGTAAGCATTACACATTAAACCCTAAACCCTAAACCCTAAACCTTAACAAACGATGTTGACATTTGAAGTGAAAGAAGATGCCCCTGATTATGGAAATGCTGCTGCGAGTTCTTCTTATGAGCTTGCACAAATGATGTCTAATATATCAACTAATAAAGTAGATTTAGATGAGATCGATGTTGAAAAAATTGAGGAATTAATAAGTAAATTCACATATTCATGTTCTCTATTTAAACAAATTTGTAATGATAAACAAATTCCTGAGTCAATTTATACCCAATTTAATATTGGAAAGTCCTTGGCACGGAATGCACTAATAAAATTA
>Ga0114933_10000419_pt1 | contig 51919 bp, 52 predicted proteins | sample 4SBtaG_FD_89691 | JGI IMG/M metagenome (GOLD analysis project Ga0114933, IMG submission 89691) | Deep subsurface microbial communities from Kolumbo volcano to uncover new lineages of life (NeLLi) - 4SBTROV12_W25 metaG | ecosystem: Environmental > Aquatic > Marine > Volcanic | place: Kolumbo... | reverse complement strand
TAAAAACGGTTTCTTTAACAGCATCAAAAATTGGATAATGGAAAGATATCCAGTTAAAAACCTTTTACAGTTTGGACAAGGTATAGGTCAGATATTTGGTGGCGAATTTATAGGCGGCTTATCTAACATGGCTTATTCTGTACCATTCTTTGGATCGCTTGTTTCATTCTTTGGCGGACCCGAAACAGCTCAAGAAGCACAGCAACAAATTGCAACAAACGGTTCTGGATTTTTCAAATCGTTCAGGGATAGAGCTTTAAGAAAGGTACTTGGATGGGTACCTAAGTCGGTACTTGGCGTATCTGTTAGGAGTAGAGTAGCTAAGATCTTAGGCATTAACATGAGTGAGCCTATTCGAGATGATAATATTGCCGGTGAAGCAGATAAAACAGCTAAGACAATTGATACATCTAGCAGCTCATTAAATAAAGCTAGTCAGAATATATCTAAATCAACTAAGAAGATTGAAGATGCTTCAGCCAGCTTTGGTAAATCAAGCCCCGGTGTCTGGGAATATCTAGACTCCGCAAGCGAACAAATAAGCAGCAATATTAAAAATATTATTAAAAGCTCATTTGTATTTGTTGACAAACTTAGTAGAGGTATAAGATTTTTAGGTGGTAAAGGTTTCGTTGCGTTTACGAGAGGTTTAGAAGTATTACTAAAAACGCCAATACGGCATATTGCTCGTGGTATAGCTAAATCTAATTTAGCTATTGATGACATGTTTAGTTCTCTTGTTAGAGCTATTAATTCACGAACTCCAGATGTGTTACAAAAGACAAATGATTTTATATCAGCTGTCGTTAGTTTGTTAAAGCAATCTACAGCGTCAGTTAGCAATTTATTATTCAACCGAGATGTTATATCTGGTATATCAGTGCAGCAATTAGACCAGCTTAAACGACAATCAGCATCGCTAAGTACTCAAGGTAAAGATGTTAATAAAATATTAAAGTTAATAGAGCAAGAAGCTGCACCAGCCGGTTCACCGCGCGCGGTGTTTGAGTCAAGTCTAGAAGGTGCTAATCTAGCAATCAACAACGATACAAATAAAGTTATGCGCGAATGCTGTAATACTCAGCGCGCGATCTTAAATGAATTACAAAACGGTACAATTTCAGCTATTCTAGGTGAAATCCGAAATAACACTCAACAGCGAGACCCTCTAACAGAAGGGCCCGATCTTAGACTGCGCCCACCTAGTATGGATCTGCCAGGAGCTCAAGCACCTGCACCACAAGGTAATCCTGTACGACAAAATAGACAACAATTTGTTCCACCACCGCTAACTATCAACTAAATATTTGAAATATCATGGCGTATAAATATCTATTCAAATTCCTTGAAGAAGAAGAACAGAAGGTTACTGAGAAACCGGCTGGGAAAAAGAATTGGCTTGATCAAGTTGGGGGTATTCTAGGCAATAGAGACGCGCAACCGCCAAAGCTTGTCAATATAGCTCAGACGCCTACAATACAAGGAATAGATGTAATACATGATTTTGAATGGACTCATACACCAACCGGCGGTAGACATGAAGTACCCTGGGTTCGTATGTCAGAATATAAAGTTAAATATAACTCTTTAATTCAAAATATCAAGTATCAACTTAACGCTGCAGGCGGTACTATGGAAAATTTGATCAAAGCATTGTCACAAAGCGGAGGTCAAGTTAATCAGGCTGAAGGCACTACTCCCGCACTGCCAGATGGTCAAGGTGACCAGTTCAGAAAATCTATGGGCTCAGCGGCGACCTTCAAAAAGTGGGTAGGAGACATGACAGAGGAAGTTAGAGCTCTTGAAGCACCTAATTCGTTGCCATCATATTTACATCCATATTTTGGACTATATGGTACCAAGCCTTCAGGGTTTGAATATTATTTTCCGTATTTCGAAACAGACTGGAAGTCAACAAATGCTGACTGGGGAAGTATTGATTCGTCAGCTGGTGGTATAGCTGCACCTATACTGTCGATTTTCGGCGAGCAAGGTACAGCATCAACAGCAGCAAATACTTCGTTGTTGAATCAAAATGTACTAGGGGCTTATATTGAAAGGCCTAAAATGTTTTCTTATGGACAAGAAGGTGAAACTATAAAGTTTACGGTAACTTTATTAAACACATCAAAACAAGAAGATATTATTAGAAATTGGCATCTTGCATTTATGCTCGCGTATCAAAACTTACCTAGCAGGACATCAAAAATATTTCTTGAACCGCCTGTAATATATGAGGTAGAAGTGCCAGGTTTATTTTATTCACCGTTTGCATATTTACAGTCATTACGAATTATTAATCGAGGAGCTACTCGTGTTATGAAAATACCATATCTTAAGACGGTACCGCAGCACGAGCGACAAGTGGACAACGCGAGAAATTTTGGAGCGAATGAGCAGGGATTTTTTAGAGATATAATAGCCGCTAAAAGGGCCAGTCGTCAATCAAAGTTTAGTTCTCAAATCAATGTAGCAGATGCAGAAAAAGATGTAGTACATTATATTGATACTATAATTCCGGACGCATATCAAATTAATATTGAACTTAAATCATTAATACCAGACAGTAAGAATTTATTTTATCACAGCGCGTTAGGTTCTGGCACGCTAGGGAGAGGTATATATTCGACATCTATACAAAAATGAAAAACGATACATATAAAAATATAAATGAGATTAAAGCCATGCCCGATGTATCAAATGCATCGTATGAGCAAATTTTTAATATGTATACAGCGGACGACGTTTATTACGCTTACAACATACTTAAAACAATAGAAATTCCCGACGATCTAGACTCGTCTTTTTTCTATAATATTCGCGTCACAGGTAAACAAACATGGGTTGAACTTAGCTACCAAGAATATCAAACACAAGAGCTATGGTGGCTCATTCTACTCACAAATAAAATTATGAATCCCGTAATATTGCCCGAGCCTGGATCGTTACTTAGAATATTAAAATCAGAAGCAGTTAATGTAGTGTTAAATAAAATACAAAGATGAGCTTTACATTACCAGAATCATTAACATCTATACAATTTAACAATCATGAGTATAATGTTGAACTTATTTTATCTAACGGGACAGACACAATCCCGTTACCAGTAGGTATACTTAAAGATATCTATATTAGGGACAGTATATTTTCTGTTTTTAAGGAAGGCTATGTATCATTCGACAATACAGGCAATGTGATCGATTCACTTGGTGATAGTGCTCAAGAAGCTGCTAATAGAGTATTTACCCCAAAATACGCATTTAATACAGATAGTAGAGACACATTATCAATTAAAATTAAACCAAAAGGCCCTGTACAGGATAATGAATGGCTTATATCACATAATTTCTTTGTTGCTGATGAAATAGACACATTATCTGATACTGGATTTGTTAAGACAAAAACATTTGTTTTAGTAGAGGTTGCTGAGCAACGATTAAGCGAAGATACAACACAGTGGTCAACGTCTAATGTTGTATTTACCGATTCACAAGACAAAGTAAATTTAAGCCAGGTAAGTAATGATTTGAGGAAAGCATACACGGGGCTAGGAATTAAAAACCGCATTCAATCTTGTTTAGGTAAAAATATAATATTTGCAGATGATTGGAACAAAGGTTTAACAAAAACATTTTACACCTCTCCTAATAATGCGTCTGCATTTGATGACATTGAGTATATGTTAGATGAGCACGTCAGCCCCGGTCAAAAAGGCTTTTGTCTATTAGGCAGGGAGCGTAACGGTAAATTTTTCTTGAGACCTTTAGAAAGTTATTATAATAGAATACTTCAAGGCGATACAGATTACGATTCGTATTTAATCGACGCATTTAACGTACAAACCGGTGAAATTACATTGTCACAAGACCCGACAAATAACTTTGATATGGTTGAAACTAATATTTACGGTTTAACAAAAGCTCAAATTTCTAACTTTAATACGCTACCTACATATCAATATGTCAACATGTCGAATAAAGACAGTATTCGAGAATTTATAACTACACATTCACATAACTATTCTTCTAGTTCAAAACAATTTACAATAGACAGTAAAGATACACATGCGGTCGCTTTAAGAAATAAAGCACAAAGATTATATGCTGACATCGTCAACGGGCAAACTGTATTTCCGCTAAGCGACGAGAAAATTGAGAATATAATTTGTAAGCATGAATATACCGGCGGTAATATTAAAGATGAAAGAATTGCGAAAGGTATAAATCAAGTTCTTAAGAAATTATTTGGATTAGCACCATCTGTTTCATATGATATTGATGGATCGACTGCTAGAACTTCTGGTAGATTTGCATTATTCGCGTCATCTGATGCAGTAAAGAATGCGACAATGTCTAAGGTACTTATTGGAGAATGGCTTACAACAACAGTTGACCATTATTTTGCCGTCGATAGAGGAGGGTATAAAAACACGGTTGTATGTGTTAAACCGCATGCATCTGAACCTATCGTTGACGACGATATTATAGCTATGTACGATGGTTATTATAAAAACAGATCTCTAAATATAGACAGTCTAGGGTTTGACGAAACACAAACAGCAATAGTATAATGTCAGAAATACAAATACCAAAAAATACTGGCGTAGCTGAACTTGCAGATTATGAAATCGCAAATTCAGTTGATTTTCATATTGCAACTTCAAGCTTTGTTTCAATTATTAATGAGTATGGAGACTATGTAGCTGCTAACTATGCTTGGAATGAAACGAAGCATTTGAATGACCCTATTACAGAGCAGGCAAAGTTGTTTCAAAGTATAAACGACGGGACGTTTAATTCTAAATTATATGCTAGCGGTATAAATGTTACCGATGCAAATAAAGGTGATAAGAAATATGACTTAATTGGCATAAATGGATACTTGGGTAAAAATCAAGTATGGATTAGAGCTAAAGATAATCTGCCTGCAAAAAAAGTCGAAGACGGTAAAACCTATTTTCAAGCATTTAATATTGTATCAGGTTTAGATACATGGGTTGAAATACCTGAAAATGATGTTTCACAAAATGTCGAAAATATAATAGATAAACTGAGTACAAATTTTGGCGCCAGTACAATGAATGATGAATTTTTAGTGTACTGGTATGAGCGATATAGAAAAGCGCATCATTTAGTTAAACAAGAATATAAAAAATTAATAACTGACGAAACGGCTGATTTTTTTACTGAGTTTAGTGATAGTATTGGTTTGTTAGGTAGAATGTTTGAATATGCTGATAATACGGTTATACCTTATTTTGACGTTTCACATACTATATTAAAAACAGTTGGTGGTGCGAGTGTAATACCGTCAGCTGTACCACCAAACGTTCAAGATAAATTAACAGATGATGCGAAAGTTAATATTTTAGAATCATCTAAAAAGGTAAGCACTCACTATCGTATACATATGAGCCGCGTTTTAGATTCACACTCAACACCGCTTGAAGCACACGGTGAAAATTTAATGACAGATCATATGCATTGGGTGCGTATGTCTCAGTCTATTACCATTGTTGATGAAATTGTAGCTGATACATTAGGGGCAATATATAAAATCCTATCATATAACCGTGTTGCTCAAAACGAGCGTAAAATTAAAGATGGCGGCCCAACGTTTAATGTTGTTGTAGAGGATTCTAAGATTGTCGTAGATGCTATGTTTAACAAGATACAAAAACTTAACAAACTTGTTACATCGAATTCTAGGCTTGAGGTCGATCAGCCTCAGGATCTTGGTCTAGATTAGGGTCAGCATCTTGAACATCAATTACCTTAGCGTCGTCTAAGATCTTTTTGAAGATTTCCTCTCTAGTACCTATTAACCCATTTTCATTCTTCTTTTCTTCGATAGCATGTTTGGAATCGATATCCATTCTCTTTGCTGCGATAGTAGTTGCTGATCGCTTATTCTGTATTACAATCTTATTAAGAGATTCGATGGCGCCACTTGACGCTCTAATCAATTCAGAAAGCGCGCTAATACTATCTGGGTCACCTGATGCCATTATGTAGTCTTTAACATTGTTCATAACATCGAGGCTTTCATTAATTAATTTGCCAGAATTTTGTACAACAAAATCTTCAATATCCTCTTTTTCTAAATGAAACTGTTCCGGAGCTTGTTGTATGGAATTATTAACAACTGTATTGTCTTTTAGTTGGTCAACTAAAGACTTAATTTCATCATTGTCTTGACTCATGCGAAAATATTTAGTTGAATTCTTCGTTATAGCACGTATAATATTAATATGGCTAATTTATGGATAGAAAACCATGGAGTATATACAATAAGCGATCAGAAGGTTCAAGATTTAGTTCAATGGATTCAATCTAATGGCGGTGTAACTGTTGAAGGTCAATCCGGAGCGCAAAGTTCTGGTGATACTCTTCTTAATGAAACACCACAGCCAAAGATTGGTCCAGACGGTAAGACCTACGATTTTGGTACCACCTGGATTTAATGGTAGTTTTTTACTGGATTTATGGGATGGGTATCTTATTATGGGATGAAATTAAGAAGCTATGTCGGAAAATTCAGAATCGTTACATGTAAGACAACATCTAGTACTCAACCCTGCAGTTAAATTTGTAAAGACTCATAACGACGCTAAGTTGCCAAAAGCTAACAATGATAGTATTGGTACAGGCGATTCAGGTTATGATTTAACATCTGTTGACGAAGTTTGTATTTCGCCTGGTGATAGCGCTGTTGTACCTGTCGGTCTAGTATTAGCGTTTATTGAACAAGGGTTTTGGTTTAGAATTGAACCACGCTCAGGATTGGGATTTAAGCATAGCATACAACCGCATTTAGGGGTAATTGATAATGGTTACCGAGGTGATCTTGGTGTAAAGCTATACAACTTTGGTAAAGAACCGTACATTGTTAAAAAAGGTGATAGAATTGCGCAATTCGTAGTATATCCTTTAATACATCCAAAGTGTGAATGGGCAGATGAGATTGTCGATTCAGACAGAGGTGATAAAGGATTTGGTAGCTCAGGAAATTAATATGTTTGATAATCTTTGGATAGAAAAGTATAGGCCATCAGTTATAGGCGATGTTATATTGTCTCATGAAAACGAAACTGTTATTAGTAAATTTGTAAGTGAAAAAGAAATACCCAATTTACTTTTAGTTGGAAGCCCGGGAGTTGGCAAGACTACACTCGCTAAAGTGTTAGTTAATGATGTGCTCAAGTCTCAATATCTATATATTAACGCTTCCGACGAGAACGGTATTGATACTATACGCACTAAAGTAGTTCAGTTCGCTCGAACAATGAGTCTCGATGGCGCGATTAAAGTTATTATTTTAGATGAATGCGATGGTTTAAGTCAAGACGCACAACGAGCTCTTCGCAATGTAATGGAAGAGTATTCTGAAATTACACGATTCATCCTTACTGCAAATTATGGCCATAGAATTATACCTGCACTACAGAGTAGATGTCAAAGTTTAGACTTAACACCTCCAGTTGAGGAATGTATTGAGCGAGTTCATCATATATTAAAACAACAAAATGTTGAAGTTACTCAAGATCAAACCGAACAGTTAACAAAATTTATAAAGCATACGTATCCTGATCTAAGAAAGATTATTAATGAAGTTCAAAAGAGCTGTACAGCTGATGGGCAAATTAAAATATGTAGTTCAGAAAAGGGTGAAGCGTTCGCCAAGCAAATATTAAAGCTAACCACAAATGGACACGTACTTCGAGTTAGAAAGTATATTATTGAAAATGAAGATCGCTTCAATTCTGATTATCCAGTATTATTAAAAATGATCTTTAACGAAATAGATCAATCTAACGACGAAAATAAGAAGATGCAATTAGTTGCAGTTGCGGAAGCTTTGTATAGAAGTGCTTTTGTTGTAGATCAGGAGATTAACGCATATAGCTGCTTAATACAACTTTCTGAACTTTCTAAGAATTAACCTTCAACATACTTTGCAGTATATGATTGAGCAGCAGGCTCTACATTAATATCTACATTATCAGCAGGCATTTCCTTTTTAGGGTGCTCACATCTTGTTTGCTTCTGTCTCAACTCGTCAGGATCTTGATCAAGCTGTTCAGGTTTAATATTAGAATTATCTTTACGAATTTGTCCTTCTGGAGTCGGACCTGATAAATTGATGCCATCATCAATATATTCAAGTAGTTCTTGAGGAAATGTAAATACCTGACTTGGTAAAAACAGACCAGGAGCAGCTTCTCTCATAATATCAACATAAAAATCGTCAACTGCTTCAAAAGAACCAGAATCAGCAACAGGTGGTCGTTGAGCTTTTACAGCAGTAACTCGAATATTATCGCCAGAATCGATCATTTCCTTAATTCTCTCGAGTTTGAGAGCAGGTTGTTTCCTAGACCACTCATGTGAGGCGTAATTATCAATAAGTTTAACACGATCTCCGACTAAAAAGTTAGTACCTTGAAATCTATTCAAGGCAGCCTCTACGATGACATCAAATTTGCTCATAACGTACAAATATTTATTTATTTCGACATATTATTATAGGCTTTAGGAACGAATTTGTTAGTAATAAATACTTTATATGGGATCTATTAATCTAAATGAGCTGAAAAGTGTTAAACCACAGGCAACTGTGAATAATCCAAATCCCAATGTTGAAGGCAATGATAATTACACATATAAAGATATTGCGTTAGATCTGCAGTATACTAATGTAAATAATAATGCAGCGAATCCTGGAGCGTTTATTAATACGGATATTACGCATTTACAGGATATAGCTGATATTAAAAATTCTATTGAAAATTTATTAACTACAAGACCAGGACAAAAATTATTAAATCCCACATTTGGATTAAATTTAGGAGCATATTGCTTTGAACCGGTGAATCGAGTTACAGCGGATCGAATCGCTCGCACAGTTTTAATTGATGTACCTAATCAAGAACCTAGAATTGAGATATCATCGCTACACGTAGTTGGGTATGAAGAATCTGGTACATATGAAATTGAGTTTGGTATTAAAATAAAAGACACGACAGTTGGTGCGCAAAAGATGAAAGGAAGATTAAATTCAGACGGATTTAAGTTTGACACTTTATAGAATAGGAAGAATAATGGCTAAACAAGAATTAACAGATTTTACATTGCCCAAAACAGCATACGCAGCATTTGATGCGCAAAGCTTGAAATCGCTGATGAAACAGCGCTTACGCGACAACAGTACCTTTACCGGGCAAGATTTTGAAGGTAGTAATATTTCGTCGATGATAGATATTATTGCGTACAGCTATCACACGCTACTCTTTTATCTAAACCAAACAGCAACTGAATCTATGTTCTCTGAAACTGAGCTTTACGAGAATATGAACAGAATTGTCAAGTCTCTAGATTATAAGCCTGTTGGTAATCAAAGCAGCGCTTTAACGTTTGATGCTACAGCAACACAAAATTTAGTTCCAAGTACATATACCATACCGAGATATTCTTTCTTTAATATTGGCGGGGTACATTATTCGTTTAATCAAGATGTAACATTTACAAAAACAGATGCAGGTACTCAAAACTTAACATCATTATCTGAAAAGCATATCTTACATCAAGGTAAGTTTGAAGAATATCCATTATTGACAGCTGTTGGTGAAGAATATGAAACGTTCATTTTGCTACCAGGCGATGACTTAATTATAGACCACTTTAATATACATGTATATGTTAAAGATGTTAATACGCAAAAATGGTCAGAATGGACAAGAACGTCGAGTTTGTTTTTGGAGAGAAGTACAGGTAGAGGGTATGAAGTTAGATTAAACGAGAATAAGCGATACGAATTAAAGTTTGGTAATGGTAGGACTGGTAAGAAATTAAATTCAGGCGACCAAATTGCTGTATATTATTTGCTTAGCGATGGTGCAGCCGGTCAAGTTGGACCTGGAGCTATAAACCGTAGTAAGCTAGTCACTTATGACAATGTTCAATTTACTGACATTTATGGCGAGATAAAAGACACTAACATAAGATACGCTACACAAGAACAGCTAGTTCTGCTGCAATTTACTAACAGTGATTCATCAAGTGATTATTATGTTGGTGAAACAGTTGATGATATTCGTGAAAGAGCACCAAAAGTTTTCGCGACACAATATCGTTTAGTTACAAAAGAAGATCATGAAAACTATCTCTTCCAAACATATAGTAATATTATACGAGACGTTAAGGTAGTAAACAATTGGGATTATTTGGATGGCCATTTTGATTATAATGTTAATACGTTAAAGTTAAGTAGGTCTAATGACGAGCCGAGAACATTATTAAATCAAGTTAACTTTGCCGATTCTTGCGATTTTAATAATTTGTATTGTTACGTTGTACCTAAGATCGAACAATCGACGACGGGCATTGCGCGCGCTAACTACTTGACACCGTCTCAGAAAAATCTCTTAGTATCCGGTCTTCGAGAAAATAAAACACTAACAACAGAAGTGCTTATAATGGATCCAGTTTATATTGCTGCCGATATTGGATTACCAGCAATTGGATCATCTCCTGACGTTAGCGTAAAAGACGAAACACAATTAAAAGTATATAGAGACTCTACATCGACGAGAAGTTTTGAATCAATCCAAAACGCAGTTAACGGTATAATTGTTAATTATTTCAGGGAGTTCAAATTAGGTACGTCGTTGAGTATATCTGGAATGGTAACTGATATACTTAACCTTGAAGGTGTTGCCAAAGTTTCAACATGCCGAATTGATGGTACATATGAACTTGAAGGTCTAAATTTACTTTTATGGAATCCAATTTACCCGGAACAAGATGTAACAACAGCGGGAGCTGATGTTTCGATGCCGTACTATAAATATCCGTTTTTGAACGATTCAACTTCGTTTATTAACAAAATTGTTGTGCAGTCCGAATCGTCACTTACCGGTCCGGGGTCGAGTGAGTATTAAAAATGGCTTTTGCGAATAAAATAAAAGTACCGTTTACGGTATACGGCGGTGTAAGTACTGGCGACAATGGTGCTGTTAATACTCTTTCTGGGTATACAAACCGATTAACGCCGTTTCAAGTTGTTGCTGATACTACTGCCGAACCGTTTAATTATCTATCTAACGATTTGTTTATGTGGGATTTTGGTGACGGTACATCAGTAAAATCATCTTCGGCTGAGCATGTTTATAAATATCCAGGTCATTATATTGTATCGCTGGTTGCATATGATTCAGCTGGTAACGAATATCTAAGTACACAAACAAAGCGATTATCAGTAACAGATTTTCTAGCTGATACTCTAGAGCATGTTAATAACGATGTTATATCAATTAAGAATTTACCTACCGGTTTTGAGCTCTCAAAAAATGAACCTATTACAGTTAAATTAACAGGCTCAACACATACCCATCATCAGCTCTCAGGATCAGGATATACTCTCAATTTATTTGTTAGTGGTACTGATTCAAGAATGTTACCGTTATCAAGCAATGACAAATGGCAGCATTTAGATAACAATTGGTCGTTTTATAAAACAGTAACAGCAGACAACGGTACAATATTATACGACACTGTAAATAGTATGCCCGTTACAGTAGAACCTCTATATTACGAAGTAGGTCAAAAGTTCGGTACACCGTTTTATCGCCGTGTACCTTTATCAGCTGTTGATGCTGGTGAATCGACAACTGCTGTATTTGTAGGCGTGTCAGGATCAGCTGAATATGTATATGGAGACGATACACCTAAACATGCTGAAGGTCCTGTATTTTTATTCACAACATTAGATATAACTAATCATTCTGATTATAGAGAAATAGTCACTGGTGTTGTTGAATCAGACATTAATGCTGATATTAAATTACCGTCTATACATCAAAACTTTAGTCTTGTAATTCCACTTCGTATTAGACATAGACCGGCCGCTGAGATTACATTTACAAGCTCTGGAATAAAATCAATGATTGTTAATGCTAATAAATGGCAATCTACAGAGATACCATTTTTTGTCGATTTAGTTGACAAAGATGGGGTGTTAACTCAGACCTATCAATCACTTTCAGGAAAACAAGCTGTATCTACCGTTGCTGAAGATACAACAATTAACGTTGTTAATTTGTCAGCCGTAAGTGGATCTAGCGACATATTCCTAGAAACTTCATTACTATCGTCTAATTTTTATAGAATATACGACGACCAATTGCCGCGAGAAATTGACGGTAAATTTAGAGGGTATTTCATACCATATGAAACATGCGCAGCAGGTAAGCTACAAGGAAAAGTTAAATTAGCTGAACCGGCGCATTTTACAAAGGATGTATATGTTGGCTCGATCGGTAATGGGTCCACAAACGAAGTCAACACAGTGTACATAAAAGATAGATATGAATATGACGACACCGCTGGTGGCATTATTCATAACCGTACATTAGAGTTTGTAAAAACGGATCTCGATGATTTACCTTCACCGTTTTGTTCATCTGTTATATATGAAACAGACAGATATTCTGACAATAAAGTATTAAACGTATGGGGCGGCGTTTATAGTAATGCATTATCTGCCGTTAACACATACACATTAGCTCCGTCAACTTTATATCTCCCGACAATAACTGATAAGGTAGGTAAGAGTGTACCGCTAGTAACTAATACCATTGTTGCTGATTATGGTTGCGGAATTACGCCATCCAATCTCATACCAACTAGAATATCTTTTAACAAACATCGAACAGCCTGGATAACTATGTCTGGCGGAGTGTTTGGTATGCATGCAGATATAAACGTAAACGGTTTACTTGCAGGTACAATTGGCGAGATGACTGATGTAGCTAAATTGAGCGAAAACGAAAGTATTGAAGGAAAAGACTCAATGGCTCCTGCATTTATTGAAGCGGGCAAAGATAGCCAATTTTGGGTTGCATGTTCCCACCCTGCCAGTGGTCAAGTTATTCTTAGTGACGCAACTGTAGGGTTTGACCCAACATTTGGTCTCGCGAATTATAATATACGGTATGTTTTTGACCCGAAAGGTCTTGTTCCTGTTGACGGTGTTGCTGATAACCAAGGTAACTTATGGGTCACAACGTCTAATCAACAGCCCGAACTTAGCTGGATTAGGCAAACCACACAAACAGTATCTGCCAGAGCAATGAGCGATGATACTATCAAGTATGAGTATTACACTGGTATTGATAATGTTGCGAGTAATTATGTTTTATATCTTAGCGGTTTCTCCAACGACTTTTTCAACGGTAGATTTTTAGTTAAAGATGTAACAGATAATGTTGTTACAGTTAAGCCGTATGAAGGTAAAGTCAACAATGTCCCGAGCACTGTATTAAACGAAGCAGACATAGATTCGGCAATATGGGCGGATTGGGTATATAAGGTTAAACCGGACGGTACAGTTGCCACTAGAGTTAGCGGATTCTTTGATCCGCAATTTATTGTATTAGACAAATATCAAAATGCGTGGGTTGGTCATGATATCAACACCGTTACAAAAGTAACAACAGCAGGTAATATTGAAACAAACATTAAAGTGTTTGATACAACATTTACAAATACATATGCATCAGCAGGTACAACTCATAATTATGCGATGAGCGCTGATACATGTCATTTAGGTGGCTTGAGTTTTGACCCGTATAATAATCTATTAGTAATCAATTCGTTTGAGAGCAAAGTATACAATATACCAACGGGGTCACCTACATTGTCGTCATCATTTGTTATATCTAATACATTGTCACCAGATGATAGACCAGATAGAATATTTGGTCACCACGTTACACGGGGAGATTGGACCGGCTATAGCTGGATGAACAAATATGTCAACAAATTCGGAATATCAACAATCGAAGGTAATGTGTCATTAAATGTATCATCATCTGCCGGTAAATATACATTTGCAAAAATAAACGAAGATTTTGATCCGATCGAAACAATAAAAAGCTATAGGACACAGCCTGTAACTATAAACAAAGGTAAAGTGTTGTTTGATGATTTTTATGGTTCTATTGTAGGCAGCATTAGCTCAGAGCCAACAGCTTTAGGTAGAGTGATATACGAGAAAATAGCAAACTTTACAGATAATGTTGCTGATGTTGATACATGTAATATACCAGCATTATATTCACTTTGTGGTCAGCACAATTTTGCACCTAAAAACTACAATTTTAATTATCCTGGCGGATTAGGTCGCGTAATGGATTTTGTTTCAATACCACATAAAAAAGCGTGGGGCTCGCGTAGTAAATTTGATAGAGATTTTCATAATTACGGTTCAAACAGCGGATTGTACGGTAAGAATCTAGGTGACGTAATAGATACAACGACGGGTGTAATAACCGCCGGCACGCCAATTGTTATTAGACAGTACTATAACAATGAATATAAAAAGGTAATGCCAATGTATGTATCCGGCGGCGCATCTGAGCCTGGTTATGTTAGCAGTTTACAAATGTTATCGACATACCCATTAAGTTCATATAATATGAGCTGGGGATGGGGATTAGGCGATACAGTTACAAGTGAAACATTTGGGTCATATTACAAGGTATATCAACATGTTGAATATTATGCAGACGTATTATCGGAGGGAGTAATTGATTGGACTAACTCATATACAAATTTGGTCGAGTCGCAAAGCGGCCTCGAAAACTGGAATACTTCTAACGGTATCGTAGAAACTTTAATAGATTACGAGCTTAGAAGTGGCCTTGGACTGTTTAACACAACCGTTTCAGCAGATAATCGTGAGATACTCTAGTATCAAACACGTTTTTTATTGATAAATATTTTCAATGTCAGAGCTTAGACCGCTACCGTATTTAGAATGGATTCGTACTATTGATAGTTCGTTGGTATCGGAATCTAATCTCTTTTCAAAATATAATGATTATGTTGTCGAATGGTATAACAGCAAGAAAAAATCCGGCTCCGATTTTAATGAATATCGTCGCCAATTATATACAGAGTTATTAAAGGAAATAACAATTAATTATACTAACGCTGATGAGAAGCGTTTTCTAGCTAAAATCAATTACGACAACCGCCAAGAGCTAGATTCTATTTTACCGTTCTTTGTAACCCGTCTCAATCAAATATCCAAATATCTTATAGAGACGAGACAGGACTTACGCAATGTTAAGCATGTTCAATATTTGAAAGGTTCAGAGCGCGGTGTTGCTAAATCTGTTAAAGATAGAATTACAGGTTTATTAAATGATGATGATTTCGTTGACAAATATCCGGTATCAAATATACCTGCTGTAAGCTCCGTTATAGATAATATATACGTTGAGATAGAGCCGTTATATGATGAGTATGCTCATTATTTTGATACAAGTTCAACAGTAGATGCATCAACATATACGTTGAGTGCAGATAATACAATATTTACTGAGTCGAAAAGTAATACCGAAGATATTGACCCTAACATATGGTTAGATCTTGACTTCGCCGTAAAAGAACTGTTAAGTAAAATACCTTTACTTTTGACAGTTAATGACGATGATGAAAACGTTTACGGCAAAGCAGCTAATCAAAGTATTCTTGGTATCAATATCCCAAGAACAGACATCACACAACTGCCGGGCAGCGAGTTCGTTAATCAGTTGCCAAGTAAAGACACCCTCAACATAGTATATCAAGGAAAACTCGTAGAGAAATTTTCTGGTACTACTATGTATTATTTGAGTACTAATTTAACGAACACGCAGTTCGTGTCAGGTGTACTGTTCGAACCAACCGCGCCAAATCCAAACTATCTTAATAGATACAACTCTGGCCATGCAACTATTCCAAGCAAAGTAAATCTCGTTACTCTTAAAGATGTAGGGAGATTTTTTACACCTGATAAAGAAGGTGTGTTAAATTTTGAGAGAGTAGTTTCAGACTATAAATTAAACGTTGATTCGCTTGACGCTAATACAGTATATGTATTCCCCGACCCAGAAGAATATGGTGTTGGTCGTGGCAATTCATTAACTGACACTGCGTCGGTTTTAATTCATACAGATGATAATACAAGCATTAAAGCGAATAAGCAGTCGCAAACACAATATGGGGACATCACAAATGATAAGCACGTACAAAAATTCTACCCATATCAGTCTACAGAAGAAACATTACAGTTACAAAGTACTGGTATCAGTAGATGGCATGATGATGTTGATTTTTGGGAAGGCGAAGAAAAGGATATATGGTCGAAAGCAGATATATATGTAAAGGAATCTCTACAACCATATCCTGTAGATGAAAAGCAAGCCGACCTATTAGTTAGAAGTGATAATTTATATAATTGGAAGACGGATATATATGGTAATGAATATGCTTTGTTTAAGCAAACACATCCAGTCAAATTAACAACAGAACAAAAGGCTGGCTCGTATACTACATCTGCAATTCAGAATGCTGGCAATACTTCTCACATATCTTTAACAGGTAATTTTGATTACCCTGAACATCCATATTTTGAATATCAATTATCTAATAACACTACACAATATCAAAATAAGCAATCACCGATATCTTCTCCAGTAACAGTTTATGATAGATATAGTATCGAGAGTAGCGACTTTTTCTTCAGAAATGTTTACTCGTCTGAAATTAGCCCAGCATCAAGTGCTTTAAGCGCCGTATTTGTAAAATATGATAAAGATGCTGACATTAAAAATGAAATTAATACTAAAATAAGATCATTTGATATTATCGGTGACATTATTATACTTGAGACTAAAAATTTCTTTATTATTGAACGATACGATTACGATTTAACAAACAACAAATTTGAATCTACGCTACCGTTAAGAGTAATGGCATCAATCTCAGGTAGAGATGCAAACTATAGTAAATTCGGTAATCACTGGTACGATGAAAGAACAAAAAACATATTCTTCTTCAAAACATCAATTCACCCATTTGTGTCTGGATCAAATTCTAAAGCAATATATCCAACTATATATGCATTTAATACAGAAAGCAATATTTTTAACGAAGTATATTCATTGAATACTATTTCACCATCTGTTTCCACAAATGTTGTCGAGAATCAAGATTCATATGATATGCTTAATGACGAAGGGTATGTACTTACATCGCCATATTCGGTTAATAGGTCAATATCAGGAGATAGTATTAATATACTGAATATTGACAAGCCATTTGGCGCGCTAAGTACACTTGAAAACACGTTTACGGTAACATTCTTCGGTTATGATCCATCCGACACGCCAATATTATATAACTGGTATTATGACGCCACTGATCGCAAACAATTTACTAAAAAGCAATTAGATGTATTCACTCCAAATAGAGCTACATTTAACCACAATCTTGGCAATTATAATACTATTGTAAGAAGTGACGGGTTAATATTGTCAGGTACAATACAATCAGACATTAATAGAGGTGGCGATGAAGCTGCTCAAGTTTCACTAGAAGGTTTTCAATCACAAATATACTTTGGCGAAGATCAGTCTGTTGAATATCCCCTCGTTTACAGTACCACAACATCTGGTCGACATACAAAAACGCCGGGTGTATTGGACCTAGATAAACTAACGGTTAGATTAGGCTCTGGTCTGAGTGCGTCAAAAACAGACGATAATGGTGAAGGGTCAACCGAAGAAGAAGGGACAGAGGTTTTACCATATACACACAATACAGGTTATCTGTTAAATAATAGTGGACTGTCTGGTATAGGCGGTGACATTGTCGTTACATTTGACATGGCCTTGTACACTATAACAACAGAAAACTCAGCATATGCTTTAGTAGTTAACTAATAATGAATACAGTAGGATACCATCCAAAAAATATTAGACCGCTAAGTGCACAATATCCGCACGATAGTGATATTAATGTGTCTGATATGAGAGTATATACATCTGAAGGATTAGGTATATTCACAGTCAATGGTTTATCCTCAATTGAAGATGTAACATTTAATAACCATACACCTTTATTTTTATCTGAACCTACAACGTCAAATCATATATTGGAAATGGAGACGTTTAAGGATCAATATCCGTTTTATAAAGTTACGTATCTTAGTGTCAAAGATACTGCTCAACTTGAAGATGAATATTTTGTCGTAGTTGAAGGCAGTTCCGGGACCGTTGCAGTTACTGGTGTTTCGGCGAATATGGATGATAGATATTTTTGTGAAATTGAATTTATAAATTCTGTCTATTGCTCGGTGCGTCATGAATATAATAACGCGCTAAAATTTTTAACAGTTACACCTGAGACTACTGGTGCACTAACCTTTACAGCAAGAAATAGTGGAACTGACCCTGTACACGACCGGCAAATATTTAATTATGTTCTTGATGAGACAAACAAAACGTTAACATTGTTCAAAGCCTTGTCAACTGAAAAACATGCACATATACCGTTAATATTAGATACTGAGGAAGCAGAAGGATCTTGTTTATCCGCGGTGCCCGTTCCAACCCTTCTCGCGTATACTTCTGCCCAAAGATTTCATTACAGAGATATAGATATTACTAATACCGTATTCGATTTACAAACTACTTGGAACTCGTATGTAAGCGCTATTGATGATAACGATGTACAAGTATTGACGTCCAATTCGCATCAAAATATTGAAAACAATTATTTGATTACATCTACTACTAATAATATTAGTTTCAGCTCACATCAGCTGCTTACTGACTTTATACCATTAAAAAATCAATTGACTCCTGAGGGTGGTATTAGTAGAAATAATCCGTATGCAGGTGCGGAAGCAGAAACCTCGCATCGGTCGTATACAAAGCTCCATACTGGGTCATATGAAGAGCATGGTAATGATTCGATATATCTCGGTTACGATGCAAGCGTAAAAGAGATTATTATACCTGCTGATAAACTAACTTACTTTCATATGCCACAAGATATGGCACCATACGAGCAGCTGAATATTAATAATTCTACATTATTAAAATCAGGTGCAATTGCTGGTAATGTTCCCATAAAGTCTGACAAAGTTTTCAAAAAAGCGATAACGTCGCTTAATAATGTTAAAAATGCGCTTGTGCCTGATGTTGATGAATTAAACGGGACATTATTGTGCTCATGGTTGTCAGGAGCACCAAACTCAACATCAACGCCAGTATGGGTCGATAGGTATTTTAACACTAACTTCCATACAAAAACTTCTGCACTCACAGCGGGTATAATCGACACAGTAACGTATGTTGATAAACACAATAAGCTGACCCGTAAGTTGGGTGCGTCTGCTGAGCATATAACAATATATGATAAGTTGAGCGATTTAACATTCGAGCCAGGCGTACTGTATGCTTATCATCACGTTGGGCAGAAAAATAGCGATAAGGTTATTAATTCGATCAAACACGAGCAGATCGCTGATAATTTAGACATATATAGAGATTACCAATTAGTTGATGTACCGGTATCAACGCCGCCCGTATATACCTTTAATTCTGATAATTTTGGCATTATGAATTCAGTTAAGCATACTGGATCATTTACCTTAAATTTCTGGATGCATAATAATGATTGGACTAAACCAATCGGCGATCAAATTATTGGTAACTATATTACATATGGGCTTGGCATTTTTAATTATGATACAGTAACGCCATTTATTGCTGTACCAGACGAAAATAAGGTACACATATATAACAGCGATTTCGTATATCTGCAGACACATTATATTAAGAAGGAAATTCGATTATTTACTAAGAGAGGGGCATTAGACAATTATTGGATCGTTGACAATAACAACGACATATATGAATATACAATTAACGGCACTATTCAAAATAAAATAACTAGCAGTCATCTATCAGGTAAGATGCTTACCGATATAGAAATAGACGAAAACTACCTGTATGTATTAATACAGCCAAATAATGAGAACCCTCAGTACTTTAGATATCATTTAGGAAATAGAAGCTCTGGTTATATTGGCGAACTTCTTACTGCATCAATTTGGAACTTTGGTACTGGAGCATCGCAACTAACAGCTCATCGCATACATTCAGTTAGCACTGGGCTATCAGGATCAACTGGTGTACTTATTACTATGAGTGATGGTGCTAGCGGAGCCGCTGGTGCGAATGTACACCCGACATCGGGATCGTTAGTGTTTGGTAATGGTAGCATTGTTGATAATAATGGTAGCCCGTGGTCTTTACAAAACAATAAAATATACACATATGATACAAGCACATCTGCTAATATTTTAGGTCTTAGTTCGGCAAGTGTAATTGAAGGTCTTGGTTGTGACAAGAATAATGATATATGGGTACTCCATAACAACAACAAAGTTAGTAAGCTGAACAATAATAGAGGATTAACATTCACAACAATTTTATCTAGCTTAACAGGAGCAGTTTATAATCGGTTTATTGATTTCGTATGCGAGTTTGATAGTAAGGGTGATTATAAATCATACTGTGTAACAACCAATCAATCAGTTTCTGGAGCTAAGATGGTCAAGCTGTCATTAAGCGGCGATGTTATCAGTTACACTACAGTACTTACGGGTACCAATGCAAGCTTCTCGACCGCTAAACATTTATCAACGCCACTTTCAGGTTGGAAAACAACAACCGGGTTTGATTATTTGCGCAAAACAATATCTGACAGCGGTGAATATATTAAAGTTAAGCTCGGGCTTTCAACAATATACAATCCAAGTACGACAACATCAACGTACTCTGCATTTACATTATCACATCCTGTATCGTCATTAAAGACTGGGTGGCATAATTTCTCAGTTGTGTTTAACGCTGAGCATGGTAAATTAGATTTCTACATTAACACTATTTTAGTAGATAGTAAGAGTGTACCACAAGGTAGGTTTAGCTATTCCGACATTTTTGACCAACCGCTAACAGTTGGTACATCGCCATTTTATACAAAGCTTTTATTATCTGAGCATTTAGATCAGCCTCAGCACTATTTGTTAAATGGTGTGAGTATGAAAAACATTAAACTGTATAATACTGCACTTGATTATTTCGATCTTAAATCATTATATACATCTCACGCGAACGTACCACCAATGAAATGGGACATTCCGATTGGCCAGCGTGGTTACATTGATAGTGTTGAGCGAGTATTTAAGTATAGAGTGCCCGGTAGAAAGAGCGAAATGTTTAATATTAATATTAGAAACACAACGTTAACTGACAACAATTTGAAATCGGATATTGAAAATATTGTAAAAGAACATTTAGACGGCGTTATCCCGGCATACACACAACCACATTTGATTGGATGGGATAATATATACGCAGCTGCTAGCGCTACAGGTACGATTACAGATACGACACCTGCTGTACAACCGAAATCACAAGGAGGTAATGGTGGCTATTAAGACAAATAACAATTCGCTTGATACTGCCGTAATAGGTACGTCTGGACTAGATGGCGAAATTGCGCAGCATTTTACATTAGATAGATATCTTGGAGATACTTTAACATTACCATATACGTTTGAGGATGTTAAAATTAAAACAAATGAGCTATGTACTGCTGATAATGTTAATGCTGCGATATATAAACTACACTATAACTTTTTATACATTAACGCACAGACCAAATTAGCAGATAATAATTTTCCTAGAAATTACAAGGGGTATGTTTCTTCAAACAATCTTACCGGTAAAGATAACGTAACATGGACACGGTCTCCATCAGCTGACACGGACAACCTAACAAATATCGGTACCGGTGGTACGTTGTTATCAGGAATTGTTGCAGGTGCGTTTGCGCAAAGTATCGATTCACAAGTAGAATATGTTGGAGTTGTTGCAACGTCTGCTGCATTAATTGGTTATAGAAGTAATTTTGCAGATGACACTGCTAATGTTAATCTTAATAAACAAGCTATTGAAGATGCATCTGGCCTGGAATTCACAAACATTAAATCGATGCAATTCAACTCTGAGAAGCGATTGTTTGTTATTGATGGTTCTAATATACACAAATTTAATGTAGATTCTGTCTTAACATCAAACAGAGGTTAGCGGTATTGGTAGATTTCTTATCAAAACAATTGGCGGTCAAAGTAAAAATATATACGACAAAGATAAATTTAATAACCCTGTAAGTATATCAATTGATAAGAATGATAATGTTTATATTTTAGATAAAGACGACCACGGTTTCAAAATATATGATAAAGATCTCAACTGGAAGCGTACCGCGTCTCGCAAGACTGAATATACAAATTTGTCAGGTGGCACGCCAGTTAGTATAGCTGTTGACGATGAGACGAGCAAGATTTACGTTTTAACAACTAACGGTTTATTATTCCGATATACGGATCAAGCCGTATTTGAGAGTGTGGCGCGGCTAAATGATCCCGTGGAGGCGGACGAAGAGTTTAAGCAAATTGTTTTCTCTAAAAAGCATGACGATATTATGTACGTCATGACGAATAAAAGTTTATTTAAGAAGTTCAAAACAAAAGTTTCAAAAAGTATTGGCGCGTTTAGGCTAACCGATAATAATATTAAAAGTCAGTCATTAGGATTTTTCAATTTAATGATTGCTGATGAGTATACTTATGATTATGTTTTATTAGGCGGCAACTCAACACATTCTGGAGTACCTAGTCAGGTTGGTGTAATCTTTAAGTTTAATGAAGATATTAATTATAAAACATTAGCGCATGACGCTTATAAAACAAATTTATATTCGTTAAGCTCAATTAATATTCGAGAAGCGGAATTTGTAACATCTTGGACAATTAATAAAGCATTTAATAAACTAATATATAACCATTTGTTATTAAGAGATAATATAAATTACAAATATGTCGGTAAATATGACCCGGTAGGCAGATTACAATTTGTTAAATCACGACATATATTAGATACGGATCCGAATTTATTTGGACATACAACCACATTAGACAATTTTGTAGGTATAAATGAGCCAGTTTTTGCTGACGTTATTAACAGGCCGCTAAACGAGGTATATAAAATACAGGAAAAACTAATAGAAGTTTGTAATGAATCTATTACAAATAAATATCCATATGCCGCGCAAGTTGTTGCGGTTAATTAGCTCGATTTATACAAAAAACATATAAATAATCATAGGTATGGCATACAGACTGTTAAAAACTAGTGAGCTTTCAAGTGTACCAGTAGGATATTCTCTAGAAACTGCTGATTTATTTCAATTTACTGTTGGTACTCAGACAGCTGGGCCCTCACTGTCAACTGTAAAATTAGAGGTAGGTGAATTAATGGCGTGGTCTGTTACGCCTTCTAATACTTACAGCCTTTGGGTATCAGGTACTGATGATAATGTTTATAATAGAAGCGGTGGTAATGTTGGTATTGGTACAACGTCTAATCCAGAAGTAAAATTAACTGTAAGTGGCCCGATTAGTTCCCGTGGTGAAGGTACATTTGAAGGCGGGTTAAGTGCAAAAGGCGGCAAAGGCTATTTTAGCGGTGACGTAGGCATCGGGACGGCTGTACCAGCTGGTGGACTTCATGTAAAGGGGGGAAGCACCGGAACAATTATAATTGAATCGTCAGACTCATTTGCAAGTAAGGTTGACTTTTACGATGGCGCGGCGACATTAGGTGCACGGGTACAATGTGATTCTAGTAAAAATTTAGAATTAATGGCAGGAGGTAGAACCGGTGCTGATATGATCATTCACGAAAACACAGGTCATGTCGGTATTGGGACGACTAATCCAGATGCAACATTAACTGTTCATGATCGATTAAATAGCATTTTAGGACGCTTTCAAAGAAATGACAGTTCTGATTATGTTACAGGAGTTCGAATAAACGCTCTTAATGGAGTAACACATACTTATGCAGATATATGTGTTGACCCTGCAGAACAAAGAGCAGGTTTAGGTGTAGGTACATCCTCAGCTGGATTACCTATCGACAAGACGGATCTTTCGAAAGCGAACATAGTATGGGACACTAGTGGTAACGTTGGTATCGGAACAGAAGACCCAGGCGCAAAATTAGATGTTGCTGGAGCCATAGCAATTACTGGTAGTATATCGGTCGGTACAACAACTGAGCCGAGAATTGCTCAAAACTCAGGTGATTTATACCTCCAGCCAGATACTGATAAAGGTATTTATTTGGTAGATCATGACGGTGCAGCGCTGATGGTTGTGAAGGATGGTGGTAACGTCGGTATCGGTACTACGTCTCCAGATTATACTCTTGAGGTAGCTGCTGATACACCAGAAGTTAGTTTAGAAGACACATCTTCATCTGCTAAATTTAGATTAAAGCTGAACGGAGTTGCAGCTTCTATAACAAATCATGGAAACAATGGAGATTTAACCTTTGCTACTCAGGGTACGGGAGATTTTATATTTAGCAATGGCAAAGTCGGCATCGGGACGGATGCTCCGACTTCTGAATTATATGTTAAGAGTCTTGATGGCAGCACGAATAGTATTATATTAGAAAGAGCTGTTGGTACTGCGCGCAATGCCGTTTGGAACTACAACGGTGACTTTTCTACTATCGGTACTGTGGGGCCCGATGGTTTCAAGATTTTCACGAACAATGAAGTTCGCATGACTGTTGCTTCAAATGGCGCAAGTTCATTTGCAAAAGATGTTACATTTGATGGTGACAACGTCAATATCAACGGTGGAGGTACCTTGAATATGACTGCCACCGATTATGCTGCAGTTGAGATGAGGGGCTCTCAAGGTGCATATATCGACTTTAAGACTGACGGTTCTAATTATCTACATCGGATAGCAGGATATGCAGACCACCTGATGATTAATACACTTTCGGAAGAAGGCTTATACTTACAGGCCACTGAAACTGATGGTGACGACACCCTCCAAACATATATGCGTCTAAAGCCAAGCGCGACTACGGAGAAGAAAGATGGAGAGATTGAAGTTTGGAAAACATTAGATTTCAGCGATAGTCAATACTGGTCATCGAACGGTGCATATCAACCTGTTATAACCGTAGGCACAGAATTAGGAAAGCAAATCTGTACTAACCTTAATGCTGATATGCTAGATGGTAATCATGCAACAGCATTCGGTTCAACATTAGGTTCATCAGGCAGCGAGGCCGAAGCTTCCAAAAACTGGAAGCTACAACTATTAGGATCTGACAGTTCTGTAAAATCTACAATATCCATTAAATATGCTGAAGTAGCGAATAAGGCATACAGTGTCAGCTTTAACAACGGGTTAGCAACAAATTCCATCGTTCAATTTAACCGGGTCGGTGTAGGCACAGCGAATACTACTGGAGGAGATGGTTCAATCGTAGCCACTGGTGACATTGTAGGTTTCTCTACATCTGATAGGAGATTTAAGACGAAAATTAAACCGATTTCGAATTCGTTAGATATCCTCAAAAATATTAATGGTGTTGAATTTGAATGGAACAATAAGCAAGAGCTCTATAAGGGTAGAGATGTTGGTGTTATTGCTCAAGAGCTTGAACAAGCTATTGGATTAGAGAATGTTGTTAAAACGCGAGACGACGGGTATAAAGCAGTTAGATATGAAAAATTAATACCTGTACTTATTGAAGCGGTAAAGACTTTATCAGAACGAGTTGAAACCCTCGAAAAAGGACAGCATGGGAAAATATAGCGTACCAGAAAATAATTTTGGAATAAAAGATATATCCGATGCAATCGGGAATACGTCTGTCGCCTCTAGTGTATTCGACTTAAATGATACAGTTGCTCCACATGCTATACATGAAATGTATGGAGGGTTAAAAGGAGTACAATGCCCAGACAATCCATATAAGCCGTTAAAATATAGTGACTTCGCTGGTAAAGCGAGATTTACCGGTGATACGTTTAACTGGGAAGATCCATTATGGTTGCATAGCAATCCAGGCAGATCATCATACTTTCCGGGGCCAGGCGCTGATTATTGGAACCGACTAGGAACAGGGCCTGTTGTTGGAATGTTAGCGCCTACTGGCACGGCTGGTGCTATCAGATATTGTGGCGGCTACGGGTCGATTCAAAGAATCGATGCACTTACTAAAACAGCGGGTGTCGATATACCGAACAACGGCCGAGTTGTGGCTACTATAAATAAAGTATATTTAGATCATGAATATTACTTTATGGTTACGACCGATCAGCATTTAGGTACTCCTATGAACTCGTGTAACGATAGAACGAGTACTAACACGTTCACTCTCAGCAGGCCTTATATGTATTCGAACGCCAATTCGAATCATCGATGGCACTGGCTTTCATATATAGCGCACCACGGTGGCGGGACTGGTACAGTTACTAATGGTGGTACAAAATTTTATTATGATTATAATTTAGCGACAGGTGAAAAACTATACTTCGCTCATTGTGCGCATAATTTTGGTTATGAAGCAGCTAATATGAACATTGACATTAGTATAGAGCCTAGAGTCCCTCATCCTATTACTGCGTGTTTTAATCCTCAGACTGCTGCAAGAGGCGGGAATCGAATTGGCGGCGAGCCTATACCAGATACTGAGGTGATTATACCTGATAGTACAAATGGCAGAAAAATAGCTGAAGGTAATTTTGGAGGCACACAAAGCGGGTCAATTAATGTACCGTCCCCGCATAACGCCACACCTGGGACATATGTATTAAAAATACTTGTTAATGGAGGTGCGTCATGTGAGGTAACACAATATTCAGCGTATTATGCTGAAACGGGTAAAGCACCGATACCGCGGAGAATGACATACTTTGGCCAAGCACCCAGTAATATTGAAGGATGGCGAAATTTTCATATTGAATCAGGCTGCCGCGGAAGTAGTGACGAACCATGTGCAATGAAAACATTAGTTGGTAATACCCACTCCGCGGGCGGGTTTCACGATCAAGCTATACCGCATGGAAGCCCGAGTTATATAGCGTTACAAGCAAGATATGGTTGGATTACCGGTTTTAATGTCAATTGGGTGAGAAGTAGAGGGTATGGTGGTAAATTAAATAACCCTGCACATTATTACAATTGGGAGTTATGGAAAGCGGATATGGACTTAACAGAAGGAACATTACTTGATTGGACTCTAGGTATTACAGAGATTGCAGATACTTTTCATAACAAACCTATACTGTACTCTGTAATTGGAGACTTTTGCGCTTCCTGATAAATCTAATATATGAGTATATTAGCCCCAGAACTCTTATCGAAAGAGTGGGATTTAATGGTTGATGAAATTCACCCCGGCATATTCAAAATACAATCTTTTACCCGTAATTTTTGTAAAGACATCATTGAAAGGGCAAACAGTTCAATATGGAAAACCGACCGACATGATATAGCCCCGACACATGATGTTTTATTACGAAATATCAGCCATGAATTGTATGAAAAATATATTGAAATACAAAGAGAATATTTTCATGCTATGGCGAAATATTGTTTAGGTTTCATCCCTGGATCGGTTGTATACGACGAATATAAAGAAGAGACATTTATCGCCAAATATACAGCAGATAATCAATCACACTTAACATTACACCATGATGGTGATCATGTTTCATATACAGTAAACACACTGTTATCTGATGATTTTACAGGAGGAGGTACGTACTTTGAAGGAGATAGAAAATTTAACGGATTTCTCGCAAAACCATTTGTTGCTGAAACCTTAATGCACCCAGGAAATCGAAAATATCGACACGGATCTCGGCCAGTACACAGCGGAGAGAGGTACATACTCATTTCATTTATTCATTTTTAACATAAATATTCATGTAATATGAAGGTTACTGCATTACAAAACGGCATAACAATAATAGACGATGCTCTTAGTACAATAATATCTAAGTATGAGCAAAATATTGCCTTGAAGTGCGTTGAAGGCCGGAGCGAATATGACGAGAGAAGATGGTTTGATTATCCAGCTATATATGATACTACCTTTAACCTTATTGAATCGAGCAACCAGTTATTAAAAGAATACGGTCAAACTAGTGAGACAGATCTTGAAGCTCCATTTTCTCAATATCGTACCACTTACACTAAAGACGTTTCGATGTTATTGAGCAAGCTTCGTTTAATTGAACTGGATGAAATTAAATCAATTGAAACATGGGTCAATATGTCTCGAAGAGATGTTCATATTGATAGAGATGAAAGTAAGCCAGTCCAGCAATCAATTGATACTAATGATTGGCCAGAATGGTCAGTAGTAACATATCCCGACTTAGACGATAAACCTAAAAACACGAGTCATTTATATGTACTACCAGACTCTGTTGATAAAATACCGGTTTATTTCGAAGATTCGGACCCAGAGCGTCCAAACTGGTGGGTGTTAAGAGAAGAGTTTTTTGTTAGTAGTCCTTTCGAGAGTAATGATGAATTATTATTAAAATCAGACAAAAATTGGACACAGGTTGATTACAAGCCCGGGCGTATTATTGTTTTCCCGGGCAATTGTATGCACTTCACAACTACTCCAGACCCGCTACAACCACAGGAAAAGCGAATTGCAATACCGTTAAATTTTTGGCCAAAAGTATATGGTGAGGATAAAATTGTATGATCAAAACACGCACACATACGCTATCGAGTACAGAGTCAGCATTTACTACTGCAGGCGTAGAAGTATTTGAATCTGGCCCGACTAATTTCGTTATAAGCTTTAGCGGAGCAGCTGAACATTCATACATCAAGTTCTTAGTCGATTATGAAGGCGACGACAAAATTTATACTGTTACATCACCAACAGCTAGTGTAGACAAAGTTCGAACACAATCAATATCAAAGACGTTATATCCTGGTGATGAGTACGTTACAACATATACTATTGATGTATCTGGCGTTAAGACTGATTTAACAACAGACCGATACCGTATTAATCTAAAATTAGGAAAAGATAGTATAACAGATTATAAAAATCTTAAAATTATTAATTCCTTTTTATATACAAACCAAGAAGGTTCGAATTATCTATTATTGACATTGGAAGGTCAAAATCCTCGATATGTTGGAAACGTATTAATACCATTTTATAAAGATCCGAAATGGTACTTACCTCCGGCACCTGCACCATTTGTTGCAAACGATAATAGAATTTTACGTACAGAAGCATTTACACTTATAGGCTCGTATGTACCGATTATAGTTGAAAAGACAGTAGATGAGATTGTTGAAGAAGTACAGTATCAAATATATGCGATAGGTACAGAAAATGGCGATTTATATCCTGACAGGCTTATACAAAGCGAAATGAACGGATATCCATCGAGAGCATGGGATTCATCTGGTATTACAGCAGGCGAGACTTCTAGAGGTGATGACATTGATGATTTCATTGTAACTGTACCTGAAGATGGAATTGATTATTCTGTATATGATACAGCAGATTACGACGGAGTCAATGAAAACGACCAGATAATTAATGTTACAATACATGATATATATCCTGCAGGTATTGCGCGTTGATATAGAGTAGTAAGCAATAAATATTTTAACATATGGCACGATTTACTGTTAGTCAGCTTGGAACCAAAGCAACAACATATTCAATCCTTGATTCGGATTTATTGTTAGGTAGTATTGGTACGGCTACGTATGATCTAAGTTCAGTTAGATTGTCATGTAAAGAATATGCTGACTATATGACTACAACATATGCCCAGAACAACGTGTTCGCGGTAACAGGTCCGCTCAGCGCGCAAGTTGGTCTTAGTGCTAATGGTGGCGATCCACATACTATCAGGCTTGAAGATTTACCGACATCATCTACTGGATTAGTCGCGGGTGATTTATATACACAGACGCAGGCTCAAATTACAGGCTCCGGATCGTCAGCGATTAAACTTCTATGTGTTGCATAACCTTGTAACGCAGCTATAATCATATTAAATAATTATGTAACTGCTTGCAGCTTTGTCTACAAACGTGATATGGATACGTATAAACTAACACCAAAAGCAAAACAAGCATTATCGGTAGCTAAGCAAGAAGCGCAACATCTTAAAAACCGATATGCTGGTACAGAACATTTATTGTTAGGGTTATTGAACATAGGTGACACTATAGTAACCCTAATATTAGAAGACAGTAACATTGATATCGAGGAACTTCGTAATATCGTATATGATAATATCTCTCAAGAAGGCGATGACCCTGTACAATTGGACGACATTACATTTACGCCACGCGTGGAGAAAGTAATAGACGTTGCATATAATTGTTCAAAAAAGCTGGATGCAGCAAAGATTGATGTTGATCATATATTCTTAGGGTTATTATATGAATCTGATGGTGTCGCAAATTCAATATTACAAAGTTTAGGTATTAGTTATAATGATGCTAAGCGTGTGATTGAATCGGAGCTTGGCGACGATATTGAGCAATTAGACGACAAGCCATTTGATAGTAATGATAAAGAATTACGTACACTCAAAAATTTACAGAAGTTTGCTATTGACTTGACTAAATTAGCTGCACAGAAAAAAATTGACCCTGTAATTGGTAGATCGTCCGAAATTAAAAAAATGACACAAATATTGTGTCGTAAGACAAAAAATAACCCTGTATTAATCGGAGAAGCTGGTGTAGGTAAAACTGCTGTTGTCGAAGGATTAGCTCTAAGAATTGTTGAAGGTAAAGTTCCTGAAATTTTATCTAATAAGCATGTATTCTCATTAGATTTAAGTGCGTTAGTAGCTGGTACAAAATACCGTGGTCAGTTTGAAGAGCGTATAAAGAATATTCTTGATGAAATTAAGAAAACAAAAAATGTAATTGTATTTATTGATGAGCTTCATATGATTGCTGGTGCCGGCTCAGCTGAAGGCGCAATGGACGCAAGTAATATCCTCAAACCAGCATTAGCGAGAGGTCAAATAAAATGTATCGGTGCAACTACATTGGACGAGTACCGCAAACACATAGAATCAGATAGCGCGTTGAATCGTCGATTCCAGCCAGTACACGTAAAGGAACCAAACTTCGACGATGCGTTGCAGATCTTGAATGGTGTAAGACCGAGTTATGAAAAATATCATAATGTAAAGTATACAAATAAAGCTATTGAAGCGGCTGTACAGATGTCTATTAGATATATGACAGATAGAAATCTACCCGATAAGGCTATTGATTTAATTGATGAGGCTGGTGCGACAACGCATGCAGGAAAAGACGATCTACTTGACGAGATTAGACGGCTCAAAGCAGATATTGTCAAGCACGGTCAAAAAAAGGAAAATTTAGTTATAGGTCAGCAATTTGAAGAAGCGAGTAAATATCGCGATCTTCAGCAACAATGCCAAACGCGATTAAACGAAATTTCGCAAGATAGAAAAAAGAAGAAAAAGCAGAAAATAACAATCGACGTTGATGTTATAGAAAGTATTATTTCCGAAACAACCGGTATACCAGTTAAGTATGGTAACGGTGACGATGTTCAGCGTATCTTAAAGCTACATAGTAAATTAGAAAAGACTGTTATTGGTCAGCCAGTCGCTACAAAATTAATATCTGATTCTATAAAAAGGTCGACCGCTCGGTTACAAGATCCTAACAAACCAACAGCATCTTTTCTATTCATTGGACCCACCGGTGTTGGTAAAACATATCTAGCAAAAGTATTAGCGGAGCATATGTTTAATACAAAAAATAACTTCTATCAAGTAGATATGTCTGAATTAATGGAGCCTCATTCAATATCTAAGCTTATTGGCTCACCACCTGGATATATTGGTTCCGATAAGGGAGGCAATTTGACAGAGCATATTAGACGCAATCCATATACGTTAATATTGTTTGACGAAATTGAGAAAGCACATCCTGATGTACTTAACACCATGCTACAAATTCTCGAAGAAGGCCAGTTGACTGATAGTTTAGGTCGCACCATCAATTTTAAGAATACAATTATAGTGTTAACTTCTAATGTTGGTAGTGACCGTATTGTTGATAATAAGAAGATCGGCTTCGTTCAGAAAGAAGGAGACGAAAAGAATGAAGAGAATAAAGAAGAGGCTCTCGATCAAGCCAAGAAAGATTTCAGACCTGAACTTATTAATAGGATAGATGAGATTGTTCCATTTAACAGTCTCAATAAAGCTAATATTGAGAAAATCGTTAAGTTGTTATTTAATGAATATATACTTCGAGTTGATAAAGAGCACGGAGTTAAAATTAGTCTTGATAAAAAAGCAGTAACGTTTTTTGTAGATGAAGGCTATGATGAAAAATATGGCGCACGTGAATTGAAGCGAGCTATGAAACGTAATTTTGAAACATCATTTGCAGATTTTATTCTCGCTAAGAAAGCAGCGAGAGGCGATTCAGTAATATGTACAGTTAGAAATCAAAAGATATCGTTTAGAGTTAAGCGCTAACCGTGATATTCGTTTATACCGCGAATTTTTGATTTTTTAAGCTGATAATATAGTTCTACAGCTTTTTTAGATGCGGCACGCTCAAACCAATTAGCATCAATTTCCAAAGGATGTGAATCATAGTCTTCTGATAATTTATCACCGTCGTAATAATCTATTTCAGACGCGTCTCGATGAAAAACAAAATCTTGTACGAAATGTCTAAATTCGTGCATTAAATTGGTTATAATATATTCCAATCTACCTTTTCTGGTACTCGTTTTAGGTTCGTCTTTGCTAGGACCGGCAATCGAAATATGGTATGAATCAAAACTGTATTCTGAGTCGTATTTTCTACAATCAATATCTAGCAATATTTTAACAACGTGCGTTCGTTTCCGTAGATCTATATACCGAGCATAGAAATTAAGAATGGTTTCTAGTATATTACGATCAATATTTTCCCGATTAAAAAATCGCTGAGCTTTTTCCGTAGGTTTCAATCGAACAATGACCATCCTATATCCCAATTATATCATAATTATTTAAGTTTTCCATAGTTGATTTACATCTTACATGGTCTAAAATAATAAAAATGAGTCAGCGATATACAGTAAATATTCGGAACTTGTATGATCATGATGATCGTACAATTGTCGTCGAGAGCCAAAACCCTATGGCAGCGCACAAAGAAGCATATATGAAGACTAACAAAAATGAGGAAATTGTTGGTATACATGATTCTGATGGCCAGCAAGTTTATGACTTAAACAGAGGGTTTGCAATTGCTAACTATTAAACTAAGATAAAAGACATGGAAAATAAACTACTACAAGCACTAGCAGCACATTATAATGCACAGATTCATAGAGCGGAAGCTAATCTTATGAATTACTTTAACAATAGAGTAGGTGTCGGCGAACATCCAGATATTGTCGGTGAAATGGCTAAATTAGTTGAGGAGATTTCTGCTGCTCGCGGCTCCCTCGCTCTTATTGAATCATTTGTACAGCAACCCGAAGAAGGAGCTGAACCTACAGAAGAGCCACAAACAACAGAAGAATAAAAAATATTTCTTTTCTAGTTGCCGTTCCTCGGTTGTGCATCTATAATTAATACAGAAATTAAAATTAATTATGAGCACATCAGGAGTAACAACACTAACACGGCTCGACGAACGCGTCGGGGTTGACATCAGCAATGCAGCGAGTTACGAAGACGTAATGCGCGAAGCGGGTTTCGACTTCGAAGTTGAGAAAACCCCGGTACTCGATCTTGAAGGTAAAGAGATTACCGGGCATTTTAATATTCGTCGTAGTGACACAAAACAAACGTTTGCTATTATGCGTAAGCGTTACACAGCCATCCCAATGGAATCGATGTTCCGTCCATTCCATGAAATGGTTGAGAAGTATGGTGCCACATATGAAGGCGCCGGGTTAATCGGAGGCGGTAAAAAGGCTTGGATCAGTGCAAAGCTGCCTAATAGCTTTACGCTTAAAAGCCGCGCCGATGACAAAGTTGATAACCGTATTATGGCGTTTGGTTCAAATGACGGTACAAAGCGTAATGCTTATTTCGGAATGGCGTCGCGCATTTTCTGTAATAACCAGATTAGAACCATTATGCAAAAGGCTAATGAGTCCGATTACTGGATTTCTCATACTAAGAACTGGGAACATCAGTTAGATCTAGCTCGTGATGGCTTTGAAGCTGCGCTTCGTGGACTTAAAGAGTTTGAGAAGATTGCAAATCTCCTTGATCAGAAGAAGATGACAAGTGATGAGTGCCGCGGTTTCGCAACTCTCTTGCTACCCGATCCTGAGCGTAAGAAGGATGAGAAGGGTAAAGAGATTGAAGTTCGTAGCACTTCTCGATTGGTGAACCGCCGAGAAGCTATTGTAGATCTGTTTGCAAACGGAGCCGGTAATCTCGGTGCTACTCGATGGGATGCTCTTAACGGGCTGACTGAGTGGGTCAATCATCACAACAACGCAGGCAAGCTTGAGAAGCAAGGTCGCCAAGCTGCAGAGCGCCGCCTAGTTAGCACGCTCATGGGAGGACCACAAGACCAACTGATGCAACGAGGTCTTGGACTTCTTACTAATACTAAGAAGTTTGAGAAGGTTGCACAAACAGTTGAAGCTTAATAAATAGGAATAACTGTTATGGAGCCGGTGTAACAGCCGGCTCCTTTTTTATTATGGAAACTGACATAAGACCATGGGGACATTACGAAGTGTTACTTGACGAAACGAACTACAAAGTTAAGCGTATAACAGTCAACCCTGGCGAGCGCCTTAGCTATCAATATCATGTACATCGGCAAGAATCTTGGGTTGGCGTTCAAGGTGTAGGTGTCTTAACATTAGATGGATATGAATATCCTATGAGGCCAGGAATTGAGCTTCATATTCCATATCATACTCCTCATATGATAGAGAATCCTGGCGAAGAGCCATTAATTTTTATTGAAGTACAGACAGGTACTTACTTTGGAGAAGACGATATCGTACGGCTACATGACAATTACGGTAGAGTAGACGATGAGGATGAAGTTGACCCTGAGGAAGAACTGTCTAAGTAATTTTGATATGAAATTACTAACATGCTTACTTGCAACTACATTTATTTGCGCGTCTACTTTTGCAGCTGATGTTAAGAAAACGGCAGCGGATTACCTCCAAGATGTTTCTGTAACAATTGTGTCTGAAGGTAAATTTTCTCGAGGCGAGGGATCCGGGGTTATCTTTAGTAGAAAAGATGCTAGCGGTAACACAGTCAATTTTATTTGGACAGCTGCGCATGTAATTGACAATTTAAGAAGTGAACGAAAAGTTATTGTAAATGGCGCCCCTAAAACATTAGTTGAATTTAAGGATGCTAAGATCGTTAAAGTTATTAGACAAAATGGTAGAGCAGTTGGCCAATTAGAATTGGACGCTGAAGTAGTAAAATATTCTGACGCCGATGATGGTCATGATTTGGCATTACTCAAGGTTCGCAAACTTAATTTTGTAGATGATACAGTTAAGTTTTATTTAGAGAAGGAAATACCGAAATTAGGTACAGACTTATGGCATGTTGGATCACTATTAGGTCAAATGGGATCAAATAGTATGACAGACGGTATTTACTCACAAACAGGTAGATTAATTAAATCACTGAACAAACATGTATTCGATCAAACTACAGTTGCGGCGTTCCCTGGATCATCCGGTGGCGGGGTATTCTTGAAATCCGATAACAAATATGTAGGTATGTTGGTACGTGGCGCTGGTGAGACATTTAACTTAATTGTACCTGCGCGTAGAATGGTTGAATGGGCAACAAAGAACAATATTATGTGGGCTTTAGACCCTAAAGTCAAACTACCAACTGATGATGAGTTGGCTAAGATTCCAGTTGAAGATGTCGGTGCTGATTTCAGTAAAGAGAACGAAGATAAAAAGGCGCTAAAGCGTAAAGAAGCTGCCGAGCATTTTCCGTTCTTGTTAAGAGTAAGCGAACAAGTAGAGAAAAAGTAGTCTATGGACAAGGGTGGAGGGAGCGGCTCGTATGAGCCGCTTTTTTTATTGACTTTTTTTTTGAGTCATATATAATAAATAATATTGGGGCTGCACTGGATTCGACATATTGAATGAAGGTAGTGGTTGCACGTCGAGATGCCGATGGTCTCGTAAAACTCGGTTAACAGATAATTGGCAACAAAATGTCTGATCTCTTCAACGTAGTAGCTGATAAGTTTGAGGCTGCTGAGTCTGAAGAACTCGCGCTCGCTTAACTAAGCGACCGCCGTATAAATGATAGTTGTAATTTATACGGCGTATATACAACTTGCTCTGCAGATTAATGGCGATTGTCTACAGTTAAGATTACGCTAGGTTATATATAGGTTTGCCGGCTTAGACATATATACCCGAATTTAAGAGCCGGATAAACGTGTAGAAGTCAGTAGTGACATCTTTATGGACGCGGGTTCGATCCCCGCCAGCTCCACCAATTTATTATGGACTCTGACCTGTGGCATATACCTATCGCGAATGGTTCTATATCACTCTCTGATGCTATTGAAACAATGGCCACGTTCAAGTTAAAGCCTAACGATATCCCGCTAATAATACAGTTAGTAGAGAATCCTAAATATGATATCGGATTTTTTCCAGGATGTGTAGATTTGTTCGCTCACGATTGTATCCATATATTGCTCGGTAGAGGAGTTTTAGTCAAAGATGAGGCATTTGTAATAGGATTTACAATGGGTTGTGTTGGCCGCGTTTCATATTTTAAGAGAAATTTATTTTTGTTTGTAACAAAACATTTATACCCAGATGGATATGAATTTTTTGATGACGAAGCTGCTATATATGAAGACGCTGTCAAAATAGCGTCAATTATGAAACCAATTAATTTATCAAAGATTAACTTCAAAGAATATTTGGATTACTCAGTAGATGAGCTGAGGAGTAAATTCAACATCAACGTTGATTTATTGGAATCTTATTATAAAATGGAAAAACAAAGATATCCAAGATCACCGGAATGTCAAAGGCTGATATAGATAGAGTAATAAAGGTATTTGAAAAAAAATATTTTGCACCGCTTAAAGGGTTTAATGAATATTACTGGGTAGGCGGCGGTGCTATTGTAGATACTTTTCTTAACAGACCAATTAACGACGTTGATTTATATTTACCAACGAGTGAGATTCAAAAAAAGACATTACATCATATGGAAGCTTGTGGATTTCAAGTGTACAAAAAGAACCCTACACATTACAAATTAACAAATGAAATAATTAAATATGATTTAATTCATACATGGCCAACACCAGAGCAAGTTGTAGCAAAAAATGATTATGAGCATTGTTGTGTAACCATAGATAAAAACTTAAACTTTATACATACTGAGAATTTTTTCGATCGACTTACAGACAAGAAACTAATACCTACTAATCCGAGCGATTTTGATCCAGTGCAAAAATGGCCAGTGTCAGTTATTAGAAGATTATTGAAATTGCTCAATAAAGGTTATACTATAGATATGGAAGATTTGAAAGTAGTGTGTCGACAAGTAATTAAATTACAAGATGAAAGGAAAAATCGTGATTAATATAGAATGGCTTGGATGGGTTGCTACAGCTATATTGCTTATAGGTTATTACTTAAATGCTAAAAAATATACTTGTTCATTTATCGTATGGTTAGCGGGTAATGCATTAATGGCTGTATATGCGTATTTGATACAATCATTTTCTGTGGTTTTTTTATCGATTATTTTAATTGGGTTAAATATATATGGATACGTTAATTGGAAGAAAAGCCAATAAATATCTATAATGACTGACCGAAATAAATTTAAGTCTATTGAAGAGGTTTACAGGACCGGTGAAACATACGATACGTCAGAGCCTTCACCAGGCTTTATGCCACTATCTACAACATATGGTTTAATGCAAGAACGTGTTGACCTACAGGCAACAAAACAAGCAAAACAAAGTATTATTGCTCATCCAGATAATTCTAATTGGGGACTTGAAGATATGTCTAATCCCCGTAGAATTGCAAATAAAGAAAAGTTAGACACAGATAGTTTTATAACAGTGCTAAATCGCGTATTCGGTCTACCGCAAAATAGCATTACAGTATTGAATCCTCGCGAGGGCCAAAATCCTAGCAGTAAGTTCAATATGTTTATATATCAGACACCAGAGGGTAAGAACATTGAGCTAGTTCTCGCAGGAGGCGGTAACGCAGGAGAGCAGTACGAGCAAATGATAACAGACAAGCTTCAACGATATATTGAAGCTGAAGCTAATGATGATGTCCGTGAAAGTGAAGTTAAAACGGTCTTTGAAAAGTTAAACGTCAATCCTGAAGATGTTAAAAGTATAACATTCGCAGGAGCTGTTGATACAAAGCGGCAACTTGATTTTGAAGACGGGCCAAAAAACGTCGGTAAAACAATAGCAGATATTGTTGTAACAATGGAGGACCCTGAGGAGAAGCTTGTCGAAGCGGAATATTATATTTCAGTTAAAGATAAAAAAGGAGACACTATCTACAATGGTGGAAATGTACCGTTTATTAAAGACCAGAATGGTAATGTAGTGTTTGATCAAATGACCTATGATGAAACTGATCACCCTTCTAAATTATATTTCAAATTATTCAATATTGACAGTAATAGAATTGCTCGTGGGCTCAGCGAATATAAATCTCACAATCTTGATGATGTTAAACTAGATGAATATGTTGAAACAGGATCTTGGGCAGATCATGATATACCAGAAGACAATATTAATAAAATTAAAAACGGTTTAGCGTCAGCATGGGGATACGGTTATTGGTATCTCAGAGAAAAGAAAGATGATATTGTTTTTGAGCCGATATTAAACGGCAAAGATGCATACGAACGAGTAGGTGAGATTGTTAAAGCTCGTATCAAATACCCATATAAGAAATCTAAGCAAGTAACATTAGAACTAACGACAGAGGGTATACAAGGGAAATACAAATATCAAATTGCTATAAGGAACACCTCTGGAAAATTGTTACCGCTTAGTATGAAGATTACACAGACCTAAGAATCTAAATTTTCATTAGATCTCATACTTTTGAGCTGTTTCTCTGCTTTATCAATAACAGCTTTATTATAATCTTTAGTTAATTTTGCTGCTTTTGAACCAACGTTGCCACCAACCATATCTTTAACTTTGGCTTTAACAACGCCATCTTCTTTCTTGGAAGTTTCGTAATCTGCTGCTAAATTAGCTGCAGCATCGATAGCGCTTCTTGGTCCTTTCAGTGGATTCTGTTCATTTACGATAGAAGCGTATACTTTATTAATGGCATCGTCAAATTTACTCATACTGTGTTAAATATTTATTGCAAACTAATAAATAATTAGGATGACTGACAAAGAATCTCAAATTTTATTCGAAGCGTACCGTAAAATATACGAAGCTCCTGTGTCTCCTGGAGACGCTGCTGACGATCCTGATGTTGCCAGTAAAATGGATAAAGGGGATATCGAGAAACTCGCAAAATATAAAATCACAGATCCTTCAGTCATTAATCAAATTAAATCAGGCGTTATTGATTATCTAAAACAATTCGAAAACAGCACATATCCAAACTCCTACAAAGAATTCCGATCCGATATTATTGATATTATACGTGATGTTGCTGGTATTGGTTCAGCAAACGCTAAATACGCAGCACGTGTTACACAAAACGCGTTCCGTAGATTAAATGTTATTTCCGTAGATGATAACGGTAATGTTGTAGTTAAAGATGTGAGTGATAAGGAAGACGCTATTGAAGATAAAATTGAAGCGGGTCTAAAAGATACAGGTGGCGGTATACCGTCAGCTGGTCCTGTTAATACAGCGCCTGCAAAGCTCGACCTCAAAGCTGAATATACTGTTGACACTTTAGGCGGCGGCCAACTACCGTCGATACAACAAGAGTTGTTGGAATATCTTCAAGATGGTATGACTGGTCAAGAAATATTATTTACATTAAAAAATACGATTATTTTCCGCGACCCAGAAGAAAGAGGAGGTCTCGACGGTAGAGAGATTGACCTTCGTCGAATTATAAACGACTGGGTAAAAGGTGGCATCTTAAAGGCTTAAAAAGGTGGAAGTGATGAGTTATCTGAACCGGAAATGGGTCAGGAAGACGATCCAAGATACGCTGGTCAAGATTATTTACACGGTCAAGGTATTGACATTCCGTCTGCTGACTATTACAGCGGTGAGATGGAAAGATACTAAGTTCTAACTGCTCCAGAACCACGCGATGGTTTTAATTTACCTAATGCACCAGCTGCTTTATCTATACCTCCCATTATTCCTTTAGTGAGGTAATCTCCTGAACCTGTACCAGGACTATTGGCCATTCCTTGAGCCGCAGCTTGTACGCCTTTAGCCCAACCAGCCGTACCTGGTTCTTCTTTTGCTTTTGCTTTTGTAGCAGCATCCAATTCGGCTTGTTGATCAGTGACAGCGGCTTTAGTTTTATGTGAGCCAGGATTCAAATAACCAGCATCAATTCGAATAGGAGTCCATGTAGCAGAACCGTCAGCCGGAGCAGCACCAAAAAACTTATTGTTGTCAGTTGGTATTTTAGACGCTGCGTCAATATCTCCCGCATTAACATCATGTGCAGGTACAGTACCGATATCAGCGTTACCTACTTCGTGTGTTACTTTCCATGTAGAACCATCTGTAAAATCAAATTGATCACCGACTTGCCATGCTGCTGGATTGTCCGTAGAAGGTGTAGCCGGTACCGGTACCGGTGGCGACTCCTTTAACATTGAGAGATACGCTTCTTCGATTAGTTTATTGTCAAGTTCACTCACAATAATATTTATTGAACAGCCACCAAAAACCTATAAATAATTATGTATGAACTGCGATGAACATGATAAGTTTGTCCACCATTCCTTAATGTATATGGAAAGCTCTACCTGGCTTACAGCCAAATTAGAAGCAATAAATGACGAAATCAATTCAATTGCTCATGATGAGTTTTTTGAAAATGACACACAACTGAATTTACTATTAAAGCAAGCTGATCATTTAATAATGAAATCTGAATGGGAAGACAAGCAGATAACTATGTTCCGAAAAAAATATGGAGATATAGATGATGAACCATTCTAAAGACCATTCACGTCTTATAAGTGAAATAACCGATCAACTAAAGTCAATTGAAGTTCAATCGTATAAAGCCTTAAAAGGAGACCTTGATAATGAAAATGCTTTATATACAATTAATCAAAAGACGCATGAAGTATTGCGTGTAATTAATACATATTTTATTACTTGTGATAAAGACAATGACAATATTAAGTAAGCTATTTGCTTGTGCTTTATATTTTATTGCTGTAAGCTGTATATTTGTCTTTACTGGATTAAAGATTCTCATATATGAAAAATAAATTAGATACTATTGTTGATGGTATTATAGCCTTATCTAATAAACATAATGTAGACGTTACTGTTGAAAAGGCATTTACTAATAACAACCCGTCGCTTATTATACAAAATTCCGAAACTGGGACGTATGGTTTAATTGGAGTAGGTATTAACGAATATCCTGATGAAGATATTGTTTTCTTTACTTTTAATAATGACTTGTATACTTATGGAGCTGCCGAAGGGTTTAGTAGAGATGATATGATGAATAAACCTGGTTTTAAGGACAAAGTCATGGCTAAAGTAACATTAGGGCAATTTACTAATTTTGTATTAAATATATAAAATATGGCCACAAATGACTTCATCTACGACTTAGTGGACAAAATTTCTGAAGACAATATTGAATATATTTTAGTTACCGTTCAAAAAGGAGCTAAAGAACATAAAGCCACTGCTCACTATAATATCAAAACGGTAGACGGATTAGATGTTATCGCAACAACTATTGATTCGGTATTTGAAAACATTGCTGAAGAAAACGGTGGTATGATTATTGATTCAGAATCTCTACCTTCGGACGAGGATATCACAAGACCGACCGATTTAGAAGATCTGGATGATGGCGGGATTGACGAATCTGAATAAAGTTTAGATTATATGTTGATTTACTTTCATGCTATGTTATAATGATTGGAGTTATGAATACATTATTCGCAGAAAATGCAAGACCGAAAACTATGTACGTACAGATGACCCGTAATAGTAATGGAACATACACAGTAGAGAAGGCTCGTGTTCTCGATAAAGCTAACCAATACTCTCGGAGTATTCGTCGAGTTAATAAGCGCCAAGTCACTTCTGAATTGAAGTCGGCTGCTGCTACTGGTAATCTTACCGTTCTCTAGACGTAATATAGATATTATCAGCCTGCGAGCTAAATACTCGCAGGTTTTTTTATGTATAAAGATGGTGACAATATAACTTGGCAATGTAATATATCTGGCGACCAACTTCACGGAATTATTGAACGAACTGTTACCTACAATGGCGGTCATATTTACAAAGTAAAAACCGATAAAGGTAATAGATGGGTGTCCGAGGATTTGATTATATCAAGCAACTAAATAACTAAAAGTATGACATATCGCGAGATATTAGATTTTCTACAAGAATTGGATGATGAACAATTAGACTTTCCAGCCATGGCTCATGTTGATGAAGAGTTTTATGGTGTGAAAGAGATTAATGTTCAAGAAAAAGAAGACCGCCTAACTGACGGTCATCCTTATTTTGAAATAGAGTAACGGTTATTTAGCGTCAAATACTTCAATTAATTTATTAATTACTGCTGTAACGTCGTCAACATTAACTTCTTCTTTAGCTTCAACATTAACTGGCTGAGGAGCATCTTCCATTTCATCCAAGCTGTAATCGCCATATACATCTTCACTATCCGTTATTGTATAATCATGTTCAGGAGCTATAGATGTTGTGACTCCTTCTAATGGTTCAGCGCTACTATCGCCAATTGCAGCTCTGTATTGAGCTGTACCAATATCAGTCAAAATAATATGTAAGAGCTGCTTTGTTTCCGGTTCAATTTTAGATCTACCGACAAAATCAATAATCTCAGCTTGATTAAATTTACCTTTAAGGTCTTTAATAGGAGACTTATAAGAGCTATACGCTAAATGCGGTAGAAACTTCACAGTCACATCAGCACAGTCTTTGATGAGAAAGTATGCACCTTTCTTGAGAATAGTTACACCAGTATCAGGCTTTTGCTGGGCAATTTTCGCCGGACGCATAAGCTTTTTTTGCCTAATACTCGCATTTTTAATAATTTTATCTTCAAATGTCATTGTATATATTTATATAAAGCGGTACACTTCATCCCCTGAAGGGCCCATAACCTGGAACTCCTTGATATGCCATTCTTCTACTACGTAGTTGTCTCTCTCTAGTATACGCCGCCTGGTGTTGCACGGATCCTTGACCAAACAATCTACGGGCTACAGATGTACCGGTCTGTGAGAGGTGATGCTGTGTAATTGGATCATTTAATTGTTGTTGCGATCTGCCGTATTGTAAACCAATACGAGAAAGTGTTTGACCATTGTTATTCCATTGCGTTCTTGTTGCCATTAAGATAGACTGTACATCATTATTTGTTAAGTTCTCATTTGTTCGTAATTGCCGTTCAAGCTGGCCACCAGAGCCAAACAGTTGCATGCCAGATTGCATTCTGGCATTTCTGAAATTCTCTCTATTTTCACGTGTCCATTGCCCAGCTTGATTCATTTGAACAATATGTTGACCCCAATTCGCATATTGATTTCGCAACATTTGATCAGCCGTATTGTATGATTGCTGGTATGCAGTTTGTCTTTGCTGTTGGATTTGTTCTTGAGGTGTTGGTTGAGGGTCAACGGTACCTCCTGGTCCTCCTGCGCCAGGTTGACCACCTTGGGGCATACCATTATTTTGAGGAATGTTTTGTATGGCAGTCATTAGTCCTCGTGCACCGCCAGCAATTTGGTTTCCAACTTGGGACCCAATTTGTGTTAGTGTGTCTATAATGCCTCCAGGACCGCCACCGCTACCACCGGATCCTACACCCGGGTCAACACTTGTCAGCTCCGTTGGGTTTAATAATTCTTGTCTACCACTACTGGCTGATGCAATTCTATTATATATTCGGGTTCCCGTAACTGGTTCTTCATCAACTGGCTCTTCACTAATCGGATCTGTCATTGATCCACCCTCACCTACACCGCCTTCTCCGTGATAATATTGCATCCCGTCTGTTGAAGGTTCTTCAGGAGTTGGTTCTGTATACCCTTGACCTGAATAATATCCTGCATAATACTCCGCTTCGCCTTGGATTGCGGAATCTTCCGAGCTCATAGAACCCCCCTCACCTACGCCACCTTCTGCGGCATAATAGCCTCCTTCTCCTCCATAACTGCTACTAGAGCCAGACGCGTTAGGGTCGACCGCGTTGTACAGCTCGTCTAATTTTTTTCCTAAGCGTTCATCCTTCCTCATTGCTTTAACGAGATTATGTGCATCGACCAAAGAAACGCCTATCGCTGGTAGCAATTTTTTGAGAGAGTTCTGCTCTCTTTTTGAAAGTGCTGGGTTTTCACCCTGTACCAAATCGCTCCCAGGCTTAGCATTTTCCATTTTCTTCAATATTCCTTTCAGTTTCAATGCCGCTCCCGCCTGTGAGGGTGTTTTCGAAAATGGGTTGAGATTAATCTTGGGAAGGTTTTGAAATCCGGTTGTCCCGGCCGTAGTCACTTTACTCATCAAACGATTAAGCGTTTGATAATTTCTCGTTTTCTGCCTGTTAACGCGATCTATTTTCGATTGGTTCCATCTCTCAGCCATACACTAATATTTATTAAATACTAATATGAAAACGAAGTTGTGCGGGCATATCGCGCAGATTATGTACGAAGCCGCGGAATGCGGTGTTTGTCCTAATATTAAACAGGTAATGTATAGAGAAGATAATCTGCCATTTCATGTGATGACTCACCCAGACAAAGAAAAAGCCGTGTTAATCGGGTTAATGAGAGATATAACCGATGAAGTAATAGTTAAATGCTATACTATTGACTATAATAAATGGAACTGGGCTTCTACTGAAGGGTTCGATCTAGAAAGTATATTTGAAACGGATTTATATAAAGAGGTTTTTAGAGAAGTACATCCTGCTCAAGTCAGTAGCTACCTACTGAAATAAGCCTAAATAATTATAGCATGTGTGGTATATACGGCTACATAGGTAATGAAAAAGCGTATGATGTAATACGAACAGGTCTTCAAAAGCTTGAATATAGAGGTTACGACTCATGCGGTATATGCACTGCAAATAAAGGCGGGTTTCAAATAAAAAAGGTCTTAGGTGCTACTGACAATCTCCCAGAATCAAGATCTAAGTCAACTATAGGTATTGGCCATACACGATGGGCTACACATGGCGGTGTATCTCTTAAGAATGCTCATCCACATTCATCAAGTTGTAACACTATAATGATTGTGCATAATGGCGTTATTGAGAACGCTGGAGATCTTCGTAGTAAGTTAAATCAGCGTTGCAAGTCAGATACGGATACAGAAGTTTTAGCAAATTTAATTGCCTCACAATATATAGGTGATATAGTTAAAGCTGTTGAATTAGCTTTGGCCGAAGTTAGAGGGACATACGGTATTGCTGTATTGCATAAAGATCATCCTGATACGATTGTATGCGCCCGTCGAGGGTCACCTCTGTCTATTGGAATTGGTGACCCCGACATTCATATTAGTAGCGACATGTATGCTCTGCCTCCTCATATAACTAAAGTTGTACATTTAGAGGATGGGCAAGTCGGTATAATAAACGGCAATAAACTCACAATAAAGCGTTCGCAAAAGATTATCCCTCCCAAAATAGACAAGCTCGACGTACCCAGAGGCAAAGCAAGCTGGAAAGGATATTCATGCTTTCTAGAAAAGGAAATTCACGATCAATCTGAATCACTTGAAAATGCAATGCGAGGTCGGTTCACCAAAGAAGGCGACAATGTAAAAATTAGCGGTATCCGGCTAAAGCGAAAAGTGAGACGTATAATATTTTTAGGCTGCGGGACAGCGTATCATGCTGGCATTGTCGGCAAATATTATATGGATAATATAGCTGATATTCCATCGTCAGTTGAATATAGTTCTGAGTTCAAATATAAGCACAACCCGTTAACACAAAATACATTGGTTATAGCTATAAGCCAGTCTGGTGAAACAGCTGATACGATAACAGCTATTAAAGAAGCTCAAAACGCTGGTGCTATGGTTATATCGATTACTAATACGGTATCAAGTACAATTGCGAGATTGACAAATAACGGTATATACCAATACGCAGGGCCAGAAGTATCTGTTGCATCTACAAAAGCATATACATCACAGATTTGTTTGCTAGCGATGATTGCGATTATGCTTGGTCGGAAAAATGGGCTAAGTCAAACAGCAGCTAAAAAATATATTAAGCAATTAAAAAAGCTACCAAAGCTGGTACAGGAAACGATTGCACTGACAAACAACGAGTGCAGAAAAATCGCATCAATATATAGCGGATTTAATGCATTTACTTTGTTAGGGAAACAGTATATGTATCCTACCGCGATCGAAGGAGCATTAAAAATTAAAGAATTGACGTATGCCGAAACACATGGATACCCTGCAGGAGAAATAAAACACGGACCGTTAGCCGCTATTGGACATAATTCCTTTTGCTTTTTCTTAGCTCCACAGGAAGATATGTATGAAAAAAATCTTGCTAATATAGAAGAAATAAAAGCAAGAGAGACAAGTATTGCTGTTATTACACAAGAAGGGTTGAAATTTCAAAAAGACACAGGTGTAAACCGACGTAATTATGTGATAACCATACCTAAATCGGATAATATTTTACATCCAATACTCTGTGTTATACCTCTTCAGTTGGTTAGTATGTATTTAGCTAAAGCTAAAAATCTCGACGTTGACAGGCCTCGACATTTAGCTAAAAGCGTTACTGTTGAGTGATTAAATATTTTTATGAAAAAACGTACGCTTATTACGTTGATACTGTGTTTATATGCAATGGTATTAAACACAAGCTGTGGGTTATTTCACCCACCAAATAGAGAGAATGGATATTTAACAGCTCATTATTATAGTTGTGGACCTGTAGCAATAAGTCGAGCGTTAGATCTCTATTCAGAAAAACATGGAGTTAAATTTAAGCGTAAATTGCAACCAAAAGAGATTAGTATTGAAATACAAGATAGTAGAGATTTCATAGATGTAACTGAACTGCTCGTTTTATTCGACAAACAAGCTGCGCAGATAACATGGCCACATGAAATGAAAACATATCTCAAAGCGCAGAGTATTACTATAAGGGAAATACAATCCACATCCGAGCTTAATAATGAGGTTGCCATGTTATTAGTGCGTAAAAAGGGTACATTAGACACATTTCATTGGATAGTACATCCATGGGACCCTCTAAAATATTATGGCGACAAAACGGTATACGAGAAAATGTTTGTCTTAATACCTAAAAGTTGACCTATTGAGTTCCATAGTTAATTAACTATGCGATGGATAATATAATCGTCGGTAACCCCGGCGACGACAATTACGTACTTATAGGTACATTATCAAATGGTTTGCCGGTTTACCGGTACATATCACCTTCACCTCGCGTTATTGATGAGCAATTAATTGAAAGGTACAATAAAAGTACTGAGATATCAGATACCAAAACTATAAATTTACTCGAAAAGTTTTACGCTGATGAAGCTAAAGAGCATGAAAAAGAACTGTTAAGAGAACAAATTAGAGGCTCTAGCGCGCCGGATCAACAACCTACCGCACCTACTAGTAGTAAATATACAGATCCTATATTAAAAATACAAACAGATGCAAATATGTATCTTAAAGGTATTAAGAAATTAGAGAAAAAAGAAAAGAAGAAGCTTCCACGTAAACCGCATATTGATCCACCTAAATCGCCACCTATAAAGCGGAAATCAAAACCAATTCAACAACAAGAAGAGTATTCATCTAAAACAGATCATTACACAGAACATTTTAAGAAGGATAACATTATTGATGAACCAGCTTTTGAACCTATCAATGAAGAAATTGAACTAAAAGCTGACAGTTCATTGTTAGATGCTTATAGCGTCGCTAAGCAAAAAGAAAAAAATGTTGAGCAAAAGCTTCAACAGGAGAAGTCTAAATCCATCGCTGACTTCTATGAGAAGCTTAAGGACGGCAAACAGTCGTCTGAGCTTGGCGACAAAGAGGTACTCGGTTATATGGACGGCCCGGATGACGTACAGTTACCTGTGACTGAAAATACAACTGAGTACCTCGATCTATTTTACCGTGATGAGGAAAAAGAGAAAGATATACAAACGGATGTGCCTGACGTACATGGCAGCATTGAGGAAGAGGAAGATAAGCAAGACAGTCTGGTTACTGAGACTAGTAGTGAAACTACCAAGCTAGATGTTGATGTTAATGAATACGTACCAGATGATCCTGACGGTATTGTTGCTCGTAAAGATACAGACAAAACAACTATATCAGAATTATATGATAGTGTTAAAGACACAGACCCGGTTGAAGAAAGTATTGCTGTACCGATAATTGATTACTACAAAAAGGCTCAGCAGTCTGAATCTGAAGATATTACGAGTCGATATTATGACAAGCCGGAAATAGAAGAGCAGGAAATTGAAATCGATCCTGAAGAATATATCAAAACGTTTGATAATCCTCATGATGATGCCGGTCAAGTTCGGGTCGACTTAACTAAAGATTATTTCAAAGAATTATATAATGTTGTAACTGATAGAGACAATTATGAAAGTGAGATGTTATATGAGCAGTCACAAAGAGATATTGAGCAAAAGAAAATTAAAAGAGAGTCTGCAGCTCATTTGTATCTCGACCATATACGCAAACTAAGTCAAGAACAACAAAAACTTTTATCGGAACATGAAGAAATAATAGCAGGTCAAAAACTGCGCACTAAAGAGAGATATGAAGAGCTGCTCGTTTTAGTAAATCAGAAAACAGATAATATATATGACGAGGTTGGCGATTATTCGTTTGATATAGATATTTTCGAAAAAACTATTACCGTTACAAATACAAATACAGACTCGTCAAACATATTTGTATTTGAAGGTACGTTAAGAGAATATAATGTTGATGGTAATAACTTAAAGCTTTATTCTACCCAAACAGAAGATACAGATATTAAACATGACCCCGGTTTATATGTTACTCATCATTACACTACCTATGATTTAGAAACTAGCCAGTTATTAAAAAATGACAGCTTTACGTTAGTTAAACTTGAAGAGTCTGCTAAGCGAATGGGTACCCGCGCTCCAGCAGCGCCTGGTATTTCTAGTACGACTGGTGGCGGTAAACCAGCTGGTGATGGGCCTCACCCTGGTATTGTTACATTTACAACTGGTTATGGGTACAGTGACAGCTTTGATGGTTGGTCAGGAGCTCATTCACCACCGAGCACATTAAGTGCAATTGCGCCTGACGGTTGGGAGCGAGGCAGAGTTAAGATAGGGGTGGAACGAAAACAGATCGGCGCGCGCAAAGCAACAGGTGCATTAACAATCAGATATTTAATAACGCCTCAGAAACCAGACTTCGCGTTAGACGACGATTATACTATTGACTGGGACGCTGCTCAGAATGACGGTGAACATAGCGACGAAGCAACAGGGTCTGGTGCTTATAATTACAGTTATCAGTCTTTAGATTCAGAAGTTGCATTTAGCTCTGGTGGCGGGTTAACTTATGAGACCGATCCATTAAGTGGAGAGGTACAAACAATTACTTGGGCAGACGGTGAGCTTGGAGTCAAATATATTGATATATATCACAGTAAAATTGGTACAGCTTCTAATAAACAAAATACTAATAGATGGTATGCTGTTTATCTGACAACAGATCAAAGCTATACTATGGGTGTAAGCGCGACGCCTGGATCTAAAGGCCCAGGTAATACTCGAACACCTAGCTCTTCGGCGCTTATTGCGCCATATACGTCAGAATTTGCAACGGAACGTGGTAATATAACATCACCATTCTTTGTTGCAATCAGTGGTTGGTCGCTTGGCCAAGCTGATTCAATATACGGATAAAACAGTTGCCGGTTCCTTAAAAATCCGTTATAATATATGTAATGAAAAAGTTAGAAAAGAAGTTCATTCGTAATGGTTTTAATCACGTTCAAATCAAACGAACCGGTAAGGTCGCTATTTATAAGCGCTGGAAAGGTGATGAGGAGTATGCTCATTATGAGGTGATAAAGATTTCAAACCATAACGGATACAAATTGGGCGCTTCTTTTGTCAAGCCTGCTGAAACATATCCAGGCGGTTCGTTGTGGGGCATTCAAGGATGGACTCATCAAGACATAGAAGCTGCGGAGGATAATTTTAAGATTGCCTGTAAAAGGTTCAATGTAAAAGTGGTTAATGCATGATTCCGATGTAATTAATTAAAATGAATTACTGTTCGCTGCCTATTGGAAATAATAGTCCTTCAAACATTAACGTTGTTATTGAAATATCAAAAGATACTAATACGAAATATGAATACGACCCTGATCTAAATGTATTTGTATTAAATAGATGCCTAATAAGTTCGATGAGGTATCCGGTCAATTATGGCTTTGTACCGCAGACAATTGCTGATGATAATGATCCATTAGATATATTAGTTTATAGTACGTCGACAATCGTTACAGGTGCGCTAATAAAGAATTGTAGAGTTATAGGGGGACTGAACATGGAAGACCAAGGGCAAAAAGATTACAAGCTTATTGTTGTTCCAGAATATGATAATAAAAATATAAACGACATTCATCATGTATCTGATGAATTCTTAAATATTACAAAAGATTTTTTTAAGAACTACAAAAATTTAATAGGTAAAAACGTTACAGTTAAAGGTTGGTTTGGTAAGCGTAAAGCGCATAAAATTGTCACAACAAGCCATAACAATTGGTTAAACGAACAAGATAGACTGACTGACTATACACCAAACGAATTCGCATTATGAACGCTGGAAAAGGATCTAAACCGAGAAGTTGTTTTTCTAAGAAATTTAGAGATAATTTCGATAATATACAATGGAGCGGCAAAAAAGCACATCGAGTGAAAAAAAAGAGTTGCAACTCCGGTCGGAAGATTATAAAATATTCGTAGCATGAATAAGAAATTAGTAATTACTATCTTCGCAGCTGCGACTCTTTTGAGCGTCGGTTGCTAAGCAACCGCAACGGTCGGCAAGACTGCTAATCCGCCATGGGTGGATGCAAGTGCAAACAAAGATGGCGTAAGTGTCACTTTGCCTTTTGTCAAAGCAAGCGTCGCTCCTGAAAAGGAATAGTTGCCGTGCCTCAAAAGAGGCACTATAATTTATACACAAAATGATTAAAAGCATATTAATTGTAACATTAGCAGCAACATCCATTGGTTGCTTTGGACCTAAAAATAACACTGAGCAAGGAGCCGCTACTGGTGCCGTTCTTGGCGGTGTAGTAGGAGCAATCATTGGCCACCAATCAGGTCGCGGCGGCGAAGGAGCCGCTATCGGCGCTGTCGGTGGAGCCCTCTTGGGCGGTGCTGCTGGTAATGAGCAAGACAAAAGAGAAGGCAAAAAGTAGTTGCCGTGCCTCGAAAGAGGCACTATAATTTATATAGTTCTTTTACATAATTTGTCGTGACGGCGACAATACGGGAAGTAGCGTAATAATGATTTGCAAGAGTCATAGCGCACTGAAAGCGAAGAGGCAGGAGATCATCAATCTCTAGGAGCCGATATAGCAAAGTGGTAACACAAGGCTATGAGTGTGAGTAAGGTACGAAGTAAGTAGGGAAAATGAACTTTATCATGCCCCGAAAGTAGTTGCTGGTAATAAAGCAGTCCAGTCTTTCCACAATTTTAGCGAGTAGAGAAAACGAGCCGACTCCACACTTATTATTACGAGTCCAGCGCTCAACCTTTACTCGCTTTTTTTATATAAATAATTTTAGTGGCGAACCTTGTTACAAATATACCTCCAATACAATGCTTAGTACGCAAAGAATTTCTCTATGATCATCAATCCGGT
>Ga0114933_10000414_pt1 | contig 52214 bp, 63 predicted proteins | sample 4SBtaG_FD_89691 | JGI IMG/M metagenome (GOLD analysis project Ga0114933, IMG submission 89691) | Deep subsurface microbial communities from Kolumbo volcano to uncover new lineages of life (NeLLi) - 4SBTROV12_W25 metaG | ecosystem: Environmental > Aquatic > Marine > Volcanic | place: Kolumbo... | reverse complement strand
TATCTTCTGTTTGCATCTGCTCTACTTCATCTTCCAAATGAGCTACATAGTAATCTAAAGCATCAATTATTAATTTCTCTTCAAACTTGTTAAATTTTCTCCTCATTACTTTCTTTTAATTGGTTCGTAATTCTTTGCTAATGTATTCCATATAACCATAAGAGCAGTTATATTATACACATAAGATTCTTTAGGTCCTCTTTCGGCTATCATTTTAGCATAGTCAAAAGCTTCCATCAATGTTTCTCTATCACCAAACATTGGTTGTGGATTTAACTGTTCTTCTCTACCTTTACTCATCTCTATTAAGTTTAACTGTTATTTTACTGTATAATCTAGTTTGCATTATTAGTTTATACATGTCGTCAAAGTATTCAGTACTTACATTCTCGAAAGTCTTTTGAATAATACTTTTGTCTTGTCTTGTTAATGTCATTATATATTTCATGATTATATTATCTTACTTTTATCGTATTTATATTGTCGAGTTTAATATTTTCCTAATTTTCTTTTTAGCTTTATATAGATTAGATTTGGTTGTTCCAATACATATACCTAATTCCTCAGCCATTTGTTTATGTGTGTAACCATCTAAGTATAAGTCGAACACTCCTTTAAGCGCCTTGCTAAGTTGTTTAGATGCTTCAATTACATCTACACCTTCAAATTCTAGCTCTACATAAGGAGTGTCAACGACTTCTACCCTATCAACATTTACCTCTCTACTTATATTGTCTTTCTTTCTTAATTCATCTAATATACTGTTCTTAATAACTCTCTTCACCCATCCTTCTACACATCCAGTATTATCCCACATTTCTATTTTCTCGAAAACCTTTATCCAACCATTCTGGCAAAGATCTTCAGCGGTTTGCAAATCATCAGTGTAACGCGTACCGATCGTGTATAGCACTTCATCCCATAAGTCGCTATAAAGTTTTCCAATATCAACATCCATTACGGTTCTTATTAAAAAGTGTTTTTATTGCTTCACGGTATATATAATCAAATCTCTTTTGTAATTCCTCATGATCCCACTCTTTATACTCATCAATTGGAATTACGTCGTGTTTAGCCATAGCTTCTTGAATACACGAAAAAGAAGATTCTTCAATGAATTCACTCGCATCTTTAATAGCTTGTTCGATTCTACCCTGAATAAGATCTTCTTCAAATCTATTTTTACTATTGTTTAAAATTACATTTAAAGGTGCGTTGTGATCCTCTTGTAATTTATCAAACTCATCTTTATATTGAGCTTTCTCAACAGCATCTAAACTATCGTACCATTCTAAAAATTCTCCGCCTTTAATCATAGTCATTTCTTTTTTTATATCTCTCATTGTTAATTAATTTAGCACTAGAGAGAGGAATCGAACCTCTCATGCTGCAGCAGTCGATGGGCAGTCCACTCGGGCGCGTCCATCACCTGACCTAGCGACAGTTAGCTTGTATACAGCTAACCGTAAGTTATTCAGTTACTAATATAGGTTTTACCCTTTTATTCACTTACTCGCACTCACTTTAGTACTCGAAGAGGGAATTGCACCCTCTAAACTCGTCAGTCGTTCATACACGCACGTGATTTTGTTGTTTCTTGAACCGAGTATCATCCACTCGCGTCTGCGTTTGCTAGCTCAAGCACATTCACGCTTCGCATAGAGTGGATTGTAGTGTGACCATTGAAAGCTGGTATGGCAATCGTGGTACTTCACACATACAATTTACTTTGTATCTTTCATTTCTTTTTAGATTTATCTCTTGGTTGATTCTTTCTTTTCTCTATTTTCTTTTCGGTAGGTGTCATATTTATATATGTTCCTGTAGTCTCGAAAAATCCAGTTAATGTTCCTTTTTTCATCTCTTCTTAGGTTTTAAATTATCTAATTCTAGTTTTATCTCTGCGATCTCTTTATCCACTTCTTTAACTTTGGCTAAAAAGTCCGCTCTATTGAAGAACTTGTAATGTTTCTTACCAGTCTTCTCATCTATGTGCTCGACTCTAACTTTACTTTTCTTACCGTAAAATTCTCTCCAAGACCAAGCATTTTGTAGTTGCTTTCGCAACATTGTTATCTTTAAATATTTTTTATCACTCATAATTTCCAGTATTTCTTTCTTTAATTAATTGTTTAACTAGTTTTCTGACTTCTAACCCAAGATCCGCATCATTAGGGTTTTCTTTAACTAATTTATTTAAAAGGTCGATCATTTCACTCACCACCTAGAAATTCTAAGTAACCGAAGTTTGCGCTATTGATTGACTGCGGATCAGTAGCCAACGTGTATAGCAACATCGAGAAACCGATGATAAATATCGCTGATAAAATAGCAGCGTATGTTACTAGTGCATAATAAATAATCTTATGAGATAACTTCTCACTTTTGTTTTTTGTTTTTACTTTAACCATTATATAAGTATTTACAATTTTCTGTGTCAACACTTTGCTGACCTCTACCACGAAAAGCCCGTACTAATAGACGTCTGTTAGCCACTTAAGGTTCCATCTATTTTGTACGAGCCGATCATGTATTATTTATAACCTACCACGAAAAGCCCGTACCTTTTGAGTACGAGCTAAGCTACGCCGTGTTATCACCACTTTAATAGGTGCACCTCGATTTACGCCTTCGTGTTTACCTAATTATTAACCACTAACTAGTCTTTTAATAGGTAGGTGTAACCTTTGTAATTAAACCAAGTATACGCTCGGTCACCTTTAAACATCCTTGGTACATCACCTATTTTATAAGCTTTGTAAGTTACACCATTAAGGATAATTACGTCTAATTTTTTGTCTTTACCTGCAAATTTAATTGTCTTCATAGTTTTTAATTTAAGTGGTTAATATTAATTTATCTGTATATATTATCTTACTCATGTCGTATTCAGATTGTCAAGTTTATCTTTTAATATCTTTGTAATCTCTTCAATTTCTTCTAAAGTGTCTTCCCATGCTCTAAATGGATTATGGTGCTCAGTAATATCAACTTGTGCTTGTATGTGTTCATTTAAATCTTCACGTGATATCTTATTGAAGTGATCTAGAAAATCAAGTAGTTCTATTGCTGATCCAACACGTAGTTCTAGTGTAACTCTTCTTTTAATTACATCTTTTATTTTACTCATCTTTGTTTTGGTTTATACAATTTGTGCAATCAATTCATCCTTATCAGTGAAGATATCTTCTTGACTACACCAATTATATACACTTTGGGTACTATTAACACCAAAGGATATTCTTCTTTCTTCTATAAGATAATCTATTGTAATACCTGTCATTTTAGTAAGAGTCCCATTTCCAGTACCTCTTGTATAAGGTTTTTGTTCGGTAACTCTAATTTTGTCTATTGTAGTTTGGGTTATCTCTTTATTTCTTAAGACATATACCTCTTGCCCTACTTCGTATTTTACATTATATTCTTTACTCATCTTCTTTTAGTTTTTAATAAGAGAATCTCTCTTGCCATGTTGCTAAATCGTTCAAATAATCTCGTTCAAGGTCTCGGTCGCTGTGTATAGCATACACGCCTTCAATCTTATAACCTAAGTCACTCATCTTAGTATACCAATTATTAAAATGTCTTTCGTCTTTAAATACCTTATCTATACTCCTCCATGTACCATAAGGACTTCTGTATTCAATTAATTTTCTCATGTCGTATGTATTTTTATAGTTTCCGGATCAATGTAACTTCTACCTACTTTCTCATTGGCTTCTTCAGCTATTTTCATATTCAAAGGGTACTTCTCGTATAGTTGTCGCTGTATCTCTTCTGCTTGTGATCTAGGTGTAGCAGTAAGCCATAATACTTTATCTACGTATAGTTCTACATTCACCGGTAACTCGGTTAATAATATAGTTGCTGTTAATTTAAATTTATCTTCCATCTTATTCGTTTTTTAAGTGTAAGGTCTGAGAAGTTTTATATTTCTCACCTTTACGATTCTTAACTCCGTTAACTACTCTGTGTCTAACAACTTGTTTTGTCTTACCATTTTTAGATACTGAAATGGTTTTCTCTGTGTAATTTCTATTTGCCATAATTATATTACTTTAAAAAGAGGGAATCCCACCCTCAATACTCCGCTGTATTCCACGAAGCTTACTAAACGTATCTCCATTGAGACACTGAGATTATCTCTTAGCCGTTTAATTTCTTTAAAAAACTACTTAACTATCATAGTTGATAATTCTACCTTGCAAGTTTATCACACTTACTGGTGCTTCGACTCCAGGAGTATTACCCCACTTACAGACCCACACCACGTTAAGTAGGTGTTTTAGCTAAACTAAGCTGTTATGTAAAATATTACTAATACCACTACTATTATCAAAAACATTTCTCTTTCTTCCGCCGTTTCATTCATAATTTTCAGTTAAGTTATATGTAATAGAGTTATTCGGGTACTATCTTTCAAGCTACACTATATTCACCTCCATCCCCCATGAAGTTATCGTAGTTGGATTATTACATACTTTAGAGCTGAGAAGTGGTTACAACCCACTCGAGATGGTTTCTCCTCCATTAATCCTTTTATAAAAGATTAATTTCTTTTCTCATTACCTCAGCTGGCGTGTATAGCACTTGCGCGCTTACACTAACTTTTGACCTCTCAAAACAACAGGTATGTTATTTGTTGCCGTGTAAGATTTGTACTTAGCCCAGCAAGCTAGTTTCTCTAAGTTCTCTTTCATAAGTGAGAAAGCTTTGTCGTGATTATAAATTACCACATCACCTTTCTTATTCGTGAACTCGATCACTGTGTTCTTACCTACTAGTGATTGTCTTACCACAAACCTTTTTGTTTTAAGGTCAATTTTTACTTCTTTCTTTGCAACTGCTTTTTTAGCAGGAGCTTCTTTAGTTTTAGTTGCCATAATTATTATTTTATTTTAGTTTAACATTTATTTACACTTGAATTTTAATTCTCTAAGTTCCCAAAGAGGGTACTCATTTAATTCTTTAATTAATTTTTCATTTTCTAAATAGTCATAGTCATTACCTATAAATATTCTGTATTGTTCATTAGAAGGGTGATTATATAATTTCTCATATAAATTGCCCTTATATAAAAATAAGTTTATTGCTTTTGCTATTGATAAAGCGAATTTTAAGTTATATTTTTTATTTGTTTTCATGTGTATATTATCTTACTTGCATCGTATTTAAATTGCAGAGTATTAAAAAGGTAAGTCATCATCAAAGTAATCTTCTTTTTCACTGAAGTCATCTCTATTCCATAAACCTCTTTTTTCAAGTTCTTTTTCAATAGCATGCATTTCGTCAAAGTAAAGTTTGTGAATTTCTCCACCTAATTCTCCACTACCATCCATTAACATTTCCATTTCTAATGCCACGTCTAATCTATCAAACTCATTAATTAAACCGAGTGTTGTACGTTTACTTAAATCCTTCATACCTATTTATAGTTATTATTCATAGTGCAATGTATTACATTCTCTTCTATGAAGGTTACTAATTCGTGTATAAATTTTACCTCTGCCGTGTGCTCGTGTATAGCACCGTTGTCATAGGTGAAATTAGTTCCATTAACAAACAAGTCTGTCATGAATACTATTTCTTGTAAGTTATCAGTATTTTTAAATCCTGTCTTCAGTCCTTTTGCTAATGTATTTACATCTTCTTGTGTTAATTTAAATTCTTTCATTATTTCCAATTTTGCTTTATAAATTCTGCTAATATTATTCTTAATTGTTGTACTTGATGAGGTGATATATCACCGTGCTTCAAGTCATAGTCTTCACTTATACCTTGGAAATCTATGTACTCCAACAAGTCATCTGTATCTAAGTTATAGTAAATCTCACTTTTCATAACTCTTGATTATCATTGATTAGTAAATAACTCTCGTCACTCAAATGACATGAGTGGTGCTCAAACTCTATATTATTCTTGATCAACTCGATTGCTATTGATTTAATATCGTGTATATAAGAATATACTATTAAGTAATCTTCTTGTACTAAACTAGGTTTAACTCTAGTGAATAATTCTGAGTAATCTGAGTTGTCACTCAAACATTCTACTCCATTATTGTCATTATACTCATTTAAGAGTATTGGTAATTTAGTTAAATCTAACATAGTTTTATTTTTTAGTGGTTAATTCTTCTACTACTTCATCATATAGGAAATCTAATACCATTTCCATATACTTATTTTTATCACCATTCTCATGGTCAAATTCTCCAACTTCTTGTTGGATTTTCCAGATTAAACGCCATTTTTCTATTCCCGCCATTTTTATTTAGTTTTAGTGGTTATTAATTAAACTCATATATATTATCTTACTTATTTCGTTTTTATATTGTCAAGTACATACCTTAGGTGACTAAGTGTACCATTATAATTCTCTAACATTACATCGTACTCTTCTTGAGTGATTTCCCCTTGGAATAGATCCTCGTTTAACCACTCAATATAGTCTTCTATATCATTTATCGCCTCATTTAACTCGTGGTCAGTGTTCTTAGTCAAAGACATAGTCATTAACATACTCATACTCAGTATTATAGTTTTCATTCTTATATATTTTTAAAGGTGTACTTTTATTAATTAATTCTTTTTTAGTTTAGAGTTTTACACTCCACTTCTCTGTTACTAACAGTTCTTGTAACGAGCACAATCTTCATAACTACCTTCAAAGAATACTACACCAGTGTAGTCGTCTATTACTTGATAAGTGTTATCCATTATATATTCTATTGTTAGTTCGTAGTGCATAATATTAATTTTTTAATTACATGAATATTATCCCACCGCGATCGTATTTATATTGTCGAGTGGCATTCCTACACTAGCGAGTGACGAGTGCTATACACATCACCCGTACTCTACGAGCGCGCACAGTCCGGGCTGCCAATTACGCTTAGTAAAAATAAGCGCAGCACACTGTGACATTTGCCTGTTATATAAGCAGAGTAACACCCTATTGTCACCCTGCTTAAGTTAAGTGGACTTTACTCTGCCCACTTAGGTAATTTATTAGTATTAGTATAATTTCCATACTCATTAAAACAAGGCATACTTAGTATTTTTTCTTGATTACTTGCAAACACTTCATCATGATTATACTTGTAAGTTTCACCTTTCTTGTTAGTAAATTGTATTACTAATCCTTTACCTAATAGAGATCTAGATATTACAAATCTCTTTTTAATTGTTATTTCTACTTTTTTCATTTTATTTAATTTTAGTAGTTAATAATTATAAATTTAAACTTTTTAAATTCAAATATATTATCTAATTATAGTCGTATTCAGATTGTCGAGTGCTATACACACAGGCCCTTCACACTCGCGCACAGCGCGGTGTACTCTTCCGATCCTATTTCAAAATCAGGCCACTTGATCCGTTAAGTAAATACTAAGCTCTTATATTAAGCTTAGTATAGACTTAGTTAGATCTTCTTTGTCGAAGTATACTAGACCATTAACAGTCATTGATAAATCGTCACTTACTAACTCAATCAGTTTCTTTCTTGAGTATACATCATCGTATTTAAACCCGATTAATACTCTTCCATTAACTCTTAGAGTTCTTGTTGATAATTGTTTTGATTTGTGCATAATAATTATAGTTTAAAGATTAATAATTAATTTCAGTTATATTATCGAAATGCTGTCGTATTCAAATTGTTGCGGGGACGAGTGATGCTATACACACGTGCTATACACGCCCGCGTGCCGCTTGCGCGGCCGCTAGGCGGTAATCATTAACCAGTGGGTTAGAACGTCATGTAGTAATTCCCTACTGACATTTGCCATATTACTACGGCTGTTAAGATGATCATGGTCGCAACGCCTGCTGCGAATAGTGCTAATTCAATTGTCTTCATGGTATTTATATTTTATGGTTTCTACCCACAAATCCCCGCTCCAGTTACAGAGCGAGGTGTGGTTGACTCAAGTGAGCTAATTACTTAGCCCAGTTTGGTAGTTTGTTAGTGTTAGTGTAGTTGCCATATTCATTGAAGCACTGCATACTCAATAACTTCTCTTGATTCTTAGCGAATACTTCATCGTGATTGTATTCATACGTTTCACCCTTCTTATTAGTGAACTTCACTGTTATACCTTTACCTAACATTCCTTTAGAGATAATAAATCTCTTCTTTACTACTACATTCTTTTTCATAATAATTTAATTTAATTTAGTTAATAATTAATAAATATAATTTTTATATTCGTATATATTATCTCATCGCCGTCGTATTCGTATTGTTGCTATACACACAGCCCACCCCTCCCCCCCCCTGCCCGCCGGGCGCGCCGTACTCGGATTGTCAAACATCAGGTGAAAAGCTGTAAAATACAGGGGAAACCCTCACGGAAACGCCAAAACGCGGGGGGAAAAGTAAATATAAAAGGGGGACCCGGCAAAATGAAACCATTTTCCTTTTTCTTCCGAAGTTTTAAAATAGTAGTAATACACAAAATCCCTAAAAATCTAACAAAGTTCAAAAAAAATAGGGGGCCCTGGAGGTACGGGTACCTAAATATACACCCGGGTACCTAATTATACACACCCTTAAGTAAAATAAATAAATTTATTTTATATATACCTAGTATACTATGACATTAGGGTATTATATAGGGGAGTAGGGGGCTAATGTCACAGTTTTGGGGAAAGTTATTTGTAAATTGTTACTTTTACATGTGAATAGTATTCCCATGGGGAATAAAATTAAGTCGAAGTTAACATTAAACGCAGTAGCGCGTAGGTTTTTAGTAATGAAAGCAAGGAAATTCTATAAGAGAAATGGGAAAGCAAAAATTAAGTAAGAAGGCAGCTGCAGCTAAGAAGAGGAGAGATCTGGCAGCGGCTAAAACTCCCGCTAGAAGAGCTAAGAAAGCTGAAAATCAAAGAAAACGTAGAGCTGCTAAGAAAAAATATGGTGCTAGTTTCCTCAAAGGAAAAGATTACGATCATAAATCAAGGAAATTCAAATCTGTTAAGGCAAATAGAGGGAATGATGGTAAAGGCACTAAAAAAGAAGGTAAGAAAAAGAAATAATTATGGGTTATAAGCAAAAAGGTCAAGACATTAAATCAAGTTTCAGTGGTTTTAAAAATAAAACGTCTAAAGGCGATGGTGGGGATGAGGATAGCTGGTCGAGTTTATTTTCAGAAATAAGAGATACTGCCAAGGATTGGTGGAGTAGCGGTGAACCGGCACAATTTATAAATCCTGAAATTAAAAGAACCACCAAAAAACCTGTAAAACACAGCAACGTAGTGTACCACAAAGACACTGAGTCTAGTGTAGGGCAAACTAGCACGGGTTTCCAATCTAGTTCTGATATATTGAACAGGAAAGACAGAAATTAAACAATTAAAACTATAAAACAATGGCATACAAACAAGAAGGAGACGACTTAAAGAAAAAAATGAGCGGCGTAACTGCAAAAGGCATTAGGTTGAAGGAGTTTGAAGTATCTAGCGGTAGTTCGAGCGCGAACACTAAAAAGGAACACTATATTCCATCAGACGAAGTTATCAGAAAAAATCAATACAAGCAGGAATTTTATAACAAATTTAAAGTGTCTTCTAATGATTTCCCTGATATGTTCAATAGAGAATATAATAAATCTATAGAAGGTTCTTGGAGAGTAGGGGATGAAAAATAACAATAGTATAAATAAGCTATGGCAATAATATATACATACCCTGATTTAGGCGCTGTAGATGGTACAGAGAAGTTACTAGTATCTGATGGTAGTGATGAGAATAATAATAAAACCGTTACCACAGCTACCTATGGAGCATATATAAACGCAACTTATGGTGGTGGTGGTGGAAGCAGTATATATCAAGCTGATGGATCTATTACAGCTAACAGGCAATTAAGTGGTTCAAGTTTATATTCTTTAACACTAACTAATTTAACCAGCTTTAACGTCGGATCACCAACCACATTCAGCGACACAGTGCAATTAGATTCAACTGTTATAATACCTACAGGCGCTGTTAGTGGCCGCGTGTTGACAACAGATGACGCTGGTCTGGCTACATGGCAAGCTATTCCAGACTCCACTATATTAACCGTAAATGGTACAACTAATAGAGTATCAGTTACAGGTAGTGGTGGACCAAATCCAGTTATAGACATAGACAGTGGTTATGTAGGTCAAGCTTCTATAACAACTCTAGGAACTATTGCCACTGGAACTTGGAACGGCACTGCTATAACAGAACTTTACGGTGGGACGGGGCAAACTGGTTACACCGCTGGAGACTTGTTGTATTCAGATAGTTTAAATAGTTTAGGTAAATTAAGTGTAGGTGCGGCCGATAAGGTGTTAGTCGGTGGAACTTTACCATCGTGGGGTAATATAAACAATAGTCACTGGAGCGGAACTGCTTTAAGCGCTACTAATGGTGGAACAGGGCAAGCTGGTGGTTATACTGTTGGAGATATTCTTTATGCCAGCGGCACAACTGCATTATCTAAGCTATCAGCAGGATCTACAGTTGGTCATGTGTTAACGTCTAACGGAGCTGGTGTAGCACCCTCGTATCAAGCGGCGGGTGGTGGTAGCACTGTAACGTCTGTCACTGGAACCGCGCCAGTTGTTTCTTCAGGTGGCACAACGCCAGCGATATCAATGGCTCAAGCAAACTCCACAACAGATGGTTATTTAAGAAGCACAGATTGGGTTACATTTGATTATAAAAACACAGGTTTATTTGCTCAAACTGCTGACAGTGCTACAGTAACCGGTGTCACTGAAACATCTATAGTTGGATCAGGAGTTGGATCGTTAACTGTGCCAGCAAATGGCTTTGATGTTGGTGATTCTTTCAAAGCTAAGATAGGTGGTATAATGGACGGGACAACTAATGATATAACGGTTAATATGTATTCTGGAGCTGTTCTATTAGCAACAACTGGGAGTTTTGCGTTAACTGCAACAATTAGCAATGGTTGGGAGTTAGAACTAGATTTTACAATAAGAACCGTAGGTGCGTCTGGCAGTGTAGCAACAAATGGCAACTTTGCTTATACTAAGAGTACAGATAAGAAAGTTCAAGGATATTGCTTCCAGGACACACAGACAATAGATACAACCGTTTCAAATACTTTAGATATAAAAGTAGTTTGGGGACAAACTGGAACCGATATAACATCTTCAAACTTTACATTACACAGAATATTTAAACTACCTTAATTAAAATATTAAACCACAAGTAGTGGTAACCAACCGAAAGGTGAACCAATAAAACATAAAACCAAATACTATGACGTTTTATTTAAAGACTAAATCGTGGAGTAGTCAACCACAATTAAGCGAAAGAACCATTAACCTATGGAAACACTTAGCAGATAAAGCTAACTGGAGAATAGTGCAATTACCAAATGGATTCTATCAAACCGAATACGAAGACATCGATAACGAAGGAAAGTGGATCGATGTTACCAGAAGGGAAACAATGGATGGAGCAGAAGCTGCAATTGATGGATCAGTTGAGCATTATGCTAAGAAAGTTGAATTCTCAGATGGACCAAAAGTAGTAAAGACTTTTAAATAAGTAAATCAATTAAATTTAATTAAATGCAAAACGAGATGATTGTCAAGCATTTGAACTTCGGTTCAGATGCTCAAGACAAAGTATTCAATGGAATACAAAAACTCACAAAAGCTGTTAGTTCCACTTTAGGTGCTAGCGGTAAATGTGTGATACTAGAAGATAGCACCGGTAATCCAGTTATAACCAAAGATGGTGTAACTGTAGCCGACTCAGTGATATTACTGGATCCAGTTGAAAATATGGGATCCAAACTATTAAAAGAAGCAGCTAGGAAAACTGTACGTGAAGCTGGTGATGGAACAACAACCGCAACTGTATTAGCTTACGCTATATTAGAAGAAGCATATAAGTATTTAGATGAACATGGATCTAGGTCATTAAAAGATGGGATAAATAGTGGTGTTGATAAAGTTATAAGTTATTTAGATAAAAACTCATCAGATGTGCGTGGAGATGTTATTAAGCAAGTTGCTACTATATCTGCAAACAACGATAAAGAACTAGGAGAAGTAATAAGTGAAGCCTTTAAGAATGTAGATGAGACTGGTGTTGTTATAATGGAAACTCATGAATTACCAGAGACAACAGTGGAAAATATAGAAGGTATACAATACGATGTTGGTTTGAAGAATCAACACTTTGTCACAAATAAGGACAAAGGTACGGCTGAACTTGACAATCCTTTAATCTTGATCATAGAGAACAAGGTTGAAAACATTAGAAAGATTCAAGGTGTACTGGAATATGTCATTAAGAATGGCAAGTCTTTATTGATTATAGCCGATGTAGAACCACAGGTTACCACAGCTTTAGCGATGAATAAAGTTAAAGGTAATATAAAGGTTAATGTTATAGATGCACCTATATACGGTGTAAATAAGAAGACTAAACTAATGGATTTAGCTATGTTAACCGGAGCTACTTTAATCAATGAAGAGTTAGGTGATGATATAGATCTTATACAGCCAGAACAATTAGGTGGTTGCCTTAGATCAATTACATCGGCAAATGAGACTATCTTACAAGTGGAGAATATACCTGATGCAGCTAAAGAGATTATTGAGAAACTAAAAAAAGATATTTTAAAAGAGAAGAACCCTAATAAAGTCATTAGACTAGAGAAGAGGTTAGCTATGCTGTCTGCTAAAGTTGCAATAGTAAAAGTAGGGGCTAATTCAGAAGTTGAATTAAAAGAGAAGAGAGATAGAGTTGAAGATGCTATTTGTGCTACAAAAGCCGCGATTAAAGAAGGGATTGTTCCAGGAGGTGGAATAGCTCTTTTAAATGCTTCGCAAACAATTAAACCTAAATCTGTAGGTGAAGAGATATTGTTAGAGGCAATTAAAGCACCTTACAAAACCATCCTTGATAACGCTGGTATAGAGACTGATGAAGTCGCTGGTAAAGGAAAAGGTTTAAACGTGGTTACAGGAAAAGTAGTTAATATGGTGAAATCGGGGATTATAGACCCGCTACTAGTTACTAAGAGTGCTTTAAGAAACGCGGCTTCCGTGGCAACTACGATTTTATCAACTGATTGTGTAATTAATAATCTTAGAGTTGATGAAAGCAATAGGTAAGAATATAGTTATAGAAGCTATAAAGGAAACAGGTACAACAACAAAGGGAGGTTTGATGTTGGCCGAAACACATAGAGAAGATATAAGATACCGTAAAGGTAAGGTTATACAAACAGGTACTGATGTAGTTGGCGTAGGTAATGAAGATGATATATATTATGATCGACACGCTGGCTTTAAAATAGAAATAGAAAACAAAACATACACTGTGATAAAAGAGCACGATGTAGTAATAGTCATTTAAAAAAAACAAATTATGGGTACATATTCAAATCCTGGAGGTCCAAGCGGGATGCTACCGGATGATAGTAAAAAAGAAGAAAAGACCACTACTGATCCAGGTCAGCTAGGATATCACGAGAATAGTCACAAAGGTATAAAAAATTTAACTACTGCTGTAAATAATAGTAGTCCAGGTAATGGTCCAATGAAAAATTCAACCGCTGGTACTTACAACTTTAGTTCGGGTTTTAGTTTAGGTGGTAGCAAAAGTGGTGATTTCGCGAACAAACACATTTCTGGATTAAAATCATCTATATCTGACGTTAGTAAACCTACGGGGTATATTACTGAATCAGGAAAAATGGGTGGTATAACTAAGCAAGAATATAAAGACGCTAAAGGCGTAGTTAAACTAACTTCCAAAGAAGAATACGCTAAGAAAAAAGAAGGAGTACCAACAGGTAGTTACGTTATGAGAGCAGGTGGAGCTACTGCTGGGGAAGATGAAAGATTAAGCACTAAAGAAAATAGACAAGATCTTAGATCACGAAAACAAACTGATAGGAGAGCTGAAAAAAGATTAAAATCTGCAACTAAAGCATCAGAAAAAAGAAACAAACCTACTAGAGAAGACAGAAAAGAAGCTAAGTGGAAGAAAAAAGAACAAAAAGGTTTAAAGCAAGCAATGGCTAGACAAGCGAGAAAAGAAGGTCCCAAAAGCACCAAATAGATCTTGGGGAATGGGATAATAATTAAAAAAATAAAAAATGAGAGATTTTAAAATAAATAAAAACAAGAACAAAGATAGACAACCTGACTCTGGTAATAGACCACCTGACTCTAGTTTGTTAGAAAGAGCTGGTACAATTCTTAGAAAACTACAACCAACTCCAAAAGGTATGATGCGAATGGAAAAAAGTGTAAAACCTTTGAGACGTATGCCTAGTATTAGGGAAATAAAAGAAAACACTCCAACTCCAGTGAAAACAATAGACGCTAAACCTATTGAAGTAAATACACCCACTCGTAGTGTTCAAAATATTTCTGTTAACGAAGCAATGAAGACTGGTTCTAACATGAATAAGTCCGTTCAGCCAAACATGTCTAAGCAAGAAATAAAAGAAGAGAAGAAGTATTTAAAACAAAGTGAAAAAGGTACTTGGGATAAAAACGTAGCAAAAGACTGGAAAAACAAAAAAGTAAAACAAGCTAAAAAAGAGTTTAAAAGTAAATATGGTTTTGGGAAAGGTAAAGCAATAGTAAACGGTGAAACGTCTCAAATGAGAGCTGCTGGAGTAGACCCTAAAGACTCTTCTAAAATAGTGAGTGATCTTGACAATGCTATTAATAGAAGAGGATATTAATGAGAAAATTAACCTCATCTGATCTAAAAGAGTTAAATCTATTAAAACATTACAGAATTATACGTAAATGGGCGTGTAAAACGTGTAATCTTAATGATGCGGATTTAGAGCTTTTAATATATTTAGATGCGATAGATCTTTTTACAAAACAAGATTTTAAAACCGGTACTTATTCTTACAGTTGGGACAACAGACGCTGGAACAAATTATTGAAGAAAGGTTGGATAGTAGTTTGGCGAAAGCGAAACAGGACAACACAGAAATATCATATATATAAAGTTTCCTTCAAGTGTAAACAGCTAATAAGTAGAATGTACCGTATAATGCTAGGGGAAGAGGAAATACCTACTTCATCTAGCAATAAAATAATGAATAGAGTTAGTTACTCAGACAAAGTACTTGCTAAGTCTATAGAAAACGTTAATAAAGATAAAATAATAAATTATGGCTAGTATAGATATGATGCATCAGATACCGACTAATATAACACCTGATAAGGATTCTTTGGCTAAAATGACTATTCCTAATGGGTTAGCTCAAGAGGGAGTTCTACCGATGGATGATGTTGCGAAAGATCAATTAAAAGGAAAAATAACTGAACAAGTTACCAACGAAATGTTAAACAATCAAATTACATAATTATGCCAAGTTACGGAGAAAAACAGAAACCCGCCGGGGTTAAGAAAGCTGACATGCCTAAGTGCAGTACAGTAAAATCTATGAGAAGAGAAGTTAAAGGATTTAAAATAGTTTCACCTGAATACAAAGGTAACGCTGTACTAAACGCTAATAAGTAATGTGGACTTTAGCTGATCTGAAGTTATATTCTTTGAATGTGACAGCATTTACTTTATCTTTAGCGGACATAGGGGATTTACTACGTATTATCCTTTTACTATCAGCTATAGGTTATACTATTTGGAAATGCAAAAGAAAGAAAAATGATGATTGATATAGATGTATTCACTATCATTGGAGCGGTTGAAAGTAGGGGATTTAGTGTATTTAAGAATGATACTAAACCATATAACTTAAACATAGTTGGCGTTAGAGCTTCTGAACCTACAACGAATAAGTTCAACGATTTAATGTGTGTGTTCTGGAAATATGAAGGACAGTGGAATATGTATAAGATGCAATGTACTACTTTACCCGGCTTGTATTGGTTGGAAAATCCAATGAATAGCAAGGGTTGCGCTATATTAAAAGAAGGGCAATACAACGGTGCGTACGAAATAGATTTACATAACGGAAAATACGAGGCAATTTGTCAGAGATTAGGAGATGTCACCGTGTATCGTGATGATGATAAAGACACTGAATACGATATGTTAGAAGGCACAGAGCAGACAGGTATGTTTGGGATAAACCTACACAGGGCTTCTGCTTATAAAGAATTAGATGATGTTGACAAGAATTCAGCTGGTTGTCAAGTAATACAAGATCCTAATGAATTTGAAATTCACATGGAGATCGCAAATAAAGCAGCTGAGATATGGGGTAATAAATTTACCTACACTTTGATTAACGAAAAAGATTTATACAATGGATAAGATTAAGAAAATTATGATGTCACCTTTAGTTGGTTCAGCAATGGCTGGTTTAGCTGGTGGATTATTATTGATGGAGAAACTAGACATGTATGGTGGTATCGCAATTGGTATTGCTATCATGATGTTCATGAAAGCTGCAAGAAGCAAGTAATGCCTAGAGAGAAGAAACAAAGAAAGAAGTTTAAAGAAACTAAAATAGGGGTTTTCTTGAAAGAGAAAGCTCCTAAAATATTGGATGGTATTGGAAACATATTACCTGACAATGGAGTTTATGGGGTGGTTAAGAATTTAATAACTACGGATAAAGAAATGACTCCAGCGGATAAAGAAACCGCAATGAAATTATTAGAGATGGATATGGCAGAGATGCAAAGTATATCTGACAGGTGGCAATATGATATGAAATCAGATTCTTGGTTATCTAAGAATACTAGACCACTAACATTGATATACCTTACACTTTGTATGACTTTATACATAGTATTAGATTCACTGCAGATAGTATTCGACATGAAAGACGCTTGGATAGATCTTCTACAGACATTGCTAGTTACGGTATATGTAGCTTACTTTGGTTCTAGAGGAGCTGAAAAAGTATTTATAAATAAAAATAAAAAAGAATAAAATGAGAGGTACTCAAATTAAAACTGCAGATGAAGTTAGGGTTTTTGCTCACGATGCTGTGGATCTAACGCCTTTAGGTGTTTTAAATACAGCTACAATATCGGGTACAGAAAGTAGAGGGGTTTGCTTATATATAGGGGCTGACATGACAAACATAACAGTTACCATGGAAAGTGGTAATCCAGTTGTATTTAAAGGTATACCAGCTGGGACATTTTTACCAATATTGGTTACAGCTGTTACCGCAGCTTCTCCTTCAGCAGCTTTAGCAGCAAACGATATTTTAGCACTGTACTAGGATGATTATCCCTGCGTATAACACGATATATTCTAGGGTAAACACCTCTGGTGCTGCTGGTGGGTTCGAATACACTCCTATAGACAATAACTATTCTATGGAGTTTGATGGTTCAAGCACTTATATAGACGCTGGGCAAATATCAGCTATGAATGGAACCGCAGATTACACAATATCTTTATGGTTTAACGCTGATGGATCAGCTCCCGTTACAAACAAAAGAATATTATCAACACAAAGCTCATCAGTAAGCCCTGGTGCAGATATATATTTTGATAATGGAACAGGTATTTTAAGTGCAAGAATAGGTTGGAGTTCTGGTAGTACAGGTCATGCTTTTAGCAACTCACTGACAAGTGGATTAACTAATGATGTTTGGCATCACTTAGTTATAGTAGTTGATTTTGCGGGAGAAAAATATACTGCTTACATTGATAATGGAACAGGTATAGTGGTAAATAGAGTTTCAGCTAGCATGAGTGGTACATTTGAGGATTTAAAGATAGGTTCTTATGGTACTGGAGCTACGAGTTTTTGGGATGGATATATAGATGAGACAGCTATATTTAACTCAGCTTTATCAGAAGGAACAATAGAAGCAATTTACAATACTACAAACGACAATCCAGGTAAAGTGGCAGATCTTTCAGAAACACCTGAAGGAGCACCTGTAGCTTGGTATAGAATGGGAGACTAAAATTATGAGTGGAACAAAATACATAGCGTCAAATTGGAGAATACCTGAAAACAGTAACTCATCAAAGAATGATAATTATAGTTTGAGTTATGATGGAACTGAATATTTTACTATAAATTCTTCTACACAATTAGATGAAACACCTTTAAACCCATATTCTATTTCATTTTGGATTAAAACTACTAACAGTAGTTCTTCAAGAGTTATAAGTGAAAAAAGAGCAACATCTACGTTTACAGATGCTCAATATACCGTGCACCTTCAGAGTGGATCTGTATTTTGGTATGGAGGAGCAGGAGGAAATGGTTCCATTTTATCTACAAGTTCTCCAATCAATGACGGTGAATGGCATCATATAGTATTGGTTGCTGAGTCTACAATTTCAAGTAAAATGTATGTAGATGGACAACTAGATGGAACTAGTTCTGGCAACAGAATAAACTCTTCTTCAGTAGCTGGAACGTTTAATATTGGATCAAACTACACGGGTTCATTTTTATTTATAGGAGATCTTTCAGAATATTCAATATTTGATTATGCTCTATCTGATCCTCAAATAGAATCATTAGCAGGTAGAGCTCAAACTGGAGCAGGAAATCCTATGGCATTAAAACCTACACCTGTAGCTTACTATCCTTTAGGAGATAACTCATCAGGTGGTATAGACGTAGGTCCTACAAGTATACTAACACAACCAAATGCTTCAGTGGATGATGCTAGTGTTTTTTATATGAATCCTCTAGGTATAGAAGTTTCTTCTAAATTAGGTTTTCAAGACGGTACAAATGCTTTTAGTGGTGCTGCTTGGGTAAATATAGGTGCAGGTGTTAATGCTACTACAATGTCAAGGCAAAGAGGTAGGTTAGCTAATGGCACATATCCAGGATGGCATTTTGGAACAACTGGCTCTGGGGCTGCTCAAGGTGATCCAGAATTTGAAATACGTGGAAATGACCCTAGCCAAGGTTGGTTAAGAGTTAAGTGTTTATCTTATACTTTACAAGACGACTTATGGCACTTTATTGCTTTTACTTATGATGGAAGTTTAGATGCTTCTGGAGTTAAGCTTTATGTAGATGGTTATGAAGATACCCTTAGACAAGTTTTGGTAAATACTTTCACTGGTACTACAACAGACTATAACACTCCTTTTGTTGTTGGAGGTGGTTACCATAATTTTGGAAATACAAGGTTTGGTAGTAATCAAAATATGTCTAATGCTATGTATTTTGAATCAGAATTATCAGCAGCAGATATATTAACACTCTATAATGACGGTATTCCATTAAATGATTTAACTTCATTTACAAGTTTAAAGGCAATATGGAAACTAGATCAATCAGCAAATTGGGACGTTGGAGGTTCAGGTAATTGGACAATTCCAGACGCTTCAGGTAATGGAAATGATGGAACAAGTTCAGGTATGACTTCAGGTAACTTAGTATTAAGTGATCTAACAAGGAATTTACCTTATGAGAATTATTCATTGAATTTTGATGGAACCGAAACAGTCTTATGTCAATCAGATTTAGCAGGAAACTTAAATCAAATAGATGGTGCTATTAGTGTTTCTTGTTGGGTTAAAACTACTCAAGGTGCAGTATATGAAAATATGGTTACAAGGGATGCGTTTGGTGGAGCTGATAGAGATTGGAGTTTAATAAAAGATAATTTTTATCCAACTGCAGCGAGTGGTGGTGCACCATTGTGGCAATTATGGAATACAAATAGCGATGTATTACAAATAAGATTAACAAGTGCAAATGACCCTGCAGGCAATCCAATTATACCTATAAATGATGGTAATTGGCATCATATCGTAGGGGTTTATGATGGTAGTGATACTGCTTATTTATATACTGATGGAGTTTTACAAGGTACTACTACTGTTGTGGGATTCGGAAGTTTTCCATTAAGAAAAACAAGACGGGTTTGTATTGGTGGCTTTAATAATGGAAGTTTACCTACTGCTCTTGTTGGCAGTTGGACAGGGGGAATATCTAATACAGCAATTTGGGATATTGCTTTATCATCAACAGAAGTTTTAAAACTACACGCCAATGGTTTACCTCAAGATTTAACTAACTTTACACTTCAACCAATGTCTTGGTACCCCATGGGTAAACAAAACTTTTGGGATGGTAGTGATTGGATAGTTACGGATCCAATAGGTAGTAATGATGGAACATCAACAAATATGACAGTAAGTGATTTAGTAGGAGATGCTCCAAGAAGTGAAAACAATGGAACAGGTACAAATATGGATATACCAACAAACTTAGTAGGAAATGCAGGATTCAGTGATAAGAATGCTTATAGTATAAACATGGGTCCATCATCAAGAGTAACAGATACACCTTAAAAATAAATATAAAATGCATACATACATAGTAATAGACATAGACACTCAGACAAGTTTAGTAGACTTTAGTCAGGTTAATACATCGAGTGCCCAAACTATGAGAAGAAATATAGCCAATACTGAGGCAATGATTAGTTATAATGTAACCCCTTCATTTATTACAAATGGTAGGTTAGTTCCATTACAGACTTTAAATCACGAGGAGGCATTAGCTTTATTAGCCACTCCAGAGTGGACACCAGAATAACCTACAGAAGAATAAGATCATGGAGGAAAAAATAGACAAACTAATACAAGGCCAAGTAAGACTTGAAACTAAAATAGAGCAAATGTATAAGCAAAAAAATGATCATGAGGAAAGAATCAGGGGTTTAGAAAAGAAGTTTTGGGTTGCTTTAGGAACTTTCTTCATTGGCATAGGCACCTTTATAGAGGGATTCTTTTTAGGTAAATAATAATTAAATAAAATCAAATGAAAATTAAAGAAGAACAATTAAGTGAAATAAGAGAAATTCAATCAGAATTAAATGAAACATTAAATACTATAGGTTATATAGAATCTCAGAAACATGCATTACTTCATAAGATTAAAACTATCAACGAGAAAGATGCTGAAATAAGAAAGGTTCTAGAAGAAGAATATGGTGCTATTAATATAAATATTGAAGATGGTACATATACACCTGTAGAAGAAAAAATTGAAGAAAATGTCTAATGTAATAAGAAAAATTAGCATTGGATCAGATTACAAGAACGATGCAATGCATTACTCTATCGGTCAACAAGTTTATGGTGGTCATACTATATGTGATATCATAGGTGCTGAAGGAGATGGGGAATATTTAATATATATACAAAAAGAAGACGAAGTAATACCTTGGAAGAAATTCAACTCTAATATGGCGATCGCTGTAGAGTACGACCTAGAATACTAATGAAATCTATTTATAACTTTATAATAACACCACTTAACGAAAGATATGAAAATGAAGTTGAGGTTGGTGATAAGAAATTAATTGTAAATACAAGTATAGAAGATCATAAATTCATAAGCAAAAGAGCTAAAGTGTTAAGTGTACCAATAGCGTTCAACACAGAGATAAAAGAAGGGGATGAAGTAATCGTACATCACAATATATTTAGAAGATGGTATGATGTGAGAGGAATTGAAAAAAATAGTTCTCAATACTTTGAAGACGATAAATACTTCTGTAATATAGATCAAATATACTTGTATAAAGAAAATAACCAATACAAACCCAATTTAAACTATTGTTTTGTTAAACCATTGTTAAATAGAAACGACCTAAGAACAGGAGTAGAAAAACCCCTTATTGGGATTATGAAATACCCTAATAGTTTCTTAGAGGATCAGGGAATAACAAAAGGTAGTGTTGTAACGTTTAGACCAATGAGCGAATTTGAGTTCATAGTTGGTGATGAGCGTTTATATTGTATGAAATCTAATGATATTGTGATAAACCATGGACATAAAGAAAACGAAGAAGAATATAATCCAAGCTGGGCAAGAAGCAGTTGATGAATTAATTAAAGTAGCCAAAGAACCAATTGTAGATAGTGATGATGATATATCAGCTGACAGATTAAAGAACGCTGCAGCAACAAAGAAATTAGCGATATTTGATGCTTTTGAAATATTAGCGAGAATTGAAGAGGAGGAAAGGTTATTAGAAGATAAACCTAAAGAGGATAAACCTAAGAAGTCGTTCTCTATATCACCTGAAAAAAGATCCAAGTGAGTTACCAGCAAACACTATATAAAATAGTAGAAGATGTTGTTAACCCTAAAATCCTAAAAAAGAACAATAGGTTCAAGAAATGGGAGTACGGATATAATGAAGATTACGATTTCATCGTCATAAGTAAAACTGGAAAGATTGGAAAGATCATTGAAATACAGAATCTCCGCATCGCTTTACCAGCAGAGCATGAACCGCATAAACGTAGCGAAAAAAAAGAGGAACAATTCTGGGAAAGGCAAGAATACCCAAAAGAACTCTCAAGAATAAAGAGTACACACGACTGGGACCAATATCCCAGGGACTTTAAAGAAAAATGGTTTGATTATATAAATGAAGAATTTAACCGTAGGGAGCAAGGTTATTGGTATTATAACAACGGTACTCCTAACTATATCACTGGCACTCATTACATGTACTTGCAGTGGTCAAAAATTGACGTTGGAGCACCTGACTATAGAGAATCAAATAAGTTATTTTTCTACTTTTGGGAAGCCTGTAAAGCAGACAAAAGATGTTATGGGATGTGCTATCTTAAAAATAGACGTTCAGGATTTTCCTTTATGGCTTCAGCAGAGCTCGTTAACAACGCAACAATGTCAAGCGATTCTAGATTTGGCGTGCTATCCAAAACGGGAGCAGATGCAAAAAAAATGTTTACTGATAAAGTCGTACCCATATCAGTTAATTATCCGTTTTTCTTCAAACCGATCCAGGATGGTATGGATCGCCCTAAAACGGAATTGGCTTATAGAGTCCCAGCTTCTAAACTCACCAGAAGAAAGCTCGATACTGGGGAGCAGGTGGAAGAACTTGATGGACTCGACACGACAATAGATTGGAAGAATACTGGAGACAATAGTTACGATGGTGAAAAATTAAAACTATTAGCTCACGACGAAAGCGGTAAGTGGGAGAGACCTGATAATATTAAGAACAACTGGAAGGTTACAAAAACTTGTTTAAGATTAGGTAGTAAGATTGTTGGTAAGTGTATGATGGGTAGTACTTCAAATGCACTTGACAAAGGAGGGCAAAACTTTAAAGATATATTTTATGGATCAGATGTCACCAATAGAAATCGCAATGGCCAAACAGGCTCGGGACTATATTCTTTATTCATACCTATGGAGTGGTCCTACGAAGGATTCATTAATTCTTTTGGAGTACCTGTATTCGATACACCAGAAAAACCCGTAATTGGCATTGATGGGGAACTTATAGAAGTAGGTGTTATAGAGCATTGGCAGAATGAGGTTGATGGTTTAAAGAATGATCAAGACGCATTAAACGAATTATATAGGCAATTTCCTAGAACAGAGCAACACGCCTTTAGGGATGAAACAAAGGAGAGTTTATTTAACCTTGTTAAGATATATGAGCAGATAGATTATAATGAAGATATAAATAACGCTGCTAATATAACAGAAGGTAACTTCCAATGGGAGAATGGGATTAAAGATACAAGGGTTGTTTTTCACCCCGCAAAGAAAGGTAGATTTAAAATATCGTGGGTTCCACCTAAAAATCTACAAAATCGAGTGATACTAAAGGATGGGTTTAAATATCCTGGTAACGAGCATATTGGAGCTTTTGGTTGTGATAGTTATGATATCTCGGGAACTGTTGATGGAAAAGGATCCAAAGGAGCACTTCATGGATTAACTAAATTTAGCATGGAAGACGCGCCACCGAATCACTTCTTTTTGGAGTATGTGCAAAGACCTCCAACAGCTGAAGTATTTTTTGAGGATATGCTAATGGCGATTGTTTTCTACGGAATGCCAATACTAATTGAGAATAATAAACCAAGATTGCTTTACTACTTAAAGCGTAGAGGTTATAGAGGATTTTCGATGAATCGACCGGATAAAACTTGGAATAAGTTATCAGTTACAGAGAAAGAAATTGGTGGTATACCAAACTCAAGTGAAGATATTAAGCAAGCTCACGCGGCGGCTATAGAGTCTTATATAGAAAATTACGTTGGTTTTTTTAATGACCAACATGGAGATATGTATTTCCAAGAAACATTAGAAGATTGGGCTAGATTTGATATAAATAGTAGAACAAAGTTTGATGCTACTATAAGTTCGGGTTTAGCTGTTATGGCATGTAATAGAAATCTATACAAGCCAGTTGCTGATAGGACAATTAAAAAAATAAACTTAGGCATAAGAAAATATGACAATAAGGGTTCAATTTCAAAAATAATAGAATAAATGATTTATACCAACTCAAATAGTTCGTTTCCAGATCAGGTGGTACCAGATGTAGAGAAACAGAGTTTAGAATACGGTAAATTAGTGGGGCAAGCCATAGAGTATGAATGGTTCGGTAATAATAATAATGGCTCATATAATAGATATGGAAGTAGATTTTCCACTTATTATAATGATTTTCATCAAAGAAGATTATATGCTAGGGGAGAGCAATCCGTTCAAAAATATAAAGATGAGTTATCTATAAACGGTGATTTGTCTTACTTAAACTTAGATTGGAAACCCGTACCAGTTATACCGAAGTTCGTTGATATAGTTGTAAATGGAATGTCAGATAAAGCTTATGATATAAAAGCTTATGCTCAAGATCCTGTTTCTATTAAGAAAAGAACTGATTACGCAGAGATGTTACATAGGAACATTCTCCAAAAACAATACTTTGAGCAGGTCCAAGCCAGCATGGGGATGGATATTTCAAATGTTCCAAATCCAGAACAGTCACCATTGACAGAAGATGAACTATCTGTACACATGCAACTTGATTACAAGCAAGCTGTAGAGATAGCTGAAGAGGAAGTAATATCAGATGTGTTAGATAGGAACAAGCATGATTTGATTAAGAGGAGGTATAATTACGATTTAACAGTTATAGGTATAGGGGCAACTAAAACTTGCTTTAATAAGTCTGAGGGTATTAAAATTGAATATAAAGATCCAGCTAACTTAGTTTGGTCATATACAGAAGATCCTAATTTTGAAGATATCTACTATGTAGGGGAAGTTCAATCTATAACAATACCTGAGTTAGTTAAAAGATTTCCTCATTTAACTCCAGAGCAAATAGAGAAAATACAAAAATACCCAGGCAATAACAATTATACTAGGAATTGGAACGGTAGGGATGATAACAACACCGTTCAAGTATTATTTTTTGAATATAAAACTTACACTAACCAAACATGGAAAATTAAAGAAACTCCATACGGTTTAGAAAAAGCATTAGAAAAACAAGATACATTCAATCCACCAGAAGCAGATGGATTTAAAAAGGTTGATAGAACTATAGAGGTTTTGTATACTGGAGCTAAGATACTAGGTTTTGATGATATGTTAGAATGGAAGATGTCGGAGAATATGACAAGGCCATTCGCTAACAATGTTAAGGTCAACATGAACTATAATATTTGTGCTCCAAGAATGTATAAAGGTAGAATAGAATCTTTAGTGAGTAGGATGATGAGTTTTGCTGACATGATACAAATCACCCATTTGAAGCTACAACAGATATTAAATAGAATGGTACCAGATGGTGTCTTTTTAGATGCTGATGGGATAGCGGAGGTTGATCTTGGAAATGGAACTAATTACAATCCTGCTGAAGCGTTAAACATGTATTTTCAAACTGGTAGTATAGTTGGTAGATCCATGACTCAAGACGGTGATTTAAATCACGGAAAAGTACCAATACAAGAATTACAAACTTCAGCTAGTGGAGCTAAGATACAAGCTTTAATCCAAACATATCAGTACTATCTGCAAATGATAAGAGATGTAACTGGTTTGAACGAAGCGAGAGATGGTAGTATGCCAGACGCTGACGCTTTAGTTGGTCTACAAAAGTTAGCAGCAGCTAATTCAAATACAGCCACAAGACATATATTGCAAGGTAGTTTATTCTTAACATTGAGAACTTGTGAAAATATAACATTGAGAATAGCTGATTGTTTACAGTTTCCATTACTAAGAGAAGCACTTAGGTCTAGTATATCTAGATTTAATGTTCACACATTGGATGAGTTAAGTAGTTTAAACTTACATGATTTCGGTATATTCTTAGAATTAGAACCAGATGAAGAAGAAAGACAACTAATAGAAAACAATATACAAGTTGCTTTACAATCTGGGCAGATATATTTAGAAGATGCTATAGATATTAGAGAAGTTAAGAACTTGAAGTTAGCCAACCAGTTACTTAAACAAAGAAGAACTAAGAAGCTAAAACAAGACCAGGAAGCTCAACAAGCTAATATCCAAGCACAAGCACAAGCAAACGCAGAGCAGGCAGAGAGAGCCGCTATGAGTGAAGTTCAAAAACAAGAGGCGTTAGCGCAAACAACTCTTCAAGTTGAAAAAGGTAAATCTCAATTCGCTATTGAAAAACTTCAGGAAGAAGCTGAAATTAAAAAGCAATTAATGGAGTTGGAGTTTCAGTTTAACATGCAATTAGCGCAAGTGGAATCCAAGGCTAAATTGGAGAATGAAAAAACAAAAGAAGATCGTAAAGACGAAAGAACTAAAATACAAGCAACTCAACAAAGCGAGTTGATAGATCAGAGAAATAATAACTCGTTACCTAAAAACTTTGAATCCTCAGGTAATGATGTACTTGGAGGATTTGGTCTTGGGGAATTTGACCCAAGTTAATTATTAATTTTATAATATTATATTATGTTAGAAGAAGAAAAAGGAGAAATAGTTAGTGATAACTCAGAAAGTTTAAAGGTTAAAAAGAAACCTAAAAAACTAGCTACTAAACAAAAGAAAATTACTAAAGTAGATTTATCTAAAAAAGAAGACACTAAAGAAGATGCCATTCAAGAGCCAACAGCAGAGAAGGTGGATGTACAAGAACTTCCCGCAGATGGCGAAAAAGTGGGAGAAACACACATCGAAGAAGAAAAAGTTACCGAAGAGGGTAAAAAAGAAGAAATAAGTGTAATACAAGAGATTACAGGGGAAGAAGTGAGTGAAACTACTCCCACTGAGAATATAAAAGAAGAAATTAAAGAAACTCCACAATTAAACTTACCAGAGAATGTTGAAAAGTTAGTTGACTTTATGAACGATACTGGTGGAACTGTTGAGGACTATGTTCGATTAAACGCTGATTATACTAATATTAATGATGAAGCGCTTTTAAAAGAATACTATAAAAACACTAAACCTCATCTTGATAATGAAGAAATAGGTTTTATCATGGAAGATAACTTCCTATTTGATGAATATTATGATGATGAGAAAACTATACGTAAAAAGAAACTTGCGTATAAAGAAGAGATTGCTAAAGCCAAAGGGTTTTTGGAAGACTTAAAGGGTAAATATTACGATGAGATCAAGTTGAGACCAGGCGTTACCCAAGAGCAACAAAAAGCTATGGACTTTTACAATAGATATAACGAGGAACAAGAGAGAACTAAACAGCGACGCGGTGATTTTAAAGCCAAAACTGAACACTTCTTCTCAAATGAATTCAAAGGTTTTGATTTCAATTTAGGGGAAAAAAGTTTTAGATATGGTGTACAAAATCCAAGCGAAGTCGCTAATGTTCAAAGTGACATTAATAATTTCGTTAAGAAGTTCTTAAATGAAGAAGGAAATGTTGTTGATCATCAAGGTTATCACAAAGCTCTCTACGCTGCTAGAAATGCAGACACTATAGCTAAACATTTTTACGAGCAAGGCAAAGCCGATGCTACTAAAGATATAGCTGCTAAATCTAAAAATATAAGTAATGAACCAAGGACTACGTCCACTGGTGATGTTTATATTAATGGTTTAAGAGTGAAAGCAATAAGTGGTGTTGATAGTTCTAATTTAAAACTAAAGGTTAAGAAAAAATAACTTAACCTCAAAAACATATAATTATGGGATTTGCAACCGGAGGAGCCTATCCTCCATCAATCGCACCTTCACAGAATCAGCAAGCTTTAGCTACTAATTACTTGAGCTTTACTGACGCTACAGGAGGTAATTTTGCTCAACAATATTTGCCAGAGCTTTACGAAGCTGAAGTTGAGAGATATGGTAATAGAACCGTATCTGCATTTTTAAGAATGGTCGGTGCTGAAATGCCGATGACATCTGATCAAGTTGTTTGGTCTGAACAAAATAGATTACACGTATCTTACGATAGCGTTGTAGTAGCAACCAGTGGTACACAGTTAACCGTAACTTTACCAGCTGGAAACACTGATTTGTCAATAAGACAAAATCAAACTATCGTTGTTTCTGATGGTATCAACACTGTTAAAGCGTTGGTTACTAACGATCCTTATGGAACTGTTGGTGTTACCCTTGATGTCGAGACTTACCAAGTAGGTAATTTAAATGCTGGTGGTTTAGCTGATGGTGCTGCAGTTAAGATATTCGTTTATGGTTCTGAGTTTGCTAAAGGGCAAGGAGGAATGGAAGGCGCTATCGAACCTGAATTCAAACAGTTTGACAACAAGCCAATCATAATGAAAGATAAGTATTTAGTTAACGGTTCTGACGCTGCTCAAATTGGTTGGGTTGAAGTTGCTACTGAAGATGGTACATCTGGTTATTTATGGTACTTAAAAGCTGAATCTGAAACAAGATTAAGATTTGAAGATTACCTTGAAATGGCTATGGTTGAAGCTGAGCCAAACGGTGCTTCTGGTGGAATTAACACTGGTGCTGGTACAGTATTACCAAATATCACAAATCCAGGTACTGAAGGTTTATTCTTCGCTGTTGAAGACAGAGGTAATGTTTACAACGATTTCTCTGGTGCTGCTGCACCTGGTTCTGGTGCTTTAGGTGACTTTGATGACATCTTAAAGCAACTTGATTCTCAAGGAGCAATTGAAGAAAACATGCTTTTCTTAAAAAGACAAACAGCTCTTGATTTCGATGATATGATAGCTGCTATGGCAGGTGGAGGTTATTCTTCTACTCAGTCAGCTTCTTATGGTCTTTTCAATAACGAGGCTGAAATGGCGTTAAACTTTGGATATTCAGGTTTTAGAAGAGGTTCTTATGACTTCTATAAAACTGATTGGAAATATCTTAACGATGCTTCCACTAGAGGTTTAACTGGTGATATTGACGGTATTATGGTTCCTGCTGGAACATCTACTGTTTATGATCAAATTCTTGGTCAAAACATCAGACGTCCTTTCTTACATGTTAGATATAGAGCTTCTCAAACTGACGATCGAAGAATGAAATCTTGGATCACTGGTTCAGTTGGTGGTGCTTATACATCTGACTTAGATGCGATGGAAGTACATTTCTTATCTGAGAGATGTTTATGCGTACAAGCGGCTAACAATTTTGTATTGTTCAAGTCAACTGTATAATAACTAATTTAGCAGGGTGGTTCGCTACCCTGCTTTTATAAATCTTTAAAAATAAGAAACAATGGGATATATTAAACTAAAAAAAGCTAGTGGTTTTGATTTAGTATCAGCTGAAAATATTGGTGATATAAAATTAAGCACAGGTGATGTAGTAATTCAATATCTTTCTGGATATAAAGTTACTATTGATGCAACTTCGCCTCTAGTTCAAGCAGATGTTGACACGATAGCTGAAGCTGTTGATGTTATGAATGGCGCTTCTGGAGAAGCACCTTTGACTGTTTTAACGTATAACGTTACAGGAGCTACTCAGACAGTTATTATTTAATAACTTAAGTATTATAAAGATCCCACTTCGGTGGGGTCTTATTTTTTAATTATATTATATTATATCATGGAAGAAACAAAAACAAAATCTCCTAAAGTAAAAAAAGATACTTGGGAGTACAAGAATAGATATTATCACTTGTTGAATAATAGATCACCTTTAACATTCACTATTTCATCTAGGCATTCTATTAGGAAACCTTTACTTTATTTTGATGAAGAAAAAGGTTACAATAGAGAACTCAGGTATGCTACTAATCAACAGAGTTGTTTTGCAGATGAGCAGAACGGGCCAGTTACAATTGGTAGAATAGTTTTTAACGAAGGTGTATTATTCGTTCCTAAAGAGAACGTTCAATTACAGAAAATGCTCTCATTATATCACCCTAATAAAAACAGGTTATATTCTGAGAAAGATGATGTAGTTGTAGCTACCAACGAACTTGATCACCTTGAAATGGAACAGCACGCTGTAAATGCTGCTTTTAGCATGGACGTGGATCAAGCTGAAGCTATATTAAGAGTTGAACAAGGAACTAGTGTTAATAGCTTAAGTTCAAAAGAACTGAAAAGAGATTTAGTAATACTCGCTAAAAGGAATCCAGCTTTATTTATAGAGCTTGCTAATGATGAAAATGTTGAATTAAGAAACGTTGCAATCAAAGCTACTGAAGCGAATATTATAAAATTATCACAAGATCAAAGAACATTTAATTGGGCAAGTAATGGTAAGAAGTTAATGACTATACCATTTGACGAAAACCCATACTCTGCTATGGCAGCTTTCTTCAAAACAGACGAAGGCGTAGAAGTTTTCAAGTCTATACAGAAAAAGCTCAAATAATATGTGACTATATATAAGGCGGCAATTACGCCGCCTTTTTTTTTAAAACTATTATTATGGCAATTAGCGTAGATGACGTATATAAAACTGTATTGCTAATACTAAATAAAGAACAAAGAGGTTACATAACACCAGCTGAGTTCAATAAATTAGCTACTCAAGTTCAATTAGAAATATTTGAGAATTATTTTCAATATGAAAATAGACAATATCGCTTACCAGACAATGAATCTGAATATAGTGATAGATATAAGAATGTGGATGAAAAAATCGCCATATTTAAAGAAATTTCAAGCTCAGGTACTAGTCCTATAACTATCACGTCAGAGACTGGTTCTAATGAGTTCTATAAATTAGGGACTGTGATACATACTGATGCTAAAAGTAATCAGTTAGAGGTACAGAAAATACAACCTAATGATCTATTATATGTTAACAATTCCCCGTTAACAGCTCCAACGTCAAAATATCCTGTTTATACTTTAGCTGATGGGGTTATTACAACCTCACCTCAGTTAGATATTACTTTTACTTATCTTAGAAAACCTAAAGATGTTGTTTGGGGCTATGCTATAGACGCTAGTACAGGTGGTTATATTTGGGATAGTGGTACTCCAACACCCACTGGACCATATTTCCCAGGTAATAGCGTTACTCCAGTAAGTCAAAATTTCGAACTACATGATACAGAGCAAACCGAAGTGATAATAAAAATACTAATGTACAGTGGTGTAATAATACGTGATCCAAGTATAGTTCAAACCGCTAGCCAAATGGATCAACAAGAAACAGCACAAGAAAATTCATAAAATATGGGACTATTAACAGAAACTAACGCGCAATATTACGCTGGACAGCAAAGTTTTATACCTACAACAACAGGTGCTGGTCAAACTTTCACGTGGACTGGCGATACTAACCTATTTGATGCTCAAGGAGCTGTTCCTGCAAATTACAGTTTAACTGTAAATGGTGTTGCTGCTACTGGAACAGTGAGTGTAATCAACAACGTGGTTACGTTAGACGTTCAATCAGTTGCACCTATTGATGTTGTGGTTATACAACTATCTCAAACAGCAATAAACAACAACTATGGAAGTTACGAATACATATCTCTACATGACGTTATTAATAACTTTATTGTAGCATACGTAGGTAAAGACAAACTAATACCTGATGTAAAAAGAACAGACGTGATGTTTCACGCTAAGCGTGGATTACAAGAGTTTAGTTACGATACTTTAAAGAGTATTAAATCACAGGAATTGACAGTGCCACCTAGTTTGTCAGTGGTTATACCACAAGATTACGTAAATCATGTTAAATGCTCTTGGGTTGACGCTGTAGGAGCTAAACATATTGTATACCCAACTAGAGTAACTTCAAATCCTACGGAACTACCGATACAAGACGCGGCTGGTATACCTACTCAAGATAGTTTAGGTGACAACGCAGAAGCCAACCAATCTGAAACAGAAGAAAGATGGCAAGCGCAAAACAACTCTTTATATTCAGATTTCTCTGATTATAGATATCCAGAAATAAATTATACATTTGGGCAGCGATATGGTTTAGAACCAGAAGAAGCTCAAATAAATGGCACTTTCACCATAAATAGGAGATTAGGTAAAATATCTTTTAGTAGTGATCTTAATGGTAAACTTATTATACTAGAGTATATATCAGATGGTTTAGCGGTTGATGACGATATGAAAATACCTAAATTTGCTGAACAGGCTATATATATGCATATTGCCCACGCTATACTTTCAACTAGAATGAATATACCTGAATATGTAATAAATAGATACAAGAAAGATAGAAGAGCCGCTTTAAGAAATGCTAAGATTAGATTGTCTAGTATTAAATTAGAAGAAATAGCACAGGTATTCAGGAATAAATCTAAAATAATCAAACACTAATGCCAGAAGTTAAAAATAATTTTCTTAAGTCTAAAATGAACAAAGACTTAGACGCTAGAATATTACCTAGTGGTGAGTATAGGGATGCCCAGAATGTTAACGTAAGTAAATCTGAAGGTGAAGATGTAGGATCATTAGAAAACGTATTAGGCAATGTCCTACTTAGTGACTTCGGTTTAACGGATGAATGTGGGTTAGAAATAATAGGTAAATACATGGATATAGATAATAACCGTGTTTTTGCAATGTTAACTAACTACGCTGACACCTCTCCTGACAAGTTAAGCAATAGTACTTTGAAAGTAGCCTCCGCTTCAACTTCAGCTCATATAAAGTGTTATATAGGTGTGTATAATCTAAATAGTAATACTAGCTCTGTTATTGTAGATGGTATATTTTTAAATTTTTCAAAAACACATCAAATATATGGTATAGATCTTATAGAAGATCACTTGTTTTGGACAGATAACAGGAACCAACCTAGAAAGATAAATGTAACTACAGCGATAGCTAACCCAAGTTATTACTTTGCTGAAGAACATATTTCTGTAGCTAGATACGCTCCGTTTTTGCCTATACAATTCACGACTGGTACTGCTAGCACAATGCTTGATACTGTTAGAGAGAACTTACCTGACGGAACTACTCCTAACCCACATAAAGTTGTTGGTTGGGATGGCGATGAGGATTTCTTAGAAGATAGGTTTGTTAGATTTAGCTATAGATTAAAATACGATGATAACGAGTATTCACTAATAGCTCCATTTAGTCAAATAGCCTTTATACCGCAAGAAGATGGTTATTTCATAAGAAGAGATGAAGACAGTGACGTTACTACAATAGAGAAAGATAACATATCTTCAACCTATAGATCAACAGAGGTATCTTTCATGCGTAATAAAGTCACTCAAATAGGTATAAAAATTCCTGAAATAACTAACGGTATAGATCCAATTAATACTTTAGGGTTAAGAGGTTGGGCTAATGTTATAGACGACTTTAAAGTTAAAGAAATAGAAATACTATATAAAGAATCAAACTCTAACGCTGTTAAGGTAGTGGCGGTTATCGATGCTGTAGACTTAACGAAGTCACCAACTAAACTAATTGATCCTTTTGGTTACTTAAGTTATATATATAAAAGTTCTAAACCAATAAAAACTCTACCAAACAGTCAAATTATTAGGGCTTCAGATAAAACACCTGTCAAAGCTTTAGCTCAATCTATCAGTGGAAATAGAGTCATATATGGTAACTATCAAGACAAGCATTCTTATCCGAGTTCACTAAACTACACTGTTAGTGTTGTAGACAAGACAAACACTGATGCTATAGAATACCCTAATCACACTTTAAAACAAAATAGATCGTATGATGTTGGTATTGTTTTATCTGACATATACGGTAGGCAATCAGGCGTTATAACGTCTAAAACTGATGGTTTTTCAACTATATTTAATAACTTCAAAGAAAGTGGTTTTTCTAACGCTCTTGGTGGGGTTGGGGACATAGGTACTTGGGTTGGAGATGTATTAAGTATGGACTTTTTTGAGAAAATACCAGAATCTTCTAATTTAAGTAATTACCCTGGGATCCATAGATTTGACAATCCTCTAGGTTGGTTTAGCTATAAGGTTGTTGTGAAACAGAAAGAACAAGAATATTATAACGTTTATTTACCTGGTATATTAAATGGGTATGTCTTTGACGCTGGTGGTGGATCAGCATTGGTAGAACCAGCAACTGCAATAAACCCAACATGTCACGTAGTTATACACGGAGATAATATAAATAAAATACCTAGGGATCTCATGGAAGTTGGTCCTGAACAAAAACTCTTTAGATCTGGCGCTAGGAAACCAAAACCTTCTCAAGATGAATTCGTTGCTCAAGTATTAAACCTATCAACTCAAATAGCTACACTTCAAGCTAGCGATATTGGAACTAACCAAGAAGCGGCTTCTCAAACTTTAAGTAGATTAACTAACATAAAGAACAATAGAGCTGAAGAATTAGAAACCTTAGCTAGACAAAATGTAACTAGAGAAACTCTAGAAAACTCAAGCGTCACTTTGTATGGTAGAGTAACAAATTACAATTATACTTCAGCTCAAGCTGGTTTAGGTATAGCTGGTTTAAGGAATAGCAAACAGTTTTACCCTTTTTCAACTAATGGTACCAAAAAAGATGATGTAGTTACTATAGCAAAATTAACTGACTTAGGATTAACAGCTGGTACTTTAACAGGTTGGGCGTTAGATGGTGATACAACTGACCCATTAATTGCAAAACTACTTGTAGAAGATATCACTATAGGCGCAACAGCAACAAACGGAGCGGGTAATATGCTACCAACTATATCTGTATATGAAACAGAGCCATTTGAATCTCAAATAGACATATACTGGGAGACTACAACTAGTGGTTTGGTTGAGGAGTTAAATACTGATATAGAGATTAATACTACGGAAATAGTTAATTTATTTAGAAGAAATATAACTCCTTACAGTTCAACATGGAAGAATGATTTATTTAAAGACGATATAAACGAGGGTGTTAATCCTATATCTTCACCAGAGATAATCATTAAAAACGATAACGTTATAGGTGCTTATAATGACGTAAACATCTCTACAACACCATCGCCAGACATTAGCACGTATTCACCTGGAAGTATGTCTTTAGTTGAGGTTAGAGACGGCGCTGGTAATTTAGTTACAAATAAGTTTGACTTAGTCGTTGGAGATTCTGGAACCACTCCTAATTTCAGGTACTATCAAATAAAACTAATAGATTATTTGACTTTTAATGCTAATTTAAGTGAAAACGAATTTTACTTTACTATAGAAGTAATAGAAGAAATTAGTCAAATAGCTAGTTCAAAGATAATAGGGCCATTTAAGTTATTAAACTCTAAACCAGAGTGGGATTTGAGTTTCCCAACATTAGGCACTGGTTCAATAAATGGTGGAACTATAGCATTTAACGCAACTCCTAAGGCAACAAATGGTAGCGCTGATCCAGTTAATAACACTAATCAACTATCTTTTCTTATAAACTCTCAAACTGACAATTTAGGAAATCCTGTTAATTATTTCAGTACAACACCTTCTGGAATAGACGGGCAAGTCGCTTTGTCAAATAGCGTGACGCCTTCTGGTAGTTATAAAGTAAGTTTTAAAGTAATAGACGCTGGCAACGCTAGTGCTACATCGTCAACAGTAACAGTAAATATATCATAATGGCATTTTCTTTAAAAATAAAATATTACAACTCTTTTTGGTTAAAAAAAGTTACACATGATGATCAGAATATAGAATGGGCTGATTGGCCTGGTTTACCGTGGAACCCAAGTGGTTGGCCAACTTATCCATTTGGTACTGGTAGAACTTGGAGAACAACCGCTGTTCCGCCTCCTATAGGCGGTGATCCTTACTTTTGGTACGTAGAAGAGTCTAGGATTAAAGGTGGTTATAATAATACTAGTGTAGATTTTGGAGTTAGAGCTTACTTAAAAGAAGAAGATACAACTGCTGACATTAGGGATTCATCACTTATTTACTCTGGTATATACAACTCTAGAACTAGTGTAAATAACACTAATCAATTCCCGTCTGGATCAGAGATAACTAGGAGTTTAGATCCATTAAATGGTTCTATACAAAAATTATACTCTGAAAATACAAATCTAACTATATTACAAGAAAACAAAACTAGCCAATCGCTAATAGATAAAGACGCTGTTTATTCTGCTGAAGGCACAGCTTTAACAACTTCAGGGAAACAAGTGATAGGACAGACCGTACCGTATTTAGGTGAATATGGTATAAGTAGGAATCCAGAAAGTTTCGCTATTTTTGGATATAGAAAATACTGGGTTGACAGGTATAGGAATAAAGTATTAAGATTATCTAGAGATGGTATTACTGAGATATCTAATTATGGTATGAGGGATTTCTTTAGAGACGAATTCGTAGAGCTATCAGATGATTACCAACAGATACTACATGGGCCATATACTTTTGATAACACCGCCATTGGATCATCTGACTTGTTTGATGTTGGTATAGATGATTGTTGTCAAGCTATACCAGGTGCATCAATCGCTGTTATCGACGCTGCAGATGGGTTTCAAGTTTTAAACGTTGAAGATGATATTGGTGGTGGAATTCAACAAAGTGCAATACAGGGTTGTATTGATTTAACAGCAACGGGAGGAACAGTTGTAGTAGATGTTCAAAATGAATGGACAGCTCAGTCTACTACTTATTTAAATACCGCAAGTGAGGTTTACTTTGTAACATACGAGAAAAATAGAATTGCTGGTGGTTATGATAATTACAATGATGAATATGTTTTATCTATACAGAAAAACTCACCTAATTTTTCTCAAGATCAAGACACATATAAAACGTTAACATACGATGAGGGAGCTAAAGGTTGGGTTAGTTTCTACACTTATAAACCTCAATTTGTAGATAGTTTAAGAGGTGGTTATTATAGTTTTTACGATGGAAAACTATGGAAGCATTATGATTTAAATCAAAGCAGAAACACATTCTACAACGTGTATAATGACTCCAGTATAAGTTTAGTATTTAACCCTAATCCTTCTGTAACTAAGAATTTTAATACTCTATCTTATGAAGGAAGTAACGGGTGGGAGGCTTTTACTGGTATATCTGATCCACAAGAGTTTGACGATTTAAACGGAGTACCAACATCTTATGAAGATGCAATATTACTAACTAAAAGTTACGAAGAAGGTAAATTTACTGATGGAGGTGTGATTTATAGATCTGGGTTTAATCGCAAGGAAAACAGATATGTAGCTAACATTGTGAACAACAGTGTACAGAGAATTGGGGAAGTGGTCTTTGGGGATCAAATGAGTGGTATTAAAGGTTACTATATAACTGTTACTTTAAAAACAGATCAAACAACTGATATAAGTGGAGCTAAAGAATTATTCGCGGTATCATCTAATTTCGCTGTATCATCATATTAATATAATGGAAAACAATTTAATTTTAAGTAGAAGAGAAGAAATAAAAAAACTACAAGATATAGTCGTGTCTAAAAACGACGGTGAAAACTTTATCGGTGATGGTAAAGAAATAGTACATCACGAATCAATTCCTCTAAAGCACACTTTTGCTGATAGTGTATACATCAGACAAATGGACATGAAGAAAGATTCGTTTGTAGTAGGAGCAATACATAATCATTTACATGTATGGTTCTTATTAACCGGGAAATTACTAGTGGCAATGGAGAATGGTGTTGAAGAATTCGTATCGCCATGTTACGTGTTATCTGAACCAGGTAGTAAAAGAGTTATATATGCAGTGGAAGATTCTATCTTTGTAAATGTACACAAAAATCCAAGTAACACTGAAGATATAAAAAAATTAGAATCAGAGATAGTTTCTTTAACATTCGAAGATTATGAAGAATATATTAAAAATAAATAAATTATGACATTTGTAATGGTAGGTATAGCTGCTGCAAGTGCAATTACAAGCACTGTTGTAGCTATAGATCAAAAAAAGAAATCAAACAAGAGGGAACGTGATGCTAAGAATCATGAAAGGCAGATTAAAAACTTAGAAGCTAATAGACAAGAGATAATCAATCCATTTGAGAACATGTCTAATGAATACGCTAATATCGGTGTGGCTACTCAAGCAGCGGAGTTTCAAGCTCAGGAAGCAGACATTGCATTATCTAATACATTAGATACGTTAATGGCTTCAGGCGCGGGTGCAGGTGGAGCTACAGCTTTAGCTCAAGCTGCATTAAAAAGCAAAATGGGTATATCAGCTAGTATAGAACAGCAAGAAGCAAATAATGCTAAGATTAGAGCACAAGGGGCGATGGAAGTTCAGAAAATGAAAGCAACTGGCGAGCAATGGAAGTGGAGTCAGCAAGAAGGTAGAGAAATGCAGCAATTAAATAGAGAGCAAGCGTTAATGGACAACGATCTTCAGCAACAAATGATGCATCAACAGAATACGTATAGTGCTATTGGGGATATAACTTCAACTATGGGTACTATTGGTGCTGGTATTGCTGGTTCTGAAGGTTATGAATTTGGAAAAAAAGAATAAGAAGATATGGGAACTTACGAAAAACCTGGTCAAATAAAAGTAGCAGACGCGTCTGTTATAGGTAAAGGTGTACAGGCGGGGATGAAATCCATCTATACAGCTATGATGGCGAACGCAAAAGAGCGTAAAAAGAGAAACCTAAAGATCATAGGTAAAAACAATGAAGATTACGCTAAATATGACAAAGCTTCGTTTGACGTTAAGAACGTTGGAATGCAAGGTTTTGATGACAAAGTAAGGAATATGTTAGAGAGTGGTGGTAATGACTATTATGAATTAGCAAATAAAGTTAATAGAGGGGAAATCTCATACGCTGACGGTAAAGCTTCGATGAATAGAATATTAGCTATGCCAGAAAACTCTAAGAACCTAAATGCTTCTTTAAAAGCGTTTTATGATGATATGGATGCAGCTATGCAGTTACAGCCAGGTCAACCAGGATATGTTGCAGCAAGAGAAATGGATGATAGATTAACGGCTATTTACTATGATTTTAAAAATAACCAAGGTGCTAACATCGGAATGAACTATGATGAAACTGGTAATATATTTTTAACATTGAAAGGAGAAGATGGTGAAGATGATATTGTCCTGAATGGCGGTATGTTTTCTAAAGAATCCTATGGTGGTATAGAGATGGTTCAAAAAATGCCTGATTTAAACGAAATGATCAACCCGTTAGTTGATGAACTAAAAAAATCTATAGGATATGATAAGGGTGTATCAGAGAGTGTTAAGGGTGAGACCAGTAGCAGAACTTATAAAAACTATACAGGGAGAAACGCGAGTTTATTACAAAACGTAGAAAAACCAAATACTTTCTCTTCTGTGTTAGAGAATACTGACTTTAAAAACGGTTTTGGATTTTTAGTTGATAAATACGGAGGTGAACTCAGTGAGGATCTTCTAACTTCTAATGGGATTAATTTAGGTGATAAATGGTTTGCTGGTACAGATCAAGCTTATGAAGAGAAAGATGGTAAAATGGTTGAAACTGAAGAATCTAAAGCTCAGAAAAAACTAGCTAATGAATTACTTATAAAATGGACAATGGATCCAGCGAATGGTCAAATTCAAGAAGATCCAGGTAGAGTGCTCACTGCGAAAAGTAGCTTTCCAGGTTCAAAAAATAAAGACGGGAGTAAAAGTACTCAAAAAGAAAGAGAAGCTGATTATTGGTCGAAATCAATAGATAAAATAGAGAAGGAGGGGGATAAATTTACCCCTGATGGAGTAACTAATTGGTTAAACACTAATACAATAGCTAGTGGCGACGACAAAACTAGCTACATAACTAAAAAGACATTACTTGAACATTATGAAAAGAAATATCCTAAACCTGCTAAGCGTGGTTATGATTTGTATAAATCAACAAGAGAAGAATATATTGAGAAAATTAAAAGTATGAGGGACGATCAAATATTTAGAGTGGATGAAGGTGATAAAGACGCGGCGATCAACAACAGGGTCTACAGCGCAAGTGGTAACGTTAAAGATGAGTTACTAGAAGAAATTGGTAAAATTAACACTAGTGGTAGTGGTGGTGATGAAGAAACTGGTGGTAACATAAGATAATAAATAATTAAATGGACGAACAACTGTTAAAGGATTTAGTAGCTACAGCTAGGAATTATAAGTACGATTGGGATATTGTATCTGAGAAGTTTCCTGAATTTGAAGGTATAGACTTGCAAGTTTTGAAAGACTATGTAGCTACAGCTGAGCATTATGATTATGATTACGATATTATAAACCCTAAGTTTCCAGAGTTCCAAACTGTAGATAACGTAGCTACAGGTGCTGAAATAATGGAGGAAACCGGAGGTGAAGTTAATCGTCCTGTTAGAGAGAATAGATTGTATGAAGTAGATGGCAAGATGTTTAATGTATCTGGAGTAGATATTGGTTATTTTCTTCGTAAAAATCCAAAAGCTGTAGATATATCTAACTCACCGTACGATTGGAATAGTCCAAACGTGGACCAATCATATAACTATCATAAACATGATGTAAAAGAAGATGAACCTGAAGAAATCACCGAAGAAAAAGCTCCGTTGGAAAGAGCTGAATTTAGCGTTGACGAAGAAGCTTGGGAGGTAAATAGGATGAGCGAGGGTTTATCTATAGAACCAAACTTTATTGAAGAAGTTAATGAGGAGTTTGAAGCTTGGAAAGCTGCTGGTAATGGAAACGTTAATAGTAGAGACATCAATGGTGAATACGTGTGGGATGGTCAAGGACCCGATCCTAGAGCTATTGATGAAATGCTATTCGCTAAAAGTAAAAAAGCTGAGGAAGATAAAAATATAAAAGAGTTGTTCCCAAATGTCAGTGAAGAAGTATTAGATCTTTACAAGAGAGGTTTTATAGATAAAGATGAAGTGGAGAATTTTGATCCAGATAGAAGTCATTTGCCATATAACGTGTTAGAGGCTTCTTACGAGAGTGGTCAATATCAACTGTATGATCCACTTAGAAGATGGCAGAAAAAAACAGACGTTGTTAATCCACTTCTAACTGATTTTATAAAGTCAGAGTCAACTATAAATGAAGTTCGCCAGGAGTATTTTGATTATGAATCTACAGTTTGGGAGAATAATGACATAGAGGCAATAGCTAAACAAAAAAGAAGACAATATCAAAAAGATGGTAAAATTGTGGTTGGAGTTGGCGGAGTTGGATATGGTGTGTATGCTTTACCTGGAACTATAACTGAAGAAGAGATTATAAAGGAAGCTAAAGAAGATATTAATAGAAATGTAGAAAAAACAACATCATTATATGTTAATGAAGATTTTAGGTTACTAAAAATAAAATTTAATAAATACCAAGAGTTATTAGAAAAGAAAGGCGCAGATGATCCTGAAACTAAAAACGCTGCTTTAACATACAGGATAGCATGGGAAGCTACAGTTGGTGAAGGACAAGGTAAAAAAGTTGGTTCTATGCTTTTTGATCCAGAAACTGAAAAATTCTTAAACGACTATAGTAAAAAGAATTTACCAGAATCCGAAGAAAATGATAATATACTACAAGATGCCAAAAATGGTAAATCAGATATAGATATATTAAAAGAAGATAGGAATAAGTTGTTTTACGAAATAGTAGCATTGAACGATGCTATAACTAATGGTCCATTAGCAAGTAGAATGATAGATTTCATGAGCTCTGAAGATGCTTCTAAACTAAAGAATTTAGGACAATTAACTGTTGAAATGCAGAGGAAGAAATATGAGGAAGGAATAGATGGAAGTAAAAGAATAAAATGGAATCCCAACGAAGCTGGTCGTAAACTCAGTTTAACAGAGAACTTCAAAAGAATGTCTGATCCTGGTAAACCCGGTGAGAGGTTACCTTATTATCTATCTGGACTTCCTGAATTTGGGGATGATTTTACTAAAATGTATAATGATAAATTAGCCAAATTTTTAACCCTAACAAAAGCGATAGAATACAATTACGATCCGGCTTCGGTAGAACGACTCGATTGGCGTAACCCGGCCCGTTGGGTTGATGCTATGGGTGAAGCTGTGCTAGATAGAGTGGCAGGTGGAACAGGCGTTGAAACTTCTAATAAAATAGCTAAGAGGTTTGAAGGAGTTATGGAAGATTTGAGTAGGAATGTACCGGAGAATCTAAAAGATAGAGCTGAAGATGAAGTAATAGACCAGATATGGGGTGGAATGCCTGAATTTATGTTTATGGTCGGAGTTGTAGCTTTAGCAAAACGACCAGTTGCTGGATTTGGAGCAAGATTATTCGGTGGAGAAGCTACTGTTATGGGTAGAGCTTTCACGAAAGTTGCCTTAGAATCTAGTAAGGCCAGAGGAGCTCAAGCTGCCGCTCAAGCTGTTTCTATATCTGAGTCAAAGTTTTTATCATGGGGTGCTGAGACGATGGCTAACGTAGGTGTTGAAGTTGGAGCAATGGAGATTTTTAATGAAGTAGATAAAGCCACTGGTGGAGAAGGGATGCCTAGGAGTATCGCTGCTGGATTTGGTTTTATGAATCCTCAGATGAAGTATTTAATGAATACTAAAATATTCGCACCTATAATGAAAGGTGAAGCTAAAGGATTGATACCACTGAAACCACTTGGGAGGCGAATTATTCACTCTGCTGGTGCCACCGCCACAGCTACAGCTGTTGAGTTATTTGATGCTGCTGTTGTTCAGGGTAATTTAGATGCTGAAACATATAAGCATATAACAGATTGGGAGAAAGCTGGCATCTTGTTTACGCAGATGCTTTTAAGTGGATATGGATCACACATAATGAATGCTCCTGCTGGAATTAGAGAGTTTTATGGTAAACTAGAGAATGAACTAGGTGGTCACATTGGCTCTAAAGGAGCTAAAAAAGTTGCTAAAAAATATAATATTAGATTAGGATGGTGGACTAATGAGATGCTAGAGAAAAAATACAATGAAGCTAAGAATGAAATCTATGAAGATCCAAAATACGAAGGGCAATTCGATCCAAAAAATAAAGCTCCTTTTATTGGCGCTGATGGTAAACCCACGGAACTTTCTAAAAAATTAAAAGAGTTAGATAACGACTTTTTAACACTAAGTAAGCTGAAAGAACAGCAAGCTCTTCAAGAGATAATAAAACAAAACAAAGATTCTAAAAATACCTATAACGAATACCAGAGAAAAGCTGCTGAAGTTATAAATGTTATTTCCAAACAGTCAGAAACAGGCGAGCTGCAGTTAACTCAAGAGCAAATAGATTTTATAGCTAAATGTCCAGATGGAATATTAAAACTAGTAGCTAGAGGTGATGTTGTTGGTGAAGAAACTGGAATGATAGACTCTCAGATAGATAGGATAAAAAACGAATATTCAATCTTATCTCACTCTGCCGATTACAGTGGTTTTAAGAGAGGCACGAAGCAACGTAAAGAATTTTTTGATTTAGCTCAAGAGCAAGAATCTCTAATTGCTAAAATAAGTAAAATAAACAAAAATAAGCAACAAGCGTCCAGGGCAATGGAGTTGCATGGTGCTAAGATTAGAATTAAGCAAATAGAAGAGAGAAGATTAGAGTTAGTTGAAGAAAATCAAGAATTTTTAGAACAACGTAGACAAGAGGAAATTATTAGAGCTCAAGAAATACTAGCTAAAGAGTACAATAAGAATCCTGATGATTTTGTAATAACGGAGAATCACGAGCAACTCAAAGAAGAGTACCTTAAAGATACAGGTGTAGAATTGAAAGGTATGCCTGAAGGTATTTACGAACATAGTAATGGTAAAATATATATAGATTTACAAAAAGCAAGAGATGTAAATAATATATCAGTAGCTATGCATGAAGCGCTGCACAAACTAATGGAGCCAGTTATTAGAGATCCAAAAGTTGATAAGTGGTTAGAAGATAACAGACATAAGAACAGTGAAAAAGCTACTAAAGAAGAACAACAGGAGTATAGGGATAAGTTAAAAGAACAAGACGACCATATAGAAAAAATAGTTGATGAATTCAGAAAAGAATTAAGCTGGGAGCAACTAAGAGAGGTTCAATTAAAGTTGATGTCTCAAGGTTTAGATCCTCTTAAATATAACAACGTAGAATGGTTTAACGCTTTTAATGATGCTATAATTGACGGAAGGATAAAATTTGAGAACAATTCTAATTTATTTAAGAAGTTAGCTAATGTATTTGTGAAGAAAACTCCTTTTATAAATGCTGAAGTACCAACTGGAAAGCAAGCTTATGATTTCATAAAAGATTTTGCTACTAAAGAAGTAAAAAAGAAAGTACACATAGATAAAACTGAAACTTCCGCAGAGAAGACGCCTGAAGATGTAACTAAAGGCGTAGAAGAATTAACTGAAGATGTTGTTAAAGATGAACAGTCAAGTGATGGCGTAAGAACGAAAGGCGGTGTTAAAAGTAGAGAAAAAGTTAAAGCTGATCAATTAGAGGGAAGAGTTGAGCTATATGAAGCTAAAACTAAAGCATATATAGAAGGTGGAGGAGAAAATGTTAAAGTTAAAGGTGAATCACAACCAAAAGTTAAAGAAGTAAAAGAAGTAACTTTTGAAGACATAAAAGATGGTAAAGTTTACAATAACAAAGGTGAAAAAAGTCCTAAGAATGCTAAAGCTGCTTTAACAAAAGGAATTGTTGACGCTAAGGGTAATAGTTATAAAATAGGTGGTAAAAAAGATAAACAGAATTTACAGAAAAAATCCAAAGATGGTAAATGGAAGCTATTAACAGAAGAAACTTTTCCAAATCAACAAAGTGCTTACGAATGGTTTTTAAAGAATATCACTAAAACCGATGTCACTGGAAAGAAAGTAAAGTTAAAAGATAGACCTAAATCTTCTTTATCTAATAAGAAGGAATTTAATAAGAATTTTAAATCTAAAGAAGATAAAATAAGAGAATTAAATAGAATTCGTGAAAATGCATTAGAATACGTAAGCCAATTTCAAACAAAAAGTTTAAAAGAAAAGCATGCTGAAGATATTAGCGACGCTAATAAGCAATTGAATGATGCTAAAAAATTAATAAGGGAACTTAAAAAGAAAGAAAAGGTAGCTGTTGAAAGAAAATCTGCCACTATAGATGATTTAGCCAGTGAATATCTTGAAGATTGGCATGTTGACGTAAAAAGAGGTCTCACGGGGGCTGATATCGTTGCATCTAAGATCATCGGAGACGATATATCAGATAAAGGTATGATTAAGGGTTTAATCATCAATACGGTCAACGGGGTGATGAAAGCTAAGGGTGGTGCTAGTATATCTGAAGATGTAATGGATGCTATGGTTGACGACGTTAAAGCTCAATTATTACCTCATATTAGAAACTTTAATAGAGAGTTTCTAGCCGTCAATGAAAGAACTTACGATGAAATCACCACTGATTACGAGAATATTATATTAAATAAGTTTTTAGGTAAAACTAAAAAGAATCCAAGCTCTTATATATCCAAAGAAGAAAAAGCTAGGATAAAAGGTAATTGGGTTGAAAACATACTAAAGAAAAATAAATTAACCTACGAAGAAGCTGTACAAGGCGAAATTAAAAATTTAAGTGCTGAAGATAGGAAGTTATTTGATATAATAAAGAAGTTAGAAATAGTTGAGTCAGAATCTAAGTATGGGACAAAGCAAATGTTTTTTGATCCAAAAGATTTACTTAACATCGAAGGTACTATTCCTCAAGAAGTTTACGACAAGTTATACGATTACAAGGTTGTTGAAAACGAAAGTTTATCAGCTTGGATAAATAGTGTAGTTAAGTTTAAAACCTTTAAAGCTTTTGAAAATCAAACTGGAGAATTTGAATTCAACCAGGACATTAGTGATATTACTAAAAACGTACCTAGATCAGAAGAAGGATTTTTTAATGATTTCACTTACGAAGATCAATATAAGTTTGTTGCTGAGAAAGATAAATTCAATGAAGAAAGTTTAAGAAAGAAGTTAAACATTTCTGACAAGTTAAAAGAAGATATCAGACAGAATGTGTTGAAGGATATGAAGATGAAGCTACTTGGCGATGAACTAAAAGGTGAATCCACTGCCTTTACTAATATAAATATCAAAAAAGCTAGTGAAGCGTTACATAGGATAGAACTTTTAAAGTCTGGTAAAACAGGTCAAGATTTAACGCCTGCTCAGAGAGCTAAAGTTATGTCTAGTCAAATAAAAATATTTAACAAAGAGATAAAAGAATTCAAACAGTCTATTCAAAAGAAATTTGAAACTTCATATTTGGATTTTGTTAGAAAAGAATTATTCGGAGCTATAGAAACGTTTGATGCTGAGGGTCAATTTAAGGGATTGTCGATAGTTAAAAACATTGAAGCTTATGAAAAATTCTTAAATGAAAACTTTAAAACTATATACGACAAGCTTTCTATAACAACCTTGAATGAAAAATACAAGAAAGGTAAAGGTGAACCAGAATTTGAATTTGTAGAGAGATTAGCTGAAAGAATGACCGCTGAAGAAGGTGTAAAACAAAAAGTTAGCGACATACACGCTGGTAATGTAGTTTGGAGGAAATTAGAACTAAGTGAATTAACTGAAATAAGAGATGGTGAGGAAGTTCTTAAGCAAGAAGTTTTAGATTACTTTCTAAAACCAAAAAGATCTAACCTAAATGAAAGAGCAAGAGGATTAGCTAATGTTATATCCACTGAGCTTGCTTTTGATGCTGCAATGGAGGTTTTTAGAAGTAAAGATTTTCAAGATTTAATATCTGAAAGACCGGAAGGTGTAGTTGGTAATGAAATAGATATAGTTTCTAAAGCTTTATTAAGAGATCCAAATCTTAGGTTTATGAACACGGTGAATGAGGTGTTAGGTTATCCAGTTGAAGCATTTGAAGGTATTGCGATGGAGTCATTTGGAGATGTATTTGATAGAAATCTTAAATTAACGGAAACTTTAGACGTTGTTCTCAATGAAATAGTTGAAAACAGATACTCTTATGACGAAGCGAAGCAGAAGATAAAAGACGATCACCAAGGTGTAGTAGAGTATTTAAATGATTACAATTCTGGTATATTTGAAGGTCCTGATAACAGTGGGTTGGCAAGTAAGACAAAAACTATTTTGAAAAAAGTTGGTTCTGAAACAGCTCAAGGTAAGTTGTTAGCTAGCACTTTAACAAGTCGCGCGCCTAAAGAAGCAATCGAACTTACTGCGGGGTTTGTGGATAAGTTATCATCTTATGTACCTGAAGGTTTAATTAGAGGATTGGAAGAAAGTGTTAAAAGAAATAAAGATAGAAGCACTAATGCAAAAGGTATAACTCAGCAAGGTTTTGACTCAATGATTGGCGCTTATACATATTCATCTAAGCGCGGTTTAGATCGCAGAGCTGAAAAGCATGTAAGCAAAAAAAATGACCCTAACGTTATAAAGCACAGAGGAAAAGTTGAAACCGCTAAAAAGAATTTAAAAAATTCTCCATTTACGGAAGGCACCGCAAGAGGTAAGAAAGAGGCGGAAAAAAGAGGAGATAAAGCGAGTAGAATAAACATAGCTAAAACTCTTTTAAAAGAAGGATTAATAACTAAAAAACAAAGTAATAAGTTACAATCAGCTTTAGATAAAGCTTTAGGTGCTTTAGAAGGTTATAAAGACTTGCAAGGAACCTATTTAAGTGAATATTCAAATACCGGTGAAATGTCTTGGGCCACTGATATCAAAGTATTTAAAGAAGCATGGGATAGTTTAGATAAAGTAATGGAAGAGTTGATTGGTGAGGAAATTCCAAAAGATGCTACCATTGGCAACGCTAGAACGAAAGCTTCTATAGCAAAGTACAAAAGTTGGGCAGCTAGAAACAAGAATACTGTTTTTGGAAAAATGGAAGCGAATAAGAAATTTACAACAGGTGATAAAAGCAGGAAATACTCAATCGTGAGGAACAAAGTTAAAGGAAGCGCACAAAGAGGTGATCCTATAAGCCTTGTTAAGAAAAATTACGAAGATTTATTAAATAATTTTAAAAAGTACGCTGAAGCTCACAAAAACGCTAGAACTCCTATTGTCAACAAAGATAGTAAAGCTGTTTCGGGTGAGTTTTATGATTTACATAAAGAATTTCCCAAGAGAGAATTCAAAAAAACTGAAGGTGATTTTAATCATATTGGTGATGTTATGATGTATGACACTGGTACTGGGTTTGGTAGAGTTTATAATAAAATTAGAAATAAACATGTATCTGTTGAGCAAAGAAGAATAGAATTAGATAATTATACTGCAGATATACTTAAAGCTAATAATGCTAATAAAAAACTATTTGCAGATATATTAAACTCTCATTATGAGCTTTTACTTAATTCTAAAAAAGCAGATTTTGAAAAGAATTGGTTAGGTTGGGTTGAGTTTATGAAGGTTCAAATTGAGCTTCAAACTGGTTTAAAGTCTTTATCATCTTTAGATTTCATGGAGATAAGTAAGGATTGGTCAAAAGATTCTTATAATGAGCATGTCATGGCATTCTCTAATACTGTTAGTAGATTATTTGACGTATTCTCCAGAGGATTAGCAGATAATATGAGTTGGGAAAATATACAAAAATCAGTGCGAGATGTTATTAGTGATAATTCTTCAGCTTTTGTAAGTAGAGAAACAGCTAGAATGATAATAGATCCTAGATTTGGTCAAACTAGTGACATCGGTTCCTTAAGACTATACGCTATTGAAGGATTGAAAGATTTGTATGTTGTTGGTAGTAAAGCTAAAAACGAAACGCAAAGGAAGAAGGAGATACAAGAATATGTTATAGCTGAAACCTACAAGAGAGGTATTGTGAAGAAAGAAGCTCAAGCCGCTAAAAAGAACGTAAAAGAAACTAATAAGAGCAACGTGGTTAGAGTTAGTAAAAGCGCCACTAATGAAGAGGTGTTAAGTTTAGCTGCAACTATGGACGCTGCTTTAGACATCGCTAGAAATCCTAATTCTCCTGTTAAAAAAATAAGAGTGTTTGATTTTGATGACACTTTAGCCAAGACAAAAAGTAACGTGCTATACACATTACCAGATGGTACTAAGGGTAAACTTACAGCTGAAGAGTTTGCTAAGAAAGGTAGTAAGATGGTTGCTGAGGGTGCCGTGTTAGACTTCTCTGAATTTAACAAAGTTGTAGATGGTAAAAAAGGTCCGTTATTTGAAATTGCTGAAGCTATACAAAATAAAAGAGGTGCTAAAGATATATTTATACTAACAGCTAGATCTCCAGAAGCTGCTAAAGCTATTCATGAGTTTTTAAATAACGCTGGATTGAATATACCATTAGAAAATATAACAGGTTTAGGTGACAGCTCTCCGTTCGCTAAATCAAAGTGGGTTATAGAGAAAGCCGCTGAAGGTTATAATGATTTCTATTTTGCTGATGATCACATTAAAAATGTTGAAGCAGTGCAGGATGCTTTAGATCAAATCCAAGGGCTAAAGACTAGGACTCAAGTAGCTTTACCTCAAGGAAAGGTTAAAAGTGAACCGCTTAACAAAAAACAAGTAGACGCAATAGAAGCTAATTCAATGCGTGACATAGATAACGAAGCTAGTTCTGACGGTTATTCAAATGTTAGGTTTTCTAAAAGTCATAGAGTTGAATATGAGAAAATGCTGGAGAAAAGAAGACCTGATCTAAAAGGTCAAATACCAGAGCAAGTTAATAAAGTTTTTGAGTTTGTAGACAGTCCTGGCGTGCCAGAAAATAAGAAAACAAAATTCGAAAAACTAGCTTTACATTATCTATCTAAAGGTTTTTTAATATTACCAGAGGATGGTTATAAAGTTGTAGAAGCTGAAAGATTAGCTAGTGCTAAAAAGATTGATCCTTTCTCGTTTAGTAATCCTAATGAAATAATAGAGAAATTTGCAGGAGAAGTTAAAGGTAAAAGAATAAATCCAAGTACCATGAGCGCTTTATCCAATAAGCGAAGTCTCGAATATGGTATAACTATTTACGATGTTGCCAATACAAGGGAAGCTCAACAGCAAGTTAGATCTATAATCGATACACATTGGGGTAAAAAATCAAATCCCTGGTGTTTAGCTGCGAGAACTGGACCTTATGACGCTAGCGGTAAAAAAACAATGGGTGAGCAAGCTTGGGAGCATTGGGAGAATTATGGTGAAGAAAAGCAAATAGCTTTTAAAGATGGCAAGTTAGTTGCTTTTAGGGATGGAGACGCTAAGCAATGGTGGGATAAACTGGATAGACCTAGTTATGAAATAGAAGTTAGAGGTTCAGTGGAAAAAACTGAGAAATCAAAGAATGCACAGGGTGATGAAGTTAAAACCAAAACAAGGTTTATTTACAGAATAGATCCAGAAACAGGTGTTAAAGAAAAGGGAAATAAAGAAGTTATATCAACGTATAAAAATAAAGACGGTGAAAATGTTAGCGATGCTACTATTACTAAAGGACTACCTCCAGTACTTCACCAAGCGCTTGGAAAGAATCTTGTTATATCAACAGAGAGAAAAGTTAATGGTAAAAAAGATGGTAAACAACACCAACTTTATTTAGAAGAAAATGCATATTTAGATCTTCTTTCGTTTTTAGAAGAAGGAGGTGCAGTGGTATCGAGAGATAGAAAGTACGAAAAAATACCTAAAAAAGGTGAACACTACACTCTTGAGGAAATAAAGCAAGCGCCTATGGATATATACTATGATGCTTTTCCAACAGAAGCTTTTGAAATTTGGGATAAAGGTAATATGGTAGAACGGAAAAATGTTCAAGGATATAACATGCATGGGAACCGAGTTAAATATCAAGATCTAGTACAATTTAGAGGGGATGTTAAAAAAACAACAACTTATGAAATAAAAAGATCAGTTGAGAATGACAATAATATATGGCGTGATACTAAAAGTGTTGTAGAAGAAAAAGAGGGGAAAGTTAACAATATTTATGAATTAAGTAAGTCTTTTGGAGCTTCAGGAGTTACTATCAAGAAGAATAATTATAAGGTTAAATTTAATAAAGATGGAGTTATATATAGAGAGCTAAATGGTCGTAAATTCCTAACTGAATACGATATATTTATGCGAAAAGTACTTGCATCATCACTCGCGAAAGACACAAATTTAACAGAGTCAGTTGGTTGGTATTGGAATGATACTCATGGTGGTAGTATTGGTAATGCTCGTAATGTTTTATTAGCTAAAACAATATGGGATAAAGTTAAAGTTGAAAAAGAAGGTGTTAAAAAAAGTTGGGGTGCGATATTAGAGGTTGAAGGATTAAAAGACAAGAACTTTAAAGATTGGGCTTTTGATAGATTCAACGATAATAAACCTATGAAGGTTGAGGATAAGATAGTAGTAGGTAAAGAAGTTAAATTGGTAGGAAAAAAAGCAATGAAACGCGAGAGGTTAATGCAGGGACTTCTTGAAGATATTTTATTTGCTAAAAAAACGAGTTTAGAAAATCAAATAGTACCTTTAGATAAGAACTTAAAACCTACTTCTAGATTCAGCATGGAAACTAAAATGGACTTAGAATGGAAAAAGAAATCCACTAAATTAGATTTTCTTGATTACACTATGGACACTCACTCTACTACTTTTATTTTAAACGGTAACAAGTACGAAATAAAAATGGTTAAAATGCTTCAAGAGGAAGCCGCTGGGAATCTAGGTAAAACCACAGCTCCTGAAGGTAATTATTACGATGTTAGTTTTTCTTATATCGATAAAAATGAAATACCACATATAGATATAACTGGTAAAGCTGGGAAAAAGTCTGGAGCTGTTATAAGTATAATTACTAACGGGGTATTAGATTTTGTTAGAAACAATAAAGTAGACGGTTTAACTTATAGTTCAAAAGAAGTAAATAGAACTAGACTATACAACATGTTGTCTGATGTGTTTTCTAATGAATTAGGTTGGGGTAAGAGAGTTAATGAAGTTACTTTTGATCCAGCCGCTTTAGATCCTGAACTTAGTGATTTTTACTCTGATATGGTTATGGGTGCTAAAAATGATTTCACTGATTTCACAGTGTCTAAGCATTTACCAGTTGAGAAAGATTTGACTAATCAAAAGAAACCTGTTAGAGACGTATTAGGCGTTATAGATAAAAGTTCTAATACACAACAAGCTAGATTTAGTGAAACAATAGATCTTAATAAGATCATGAATCAAATGATAGAGGATAAAACTGGTATACCTGCT
>Ga0114933_10000413_pt1 | contig 52283 bp, 49 predicted proteins | sample 4SBtaG_FD_89691 | JGI IMG/M metagenome (GOLD analysis project Ga0114933, IMG submission 89691) | Deep subsurface microbial communities from Kolumbo volcano to uncover new lineages of life (NeLLi) - 4SBTROV12_W25 metaG | ecosystem: Environmental > Aquatic > Marine > Volcanic | place: Kolumbo... | reverse complement strand
TAACAGAAGGAGCTATGGGGCTTCCCGTCTTTGCAAATGGCGCTTTTGGAGTACAGCACTTCTTTGGCCCTACAGGCGGATACCTCTTGGGATATCTACTCTCTGCTTTTGTAACTGGCTATCTGATGGAAAGATTCAAGAAAAAGAGTGAGCTAAACGCATTCTATGCAATGGGAATCGGTTCTCTGGTCATTCTGGGAACAGGCATGCTCCACCTCTCAGCCTTCATTGGAATGAAGAGCGCATTTATCTTTGGCGTTCTACCTTTCTTAGCTGGAGATATTGTTAAATTAATTTTGAGTGTGAAATGTCTGAAATTTTTCAAGGGACTTTCGAACTAGCCCCTTGAAAATAGTTTTAGGCGCCTTTAGCGGGAACTTGCCTTAAAAACGGCTCCATTTCTGCGAAAGCTTTTTTAGCTCTAGGGCCTTCGTGGGTAAATGCTTTAGAAGTCGTACGATGACTCATAGCGCCTGAAGTATTTCCTGTAGCTTCTGCTACAGTTTTTAATGCATCATTTAAAGCTATAACACCTACACCATCTTGAGCGGTTGTAACTCTTCTCTTTAAATCTTCCAATTTTGGATTAGCTGTCCCTTTTGGTCCGTTTGCGCCACCTGCTGGGGTAGATCCGTTTACTGGTTTTATCATATGATTCTCCTTCTGGCTTTTTAGCCAAATAATGTTTTGCTGCCCTTAGGAGAAGGGCCTCTACATCTTTTTATAGAAAAGATTATTAAAGATCAAAACTTCTTTAGTCACTGTAGAGGTTTTTGAAATGCTCGTTTGCAAGTCTTTTAGTTCTAGGAGTCTCTCTTCCTGCTGGCATGTCTGAAATGCGGTTTACTTTATCAGCTACTAGGTTTCTAAGTCCTGCCCAGCGATCTTCATTTGATTTGTCTGATGTAGGTCTAGCTTTAGTCACTGTTAGTGTCCTCACGAAGTTTTGGTCTTTTTTAATATTAACAGGTTTTTATTAAATAGTCAAATTAAGTTAAAATAATTAGTTACACTATAATAATTATTTTAATATTACCTACTACAATTAAACTGGTTAGTTATATCGTAGTAGGTGGGAATAATTAGAGGGTATATGTTGTGATGGGTAAGAGTTGGGAGAAATAGGAGCTTTGTAGACGGAGTTAAAAACTGAGCATTGAGTTGTTTTTTTGGAAAAATACTGGCTGTAAACTCATAATTGGGATAAAAATAAAGACTATTTTGAACAGATTGTAGACCTATGAAATTTTTAATAGTTTGGATCATTACTTTACTTGGAAGAATGCTCTTTTCTCTCCGCTACAAGGTTGAGATTAAGGATAAGGAAAATTTGAGAAAATCTCTTTTCAACAGAAAAGGGGGGACTCTCTTTTTACCCAACCACCCTGCATACCTCGATCCTATTCTTGTCTTCTTTTATTTTTGGCCTCAATTTAGAATGAGGCCCATGGCAGTTGAGTATGTCTTTCGTCAGAAAACAATTAACATTTTCATGCGCCTTGTAAGGGCTATTCCCATTCCTGACTTTGAAACATCGGTCAATGAAATTAAGTTAAGAAAAGCGGAGGAATCTCTTAAAGAGGTGGTTAAGGGGCTTCATAAAAGAGACAGTTTTCTTCTTTATCCCGGAGGTAAATTAAAGCTTACAGGAAAAGAGACTCTTGGGGGAGCTTCTGCGACTTATGACATTTTAAAGGCATGCCCGGATTCGAATGTTGTCTTGATTCGAACAACTGGTTTATGGGGCTCAGCTTTTTCTAGAGCGATCAGCCCTGGTAAGAACGGAAATTTCATTTTTAAGTTGATTAAGGTTCTTTTTAAAAACCTTATTTTCTTTTGCAAGAGACGAAAGATCACTATTGAAGCAGAAGTTAATCCCAAAGACTTTCCCTTTCAAGCTGAGTCAAAGCTGGAACTCAATGGCTATTTAGAAAAGTGGTATAACCGCTACACCGTAGATGGTAAAATCCTTGAAGAAGAGCCGATTAACCTTGTCTCCTATAGCTTTTTTCGAAATCAGTTTCCTACTGTGAAAAGAAAAAAGTCAAAGCGCGCAAATGAAGATATTTCTAAGAATATTCCTGTAGAGAATCGGGAGCTTATATACAAAGAAATAGCTAAGTTGTCCGAAATTCCTGTGGAGAATTTGAATGATGATATGGCCCTCTCATCCGATGTAGGTTTAGATTCTTTAGATGCAGCTACCATGATTGTTTTTGTAACGGATCATTTTGAAGCGGGCGAAGTTCACCCCGGAGAAGTTGAAACTATTAGAGATCTATTAGAGGCATCTGTAGGAAAAGAATTTAAAGGGAATGAGCCTGAGGAAAAAGATCCTACTCATAAATGGCCTAAAGAAAAGAGGCGCGGCTCTCCTGAGATTCCTGCTGGAAAAACCATTATGGAGGCTTTTTTACGTACGGCTGAGAGAATGGGGAATAACTCTGCTTTAGCAGACGATATTGTGGGTGTTTTATCCTATAGTAAATTAAAAAAAGCTGTCTTGGTTCTTGCTCTAGAATTTAAAAAAATACCAAACAAGCATGTGGGTGTACTACTTCCTGCCTCTGCAGGTGCTTATATTGTTATCTTAGCGATAATGATGGCAAATAAGACTCCTGTGATGCTGAACTGGACTTTGGGTCATAAGTTTTTAAACGATACTTTAAAACAGACTAAAACCGAGACGGTGATTAGTTCCTGGAAATTTTTAGAGAAATTAAGCAATGTCGATTTTGGCGATCTTATTCATCGCATAAAACTTTTGGAAGATATTAAAGGCGAGATTAAACTAACGACGAAGCTTAAAGGCGCTTTTAGATCTCTTCGTTCTTATCAAACGATTTTAAAAAAATATAAGCTTGATAAAGTGAAAGAAGATGCAGATGCCGTTATTCTCTTTACAAGTGGAACAGAGGCGGCTCCCAAGGGCGTACCTTTAACTCACAAAAATATTCTAGCTAACCTCTTTTCTTCCTTTCACTGTTTGCAGGTTTTCGAGAACGATATTCTTTATGGAATTTTACCTCCTTTTCATTCCTTTGGCTTCTCTGTAACAGGGATTTTTCCTATTGTTTCAGGGTTCAGGGCGGCGTACTATCCCGATCCGACAGATGGCTTTGCTCTTGCAAAAGGTATCTCAAGATGGGGTGTCACTCTTGTTTGTGCAGCACCCACTTTCTTAGCAGGGCTTTTGCATTCAGCATCAAAGTGGCAGCTCGCAAGTGTTAGAATCTTTATTTCGGGTGCTGAGAAGGCCTCAGATGATCTCTATGAAAGAGTGAAGGCTTTGGGTGGAAAACAGAAACTTTTGGAAGGATACGGCATTACAGAGTGTTCCCCAATCCTCTCGTTGAATCGTTTTAATAGATCTTCCGTGGGCGTAGGTCAGCTAATTCCTTGTGTGGAGATGGTAACAGTTCATCCAGAGACCCTAGAACCACTACCTACACACTCTGAGGGTGAAATTTGTGTACGTGGGCCCAATATCTTTAGAGGGTACCTAGGCCAGAAAAAATCTCCTTTCATAGAAATTCACGGGGAGATGTGGTATCGGACAGGTGATCTTGGTTACTTAGATGACAGGCATAATTTGATCTTGTCGGGTAGACTCAAAAGGTTTGTTAAGATCGGCGGTGAGATGGTCAGTCTCGGCTCTGTAGAGAGTGTTTTTGTCACTGCATTAAAATCTGGGGGAGATGATGAAAAGCCCTACGCTGCAATCATAGCAATTGAGCATGATGAGACTAGAGCCTCTATTATATTAGTGACTACAAGGGAGCTTGATAAGATTAAAGCAAATCAGTTTTTAAGAGATGCGGGAATATCGAATCTTGTCAAAATCAGTGATGTTAAAAAAGTAGCTGAAATCCCCATAATGGGAACCGGAAAAATAAACTACCGAGCTATTCAGTCTGAAATTGAAAATGCAAATACATAATACGCTTAATCGTAAAAAAGAGAAGTTAGAGGGTAAAGATCTTCGCATTTATACCTGCGGCCCTACTGTCTATAACTTTGCTCATATCGGTAACCTTCGAACCTATGTCTTTGAAGATCTTCTAAAGCGTACGCTTCTCTTTCTAGGATTCAGCGTAAAGCACGTGATGAATATCACGGATATCGATGATAAGACGATCAAAAATGCTCTAGAGAAGAAGGTCTCATTAAAGGAGTATACGGAACCGTTTACCGAGGCCTTTTTTGAGGATCTTAATTCTCTAAATATTTTAGAGGCAGATCACTATCCAAGAGCGACCGATTATATTTCTGTAATGATTCAAATGATTCAGGATCTGATGGAGAAGAAGGTAGCCTACGTTGGGCAGGATAAATCGGTCTATTTTTCTATCTCCAAGTACAAAGAGTATGGAAAGCTCTCTCACTTAAAATTAGATGAGCTCAAAAAAGGCGCATCTGAGCGCTGCCATCTGGATGAGTATGATAAAGAAAATGCCTCTGACTTTGTTCTTTGGAAGAGTTATGATTCATCTCGAGATGGAGATATTTTTTGGGAGAGTCCTTTTGGAAAAGGTAGACCTGGCTGGCACATAGAGTGCTCCGCGATGGCGATTAAGCTACTAGGCGAGACGATAGATATCCACTGCGGCGGTGTGGACAATATCTTTCCTCACCATGAGAATGAGATCGCTCAATCAGAGTGTTGTACAGGCAAGACTTTTGCCAAATATTGGATGCACTCAGAGCACCTCATTGTAGATGGCAAGAAGATGTCTAAATCTTTAGGTAATTTCTATACGTTGCGTGATCTTTTAGAAAAGGACTACCGGGCAGAAGAAGTGCGCTATATGCTTCTACATACTCACTACCGCACCCAGTTAAACTTTACTCTAGATGGTTTGAAGGGAGCCCGGTCCTCTCTTGGTCGCATTCACGACTTTCAAAGCAGGCTAAAAGAGATTCAAGGTAAAGGAGGAAAAGAGGATCTCAAAAAAGAGGCAGATCTGGCCCTATCCAATTTCCGTGAGGCGCTCGCAGATGATCTCAACATATCTCTCGCTCTCTCTTATCTTTTCGATCTCATCCGCGCAGGAAATATCTTGGCAGATCAGAACCAGATTTCAGGGGATGAGGCAGAGTATACATTAAAGGTCATCAAACAGATGGATAGTGTGCTTGGGGTATTAAGTCCAAAAGAGGATGCGGTTCCCGAAGAGATCCTGGATGCGCTTCAAAAGAGGGAAGTTGCTAGGAAAGAGAAGAATTGGAAGGAGTCAGACCGCCTTCGAGATTTTATCTTATCTGCAGGCTACATTATTGACGATATGCCATCAGGCGCTAGAGTCAAAAGAAAATAGGTCCCCTGAAAGATTTCAGGGGACCAATAGTAGTTTATAGATAGGCTCCTAGAGGAGTAGAAAATTTAAAATTATTCTCGCGTTCTATTCTTCTACTAACCTGCGAAAATGCTCTCTCATAGAGGGCTTTCAAGAACATTTCATTTTTCTTTAATACTCTAGTTGAAACTTCTTTTGTTAATCTAACTTGAAAACTTCCACCAAAAATATCTGTTCGTTTCCAAAAGAAAGCCCCCTTTTCCCGGCCATAGCGAAAGTCTACAGTAAAACATCTTCCGACGACTCTAGTAATTTTAAGATAGGTACGATCGGGTCTAAAAGGAGATTCTGCCCCTTTTCTGAGCCAAGTGTCTTCTTGGTTTTTAAGTTTTCTACGTGCGTCTTGAATAAGAGCTGGGGTCTTTGGCCTTTGAGGTGCAGCAGCAGGTTTATGTCTATATGCAGCAGCAGCGGCAGCAGCAGGTCTATGTCTATATGCAGCAGCAGCAGCAGCAACTTTTGCAGCCGGCCTCCGTAATACGGGGGATAAACCGATTTCAACTCCTCTGGGGGAAAGGATTGGATTGGGCCGGGCTGGGGCCAGCAATGGGGGAGAAGGAAGGGGGATTCTTTCAAAATCCTCACATGATGCCACTCTTATCAATAAACGGTCTCTTAAGCCTGCGCCTGCATTGCTGTTTGCGCGATACTCCATGCTTGGGCTAGGTGTATGTCTTGGGCTTGCTAATAGCACTCCTCCTGCCATATTATTCCTCCAATCTCATTAAGGGAAAATAGAGAACGTCGCGGATCGAAATTGCTTTGGTAAAGAGCATAACCAGTCTGTCGATTCCGATGCCAACGCCAGCTGTAGGCGGCATGCCTTGACAGATTGCCTCTATGAACTCTTCATCCAAAGGATTCGCCTCTTCGTCACCTTCTTCCTTTTTATTAGCTTGATCCTCTAGTAATTTACGTTGAAGCTCGGGATCGTTGAGCTCTGAGTAAGAATTGACCATCTCCATTCCGAGAATAAATGTTTCAAAGCGCTCTACAAACTGCTCTTCACGCATTTTGGGGTCGCGGTGCAGCTTACACAGCGGGGTTGTTTCAATGGGGTGGTCGGTGATGTGGTGCGGCTGGATGAGGTGCTCTTCTGCAAATTCTTCGAAAGCAAGAGCTATTAATTTGCCGCGCGTAACTTTTTCGATCACTTTGGGATCGAGATCTGTCTTCTCTTTGAGAAGTTTTCTAAGAGCTTCATCATCCAGCGTATCAACATCGATTTTAGCATAGTCCTTGATCGCATCTTTCATTGAGAGGCGTTTCCAAGGAGCTGTAAAGTCGACTTCGATGGAATCTGTGCTATCTTCGGATTGGAAGGTGACTTTTGTCGAACTATGAAGTTCGAGTGCGATCTTTTCAAAAAGATTTTCGACAAAAACCATCATGTCATTGTAATCCCAATAGGCAGCGTAGGCCTCGAGCATGGTAAATTCAGGATTATGGGTTTTGTCGATGCCTTCATTTCGAAAGACTTTGCCGATTTCATAGATACGGTTAAGGCCGCCTACAACGAGTTTCTTGAGAGCGATTTCGATAGCAATACGGAGAAACATCTCTTGATGAAGGGCATTTAGCTCCGTTGTAAAGGGTCTAGCTTCTGCGCCGCCATAAATATTTTGAAGAACGGGAGTCTCCACTTCCATAAAGTCGTCATTTTCCATGTAATCACGGACGAGGCGAACAATTTTGGAGCGGTCTTTTAGCATTTGCATGGATTCGGGCGTAGAGATGAGGTCGAGCCATCTTTTTCGATAGCGAACGCCTTTATCTTTAAGTCCTGCGTGCTTGTCGGGAAGGGGGAGGAGAGACTTACAGAGTAATACGAAGCGTTTGACATAGATGGTCATTTCGCCTTTCTTTGTTTGGAAAATGTGGCCTTCAACGCCTACGATATCTCCCAGATCGACCATCTTTTCGATGAACTTCAGTGGCTTTATCTTCTCGGGATCAAGGCCGTCAACAATGGTGTTATCCCGGTTGAACATGAGCTGAATGCGTCCAGTCTCATCTTGAATTTGTGCAAAAGCATTCTTTCCCATAGCACGAAATAGGACGAGCCTGCCTGCAACAGAGACCCCTTTTGTAGATCCATTTGCTGCAGCCTCTGCATTTTCAAGTTCTTCCACTTTAAAAGTTGAATGCAATAATTCAGCGGTTTCTGTCGGGGTAAATTTATGAGGATAAGGATCGATTCCAAGATCTCTGATTTCGCCTAGCTTTCTAGATCTATTTTGAAACTCTTCATGAGAGTGGTAATCGGGGACAGGAGAGCTTTTCATAGGCTTATCTTCAAAGAATTTATCTAAATTTAATTTTGTTTTTTCCATCAGTCATAAAACGTAAAAATATTGAACAATTTTATACCAGATTTCATGCAAAAATATCAATGCTAGATTTTTTTATCCGAGATGTTTAAAATCTTCGGCCTTTAGAAAAGGAGTAATTAAAATGGCTAATAATTTAAGGGGCGTTGAAAAATACAAAATTACGATTACATTTCCCTCTGCTATTAATGCCGATATGTATATCCGAAGATCTTGTGAGATCGCAGGAGTCTATGCGATTTTTGAAAGAGAAAAAGCGGCAGTCTCTGTCTACTGCAGAGAAGGGACGGGTGCACAGGAATTTAAAAAGGCATTTTTCAACACATTGCCAGAAGGGATTTTAGATCCGGGCATTCAAGAGAGAGTCAAGAGTATCTTTAATGCTTTTATTAAAATTCCAGCTTGCATCACTTCTTATCAGGAGCTGGGTACATTTGGATACCGCGTCTCAAGACTTCTAAATATTTACTATCTATAATATAAAAATAAGGATGAAAAAATGGCAGCAGCAGTTGGTCGAAATAGTGTTACACATCATTTTAGGAGCGAAGATGCGGCTATCAAATATATTGATAGATCATTTGAAATTGCCGGAATTTATGCTACGTTTTTAAGAGATAAAAAGAGTGTTACTGTAACTTCTAAAGATGGAGTATCAGTTGAGCTCTTTATTCATATAGCTAGCCTGATAACTCCAATTAGAAGAGCTTCTCTAAGAGTACAGAGAGCTTTTATAATAAATGCAGGATTAAAATCGTCATTTTAGATGTAGGTTGAAATGAGAGTTAGAAAGTCAAGTCTTAGCGGTACAATTCTAGTGCCGCCTTCTAAATCTCAATCGTTAAGAGCCATTCTCTTTGCAAGTCTTGCAGAGGGCAGATCTCTCATTAAAAATGTTTTAGATTCTCCCGATATCAAAGCGATGATTCATGCCTGTGAAAAACTAGGCGCATCGATTCAGAAGAGGGGAGGTGATCTTGAAATCACCGGCTTTGGCAGAAATCCTAAAGTACCCTCTAATGTCATCGATGCCGGTAATTCTGGTATCGTCCTCCGTTTTATCAGCTCTATCTTAGCTCTAGTGGATGGCTATTCGGTCATTACAGGTGATCACTCTCTTCGATTTAACCGGCCGATGCAGCCTCTTTTAGATGCTATAAATCAGTTGGGAGCTTTTGCAGAGTCAACAAAGGGAGATGGCTTTGCACCGATCATCATCAAAGGAAAAATGAGTTCTGGAAAAGTGCTGATGGATGGAAAGGATTCACAGCCTGTCTCTGCAATCCTAATCGCTTCCTCTTTTTTGGATGGAAAGACGGAAATTCAAGTGAAAAACCCCGGTGAAAAGCCTTGGGTTCAAATGACGCTTGATTGGTTTAATCGTTTGGGGATTTCCTATTCAAATGACAACTTTGAGCGTTATGTCACTCATGGAAATGCGCAGATTTCAGGTTTTGAATACACTATTCCTTGCGATTATAGCTCTATTGCCTTTCCTATCGTATCTGCACTTATCACAAAGAGTGAGGTGGTGTTAGAAAATACTAGTGAAGACACCTCCCAGGGAGATAGAAAGTTAATCGATCAGCTCATATCGATGGGAGCGCGCATTGAATGGGAAGAAAATAGCCTCAGAGTAAAAGTCTCAGATCAGCTAAAGGGTGGAATAATCGATGTGAATGACTTTATCGATGCGGTACCTGTTTTAGCTGCGCTTGGATGTTATACCTCTACAAAACTTCATCTTACGAATGCTGCTATTGCTAGAAATAAAGAAAGTGATCGCCTCAGCTCTATGAAGAGAGAGCTTGAAAAAATGGGAGCTCATATCGAAGAGAGAGAGGACGCGCTCATAATCCATCCCTCAAAATTAAATGGTGCCACGCTAAATTCTCACAAAGATCACAGAATTGCCATGGCCCTTGCTTGCGCAGGCATGGGCGCATCTGGCGAGACATCGATTGAGGATACAGAATGTATTCAGAAAACCTATCCTCATTTCAAGCAAGAGATGCAAAAGCTAGGTGCGGATATTCAATGATTCTTTTTCTCTATGGATTTAGAAATGCCGGCAAGACGACGCTGGGCAAAAAGCTCGCAGTTAGATTAAAGCTTCCCTTTTTTGATACTGATGCACTTTTAGAGAAGAGAGAAAAAAAGTCTGTTCGTGAAATCTATTTAGAAAGCGCGGATTTCGCTCTCAAGGAGAGGAAAGTAATTCTCTCTTTAAAAGAGGGAATAGTCTCTCTTGGAGCTCAGACTATTTTGGATCAGCAGAATCAAAAAATCTTGAAAGAGTTGGGATTTCTTTTCTTCCTAGATACGGAAAAAGAAGTGCTTAAAAAGAGGTTTCTTGAAAATCCACCAGGCTACGTGGATCAAAAGGATCTTGGATCTTCTTTTGAAAAACTCTATACTGAGAGAGTTCCAATTTATGAGCAGTTATGGCAAGCAACTCTTTCGGGAAAATCTTTCGCATTACGACCTGGGGTGAGTCCCACGGAAAAGCAATTGGCGTCGTCATTGATGGCTGCCCTGCAGGACTTGGGATATCTGAAGAGTACATTAATCAAGAGCTCTCTTTAAGATCTCCCGGAAAAAGCGCTTTAACATCACCTAGAAAAGAGCCCGATATTGCACAAATTATGTCCGGCACATTTGATGGGAAAACAACGGGCGCTCCGATCTCGATTATCATCTACAATCAAGATGCAGACTCCTCTAAATATGAACCGATCAAAGATCTATTAAGGCCTGGTCACGCCAACTTCACCTATTTGGAAAAATATGGCATTTTTGACTACCGCGGAGGTGGAAGATCATCTGCAAGAGAGACCGCATGCAGGGTAGCTGCCGGCGCGGTTGCTAAAAAGCTGCTTGAGCATTTTAAAATTGAAGTGGATGCCTGGGTCCATTCAATTGCAGGAGAGGAAGAGGAGCCTAAAATGCATTCGAGAGTAATGGAGGCAAAAAGATGCAAAGACTCCGTGGGCGGTATTATTGCCTTTCAAGTTTTAGGCATGCCTACAGCTCTTGGTGATCCTGTCTATGAGAAGCTTGAGGCTAACCTTGCAAAAGCTATGATGAGCATTCCTGCTACAAAAGGTTTTGAGATGGGCTCGGGATTTGAGGCGACAGAGCAGATGGGCTCCGAGCAGAATGATACATTTTATCTCGAGGGGGATAGAATTAGAACAGAGACCAACTATTCAGGCGGGACTCTTGGCGGAATTTCAACAGGCATGCCCCTTTCAGGAAAAGTCGCTTTCAAACCAACATCCAGCATTTTAAAAGAGCAGCAAAGTGTTAACTACCAAACGTTGGAGAGTGCAACTTTTCAGTTGCCAGAAGGTTCAAGACATGACCCGTGCGTGGTTTTACGCGCAGCACCTGTAGTAAGAGCGATGGTTTCGCTCGTTTTAGCAGATGCACTTCTAATGAATAGAGCGAGCAGATTATGATTATTGGTAGAGAGCTAACAGATAAGATTCTAGAAAAAGTTGCAAATAGGCCATGCGTAATCATTACCGATTCCAATGTATTCGAGCTCTATGGGGGGGGATTTTCCAAATTACCCGTTCTCTCATTCAAAGCAGGAGAAGCCTCAAAGACTAGAGAGACAAAGGAAAAGCTTGAAGATGAATTACTAAAAATGGGATGCGGACGAGATACTCTTCTCATTGCACTTGGCGGAGGCGTGGTGACAGATCTCGTAGGTTTCATAGCCTCTACTTATATGCGCGGCATTTCCTATATTTCGGTGCCCACAACTTTGATGGGAATGGTCGATGCTGCTATCGGCGGAAAAACGGGTGTTAATACGCGCGCAGGCAAAAATCTGATTGGAACTTTTTATCAGCCCGAAGAGATTTTTATCGATCTAGATTATTTAGAGACGCTTCCTCTTAAAGAGAGGAATGAGGGGCTTACCGAAGTGATCAAATATGGGCTGATACGGGATAGGAGGCTCTTTGAGTTGGTAGAATCCTCTGGGAATCTAGAGGAGATGATTCGAAGATCATTTAAGATTAAGATGGGCATTGTCGATAAAGATGCAAAAGAGAAGGGCCTTCGACAGGTCCTTAATTTTGGCCATACGGTAGGTCATGCAATTGAGCATTTGAGTGGATATGCAATGTCTCATGGTGATGCTGTATTTCTAGGCCTGCTCGTAGAAAGTAGAATTTCTTTTGAAATGGGGCTTCTTTCAGAGGGTGAGTTAAATCGAATTTTTAATCTTAGAGAGCCTATCTCATTTCCTAATTTTTCTTTTGAAAAAATTTGGGAGGCGATGAAAATTGACAAGAAAAATTTGAAACAGGCTCCTCACTTTGTTTTAATCGAGGAAATAGGAAAGGTCTATGAAAATAAGTCCACTTTTTCGTTCCCTATTGAAAAAGAACTAGTTGAGAAATCTTTTAATCTTTGTAGAATAAACTCAGCTTTATTATAATTAACACATGTCTAACTCAATTAGTTTATTTACATCTTCTGTTTCATCTAGGCCATGCCATACAGTTGTCCTAGATTATATAAAAAGTTTTGCAAGGCAGATTCTCTATTCTGCCCATATGCACTATCACCGCATGTTTACTTTTAATTTGACGAGAACAATTGAGTGGCAAAAAGAGAGTCGAGGACTTGTTGTCTTAGTGCATGGTCTTAGGAGCTTTCCAGCGGCTTGGTTTTCTCAAATCAAACTTTTAAAAAGATATCCTAAAGTCGATCTTTTTGTGCCTTCCGTAACTAAGCAAGGGATGTGCTCGCTTGAAGAGGCGGCGGATCCAATCTTAAAGACTCTACAAGATTATGCTGCAAAAAATCCGGGGAGACCCATCAGTGTTTTAGGCGTCTCTAACGGAAGTAGAATTGCTACTTGGTTAGATGTTAAGATGCGAAAATATTTCCCGAAAACGCCGATGCGTATTTCAACCATTGCAGGTGTGCACTTTGGATCGAGCCAGATGAATCTTATGAAACGCCTTGGAGTTGCAAAATGGCTCTATCCTGTCTCTCTTAGAGAAGAGCTCGCATATGGAAGTAAGAAGGCAAAAGAGTTGCTCGCAAAAGTATCGACCCCTCTCCCCAGAAAGTGCGCTTTAAGGTCCTTTGAATTTTTTGCAACAACGGAAGATTTGTTGATTCCAGATAATGAGTCTTCTTTGCCTGAGCTTGGTTTAGGTGAAAAAAGATATCTTCTTCATGGTCACAGCCATGATTCCATCGTGACAGCTGTGGCAGAAAGCCAAATTAAGGGACTTATTTCCTGGATGAGGCAGTTTTAGTGCTCGCATGCGTCATTGGTGATCCCAATATAGACCTAAAAGACGCTGAAAAATATTGTGATCTCGTTGAATATCGTTTCGATCTCTTTTCTGAATTTGATTTATCTCAGTTAAAAAATCTTTCACATCCGGCTATTTTTACGCATCGAAATGCGCCTCTTTCTCTTCTAGAAAAGTTGGCCCATTTTCAGCCGGAATATATGGATTTAGAGCATGGTCTTCCTATCTATTTCTATGAACGGATTCAAAAAATATCGCCAGAGACAAAGCTTATTGTATCTTACCACAATTATGAAGAGGTGCCTTGTTTAGAGTCCCTTTTTGAAGAGATGAAAAAGCCGTTCGAGTGCATCTACAAAATCGCATGTAAGGCAAACAGTAGTCTTGACCTCTTAAGAATGATGCGCTTTTTAAAAGAGAGCGCTTGGTCTTTGACAGTGATTGCTATGGGAGAATATGGAGAGCCATCTAGAGTGATGGGGAAAGTTTTGGGTAATGCTATTGATTATACCTCTCTTAATGGAATGGGCGGCCTAAATCAGCTAACTCTAAAAGATCTTAAGGATATCTATAACTATGATGCATTAAATGAAAAGACGGAGTTCTGCGGACTTATGGGTGATCCCATAAATAGGAGTCCAGGACATATTTTTCACAATAACTATTTTAAGGAGCATGATCTAAATAGCGTCTATTTAAAGTTTCGTGTGGATAAAAATGAGGTCAGGGAGTTTTTTGAGGGCATAAAAGATCTTCCTTTTAAGGGGCTTAGCGTGACGATGCCGCTCAAAGAAGAGCTCTTATGCAGCAAAGCCATCAATACCGTAAAGTTAGAAGATGGAGAGATGACTTTTTCGAATACAGATGGCAAGGGTGCTCTTGATGTCTTGGAAAAAAGAGAGTCAGTCAAAGGAAAAAAGGTCTTGATTTGGGGAGCTGGCGGAAGCGCAAAAGCGATCTATGAAGAAGCATTGAATAGAGGTGCTGATCTCACGATTATTAACAGAACTAAATCTAAGGCAGTAGCGATTGCAGGTAAGAGGGGATTGGGACTTCATGAGATGCATGGCTCGTACGATATTTTCATCAATACAACCTCCGTTCAGGATAATTATCCTATAGAGCTATTATCTAGCGCTCTCATTATGGATATCAATCATAATCCAGAGACTAAGCTCTTACAGGATGCTCAGGAAATGGGGTGCGAAGTGATTTTAGGAAAAGAGATGTTTGAAAGGCAGGCTCTTTTGCAGCAGGAAGTCTGGTCAGCCGGAAGTCGGATCTACGTCAATCAATAGTCTCACTTTGGAGGGTATCTGGAAATGTGCTTTCACATGGGTGACATTCTCAATGAGCTTTAGCATTTTTTGTGAACGTATTAAGAACTGAAAGCGAAAGCGATCTTTGACTTTGGCATGGATTGCAGGAATGACCGGGTGGATTTTATCACCTGGAGATAGATTTTTCAAAACCTCTTCACGGAAATGTTCTGCTATTTGTTTTGCTCCTTTTTCATTTGTGCTGGAAAAGGTAAGCTTGATCATGCGAGAGAAGGGCGGGAAGAGAAAGAGCTTTCTCGATTCTAGCTCTTCTTTATAGAAATTCAAGTAGTCTTGGTTCATCGCAAGTTTAATTACGGGATGCTGAGGCATACGTGTTTGAATGATCACCTCGCCATCGATCTCCTCACGGCCGGCTCTTCCTGCCACTTGTGTGATGAGCTGAAAGACATTTTCGGGAGCTCTGAAGTCGGGGATAGAAAGCGCACCGTCTGAATTGAGAACACCCACTAAAGAGACGGAAGGGAAATGAAATCCCTTTGCGATCATCTGCGTGCCGATGAGTACATCTGCTTTCCCTGAACGAAAGGCATCGAAAAGATCTTCATGAGAGGTTTTTTTTCGGGTGGTATCTCTGTCCATGCGAAGGGTGCGAATGTCGGGCAGGATGGCATTTAGGGAGCGCTCGATATGTTCTGTGCCAAAACCTTTGAATTTAAAAGTATCGAGGGAGGAGCAGGAGGGACAATTTCTAGGAGAGGGGAGATAGTAGTCGCAAAGATGGCAGCGTAGGATGTTCTCTTTTTTGTGGTAGGTAAGGGAGATGTCGCAGTGCGGGCAGGAGATGATGTTGGAGCAGCTGGTGCAGGCTTGAGAGGCATGAAAGCCGCGCCGGTTTAAAAAGAGAAGGGTTTGCTCGCCTTTCTGGTATCTCGTTTTGATTCCTTCAAGAAGGTCATTTGAAAAGTGGGTGTAGCCGCCGTTTTTCTCATACTCTTTTACCATGTCGAGGATCTTGACTTTAGGAAGAGAGGCATTGGCAGCTCTTTTTGTCATGGAGGAGAGAGCGTACTTTCCTTTTTCAGCTTTATAGAAGCTTTCAAGAGAGGGTGTGGCAGAGCCCAAGACGACGCAAGCATTTTGCATTTTTGCGCGCATGATAGCGACATCTCTTGCTTGATAGCAGGGAGCCTCTTCTGTTTGTTTGTAGGATGAGTCGTGCTCTTCATCGATGATGATGAGCCCTAAGTCTTTTGCAGGAGAGAAGATTGCAGATCTTGCACCGAGAACAATGGGCGCTTTTCCTTCTAAGATTTTTGACCAGTCGGAAGATCTTTCGCCGAGGGATCTTTTGTGATGGAGGATGGCAATTGGCTCTTTGAAACGGGCGCGGAATTTTTCGATGAGCTGGGATGTGAGCGCAACTTCAGGAACAAGCACGATGACAGACTGACCTTGATCGATCGCTTTTTGCATGAGCTGCATATAGACTTCGGTTTTACCTGAGCCTGTGATGCCGTGAAGAAGGTGAACCTGGAATTTTTTCTCATCCAGCGTCTTTCCAATCTCTTCAAATGCTTTTTGCTGCTCTTTTTTTAGAGTTTTGGGCTTTGTTTCAAAGTAGTTTTCAAAGAGAGAGTCGGAGGCTTCAATTTTTTTCGATTTGATGAGCTTTTTTTTCAGAAGTGTATCGATGGGGCTCTTCGATATCTTGAGCTCTTCTGTGAGATCATGTTGGTAGGCGCCATTTTCTTTGAGTAGATATTCGAGTGCTGCACTTTGGGCGGGAAATGTTCTTCTTAAATCTTTCACAGCCTCTATTAGAGTCTGTTTGGTCTTTCCGAGAGAGAGGTAGATCTTGGTTCTAGCCTTTACCTCTTTTCGGATAGAAGGAGGGATCATGCATTTGAAGACCTGGTCAAGAGAGGCGATGTAATATTTTGCCATCCAGAGGCCTAATTTGAAGAGCTCGGGTCTGATCCAGGTGTTTTCAGGCAAAACTCCCAAGAGAGGCTTTACTCTGGGGACATCGGAATCATCTTTTAGTGCATAGATATATCCGCGCATTTTTCTTCCGCGCAGAGTCGTTTCAATTCTTGCGCCTGGCTTCAGAATGGTGAGAAGAGATGAAGGGACCGAGTAGTCTAATACCTTATCGATGTGGGTATCTAACACGACGGAGGCGTATTTCATTTAAGGTACTCAATTTTTTTGGAAATCGCTTTCCAAAGCGAGCATTTGAGGCCGGGGTCTTTGAAATAGAGGGAGAGATCGGGGAGTAAAAATAGGGGGATGTTACCTAGATAACATTCCAGTTTCTGAGGAATTTCACGGTAGAAGGCCATGAGAGCTTTCTGCTCAAAGATGGCATAATCGGGTGCAATAATCAGTTTTAGCTCAGGCGCTGCTAGAAATGCATCCCACCTTTTCTCTTTTTCGATCACCTGTGCATCAATCAATTTACAAGGATCAAAATAGGTTGCTATTGCGGATGATACTTCGGATAAAAATTGGGTGACCTCTCGTTTATCATCAAAGCCTAGGATGGTGATCGGAGCTGCCTGATTTTTATACTTGTAGCTAGTAGCGATGCGCTTTGCGTCGTGGTCGGAGAGCGGCTCATCGTGAATAGCTAATTTAGGGCTTAATTTAAGGATCTCTTTTTTGACATCTTCTAGATGATCACTTTTGACTTTGGGCGCTTCTAGTTTGAGATTAATTTTTTCTGTTGGAGGTTTTACTTCAGCAATAGGGGCTGGTTTTTTAGGCTCGAGAGGGGGCGCTTTTTTCTCTTGAATAACAGGAGGAAGCGTGACGGGCTGCACTATTTTTTTCTTGGGAAGAGGAAGGGGAGCGGAAAAAGTTTTAGGGTCGAGATGGTTTAAAAAAAAGTGGCTTTCTTGCTGTTTAAGGTAGAGCTGCGCGTCAGAGATTAGTCTTTTATATTTACTTTGCATGATTTATCAGGTGCTCATTTTCCGATAAAAAAGTTTTAAATCCTCTTTTACTATAACCCTCTACGATAATTTGATGCATTGATCCATTTGGATGGGTCTTTTTGAGGAAAAGGTTGAAGGTGTTCGGCACAATTTGATCGAGCTCATTTTTATGTTTGCAAAGAGAGAAAAGGAAATTTTCATCTTCTTTAAACTCTTCGAAAAAGAGCGTGATATTATCTAGAATCTCTTTGCAAAGAGATCTAGCTTCATCAAAATTCCTCCCCGTTTTCATCCTTTTTATTGAGTGGTAGATCTCGGGCATAGTTTCTTCAGAAAAGAGAACCTCAAGATAGTAGGTGATTTTATCAAAAGGGCCTACTTTAGAAGCAAAAAACAGTTCATCTTGAAAAAGCTTTGACTCTTTTGCATCAACAATTAGCGAATAGGAGAGGACTAATTCCGAAATGATAAATTGCAGGGATAGGCTTTTTTTCTTGTGTAGCGTTTGAGAAGAAAAAAACGATGTTAAAAGACGTTTTGGCATCAATGAACCCGAGGGGTTTTACAAGAAGAATACCAGTCTGATTTCTAAGAGTAAAGTCCTTTTTTTTTGGTTGAATGAAATGAATTAATCTCTTAATGTCTATCGCTAATTTTATTTTATTTAATTTTTAAAAAGGAAAACGATGGCATCTATATTATCTAATCAATCAACAGTTGTTGCATTTTGTGAAAGAGGACGCCGTGAGTCTTCTAAAGAACCTCTAGTTTTAGTCTATCAAGCGGATTGTTTGTCAGACGATAACCGGGCACCTTTTGTAAAGCTCTTAAATCAGGGTGAATACATTCAAACATTGGGAGCTATTTGGAGTGATGCAAAAAATAGGCTTGAGTTTTTAGACGAACAATCTCCTCGATTATACGCTCCTCTTATGTTTGAAGAGGCGCTTGCCAGATTTCAAGTGAGCCCAACTGAAGAGACAATCCATACTATATCGATCCCTCTCATGACTGCAGCTAGCTTTAGAACTTCGCAAGATGCAGTTTGCTCCTCTGACCCTGCAGTATATAGGGGGCAAGCTGAGAAAGGAATGATTAAGGTCTATACCGCTTCCCTAGACTTGCTTACTCAAAAATTACTCGGAAGAAAGCTAGATAAGATTTTAGAAGAGAAGCTGGAGTTCAGGCTTAAAGCTATTATTGGAAAAGTTACGGAAGTAGCAAAACGGTCGCTGGCTATCGAACTACCAACACCTGATTGGGCGGCAAATTTGAAATTTAGAAGGGCTTCTATGTACCCAGATGCACTCTATCCCATGTTGAGAAAGGGCTTTGCAGAAGAGATTCTAAAGGGACTTAGTCTACTTTAAAGAGAGCGTCTGTAAAGGGAGCGGGATCAAACAGAATGAGATCGCTCGCCTGTTCGCCGAGACCAATGTATTTAACTTCGAGATCTTTTTGCTTTTTAAGAGCGACGATCACGCCGCCTTTTGCTGTGCCATCTAGCTTGGTGAGGATGACGCTTGAGATGGGGGTGTATCTATTGAAAATCTCAGCTTGGTCAATGGCGTTTTGTCCGCAGGTAGCATCGAGAACGAGAAGCGTTTCGTGGGGAGCATCCGGCACGAGCTTTTTCATCACGCGCTGGATCTTTTCAAGTTCAACCATCAGATCTGTTTTTGTATGGAGTCTGCCGGCGGTGTCTACAAGCACAACATCACAAGATTTAGCGATTGCAGATGAGATAGCGTCAAAGACAACAGCGGAAGGATCGGAGCCTGGCTGGGATTTTACGATATCGACATTTAGTCTCTCTGCCCAAGTAGCTATTTGATCGATTGCAGCTGCTCTAAAAGTATCGGATGCGGATATGAGGACTTTTTTTCCTTCATCGGAGTATTTTTTTGCTAGCTTGGCGATTGAGGTCGTCTTTCCGGAACCATTGGTGCCGACAACTAGGATCACGTGCGGCTTTGTTTGGAGGACAGTTTCAGTTGGAGCCTCTCCAAGAACGGACTGGACTTCTTTTTTGAGCTCTTCAATGATCTCATCTGATGTGATTTGCGCATTTTTTCGAGAGAGTTTGCGAACTTTTTCTGTGAGCTCCATGGAAAACTCAGCACCAAGATCCGATTCATAGAAGAGTCTTTCGAGCTCTTCAAAGGAATCATCATTCACGCCTTTGGTAAGTAAATTTTTTAGTTTACTCCCTAATGTAAAGCGAAGTTTTGAAAAGGCGCTTTTGAACTTTTTAAATGTGGAGCTTAATGCTTTAAACATGTGAAATCTCTTGTTTGTAAAAAGAATTATACCACAATTCTAGGAGCGAAACAAGGGTTTTACTGCACTTTGAAGGAGTAAAGCTCCCTCTATGACCGATTGAGCAGAGCCTCCAATAGATGCTGTTTGTTCATCTTCATTTTGCATTTTTGATAACATATAGGGATGACTGAGTACATCTGTGAAAGTAAACCTATTGCTAGGATCAGGCTCAAGCATGAGTCCAAGTAGATCGATAAAATCATCAATGTCAGTATCTACTCTATCATCTCGGTGCTCAGCCTCTTCTCTGACAACCTCTTCAAATGATAAGAGCTGGGATAAATCTGTATCAATAGGTTTTAAAACCCAATCACCCGGTTCAACTTGTTCGCAAAAATCGTTGTTTTCACAGAGCGATTGCGGTAAAGGTTTTCCCAAACGGCGCTCAAGGATGTGGAGCTGTAACAGGTCTGTTTTGCGATTTTCAATACCCAAGACCGGAATCAATAGGTCACCGGTATAGAGTTCAAAAAGGACAGCAGCTAAAGAAAAAACATCAATTTCTTTGTTGAAAGGTTGCGCCATTAGCACCTCAGGAGCTCGGTAGCACCTTGAACTGACAACCTTTCCCTGATAAGTTGCAACATCTTTCGCCAAATTAAAATCTAAAACAAGATCTCCAAGATTTTGAGGTTTGACATCGGTATGGATAACTCCCGCAGCGTGGACCTCGGCTAGGGTTTTGGACCAGAGAAAAGCGTATTTTCTCAAGACTTCGAATGAAGGAAAGGCTTCTTTTTTTAAATATTTTTGGAAGACGTCGGGGCTAGATTTTGTCATACCGATGGCACATCTTTTGGGGCCTCGCAGAAAAAAAATTAAGTTGGGGATCTGCTCAACGCCCTTGTGATTTAAGAGAGTGAGTAAGGCTGCCTCATGATGTGCGTGCTGTAAAAAAGCAAAAGATAAGGGAGCTTGTTGAAAGAATACCTTAATAGCTAGAGAGTGGATTTTATTGGAAAAAAATACAGAACCAAAAACGCCAGCACCTACAGGTATACGAGAGATTTCACAGTTAATTAATTCAAGAGCAAATTCCTCAGAGCTTTCACAGAGAATTGTAGGAAAAGAGAGTGCGTTTGCCATGAAAATACCTTGTTTTGAGTGAATAGTATAGAGGGAATCATCTAACGAGCCAAGGATTTTTCAGAAAATTAGGACATTTTTCCTCTCTTAATGTATAAGGAAAATTTTGAGGCAGATAGAGAGAATATGAATCTACACGAATATCAAGCAAAGAAGATTTTAAGAAAGAGGGGAGTTCCTATTCCTGACTTTGGAATCGCATCTAGCACGGAAGAAGTTAAAGAGATCATCAATCAGCTGGATCTGGATGAGGCCGTTGTCAAAATTCAGGTGCATGCAGGTGGAAGAGGCAAGGCTGGCGGCGTTAAATTTGCAAAGTCAAAAGAAGAGATTATCGATGCTGCTGAAAAGCTCATCGGAATGAAGATGGTCAACAATCAGACAGGGCCCGAAGGAGTGGTAGCACATAAGGTGCTGATCACAAGGCCTGTTGATATTAAGAAAGAGTATTATATCGGGGCTGTTATCGATAGGGCAACCTCTCAGCCCATTTTAATTGCGTCACCTGAGGGCGGAATGGAAATTGAAGAGATTGCAGAGAAGAGCCCTGAGAAGATTTTAAAAATCGCTTTTGGAAGAAATGGTAGGATTCCTCCCTATCTTCTTCACCGGCTTATAAAATTTATGGGTTGGGAGAAAGATACGGCAAAAGAGGGGGCAATGGTGGCGGAGGCTCTAGCTAAATCTTTTATCGAAACAGATGGGGATCTTTTAGAGATCAATCCTCTTGTGGAAACAGAAGAGGGCAAGCTTTGGCTTGTCGATGCCAAGCTCTCCATTGATGATAATGCGCTCTTTCGTCAGTCAGAAATTGTCTCCTATTACGATCCCTCTCAACTTTCCCATTCGGAGGCGCAAGCAAAAGAGTTTGATCTATCCTACATTGCAATGGACGGTAACATCGGCTGTATGGTCAACGGTGCAGGTCTTGCCATGGCAACGATGGATATCATCAAACTATTTGGCGGCACTCCCGCAAACTTTTTAGATGTCGGCGGCGGCGCTTCAAAAGATCAGATTTCGGCAGGCTTTCGTATTATTCTCTCCGATCCCAAGGTGAAAGCCATTTTGGTGAATATTTTTGGCGGTATTTTAAACTGCGAGACTCTAGCTGAAGGTGTGTTGCATGCTGTAAAAGAGCTCAAGATGCATGTACCACTGGTGATTCGGATGGAGGGCACCAATGTCGAAAAGGCTAGAAAGATGATTGGAGACTCAAAGCTAGATATCATAACGGCGATCGATTTAAACGATGCTGCAAAAAAAGCGGTAGAAGAGGCAGGGAAAAAATAGATGGCAATATTGATCAATAAAGATACGAAGATTGTAGTACAGGGGCTCTCTGGGAAATCAGGACGTTTTCACGCGGAGCAGTGCATGCAGTACGGCTCAAAAGTTGTAGGCGGCGTTACACCTGGAAAAGGTGGAATGGAAGTGCTCGGCCTTCCTGTATTCGATACGCTCTATGAGGCAAAGCAAGAGCTTGCGTTTGATGCGAGCTTGATTTTTGTTCCTCCTCCTTTTGCGGCTGACGCAATTTTAGAGGCGGAAGATGCGGGCACCCCGCTCATTATCTGTATTACGGAAGGAATTCCCATTCAAGATATGCTGCGTGTAAAAAGAGTGATGGAAAGATCAAAAACATCGAGGCTTATAGGTCCTAATTGTCCCGGAATTATTACGCCTGATGAGTGTAAGATCGGAATCATGCCAGGATATATTCACAAAAAAGGAAAAGTGGGCATCGTCTCAAAATCAGGGACTCTAACTTATGAGGCTGTTTGGCAGACTTCTAATTTAGGCCTTGGCCAGTCTACTTGTGTGGGTATTGGGGGCGATCCTTTAAATGGGACCGATTTCATCGATGTACTTGAGCTCTTTGAGAAAGATGATGAGACAGAAGTTATTTTGCTAATCGGTGAAATTGGTGGTGATGCAGAAGAAAAAGCTGCCGAGTGGATACAAAATGTCTGCACAAAGCCAGTAGCAGCCTTTATTGCCGGAGTCACAGCACCCCCAGGAAAAAGAATGGGGCATGCCGGTGCAATTATATCTGGCGGCAAAGGCGGAGCAAAAGATAAAATCGAAGCGTTAAAAAAAGCAGGCGCTGTTGTGACAGAAAATCCCGGTGAAATTGGCCAGGCCGTAGAAGAGGCATTGAAAAGAAAATGATGACACTCCCAGGAAGAATTCCTCTCTCCATTCACCCGCTCTTTTGGCTTTTAGCTGGATTAATCGGTTGGCTCAATAGTGGGTCTCTCATGGGGATGTTCGTCTGGATCGGAATTATTTTTGTTTCAGTTGTCGTGCATGAATATGGCCATGCAATTACGGCACTTCTTTTTGGTAAAAAACCGCGGATCGATCTTGTAGCTCTTGGAGGTCTTACAACTTATGATCCCTCGAAGCTCACCTTTTCAAAACAGTTTATCATCGTTTTAAATGGACCACTTGCTGGAATCTCTTTAGCGCTACTTGCTACTTTTTTTCTCTACTTAGGGATTTTTAAAAACCCATTTATCGTTAATTTACTTGTCATCTTCCAGATCGTGAATTTTTTCTGGAGCTTTGTCAATTTAATCCCCATTTTACCACTAGATGGGGGACAGCTTCTTCGTATTGGATTAGAAGCTGCATTTGGCGTAAAAGGGCTGAAGCTCTCACTTATTATCGGCACGATTATTGCAGCGGGAGCAGCTATTACCTTTTTTATGCTCAAACTCTTTCTCTTAGGTGCTCTATTTTTCCTCTTTGCTTTTCAGAGCTTTGATATGTGGAGAAAGTCTAGAGACATGACAGATATTGATCGCAAAGATGAAAACCGGGCACGTCTAGTAGATGGCGAAAAAGCTCTAATGGATGGAAATAAGGCAAAAGCTAAAGAGAATTTTGAAGCGATTTTGGCCTCGATCAGCAGCGGTATGATCTATAATGTTGCCGTTCAATATTTAGCGATGATCTATTTTGAGGAAGGCAGGAAAAAAAAGGCTTATGATCTCTTTTTGAAAGTAAAAGATAAACTTTCAAATCAAGCAATCAGTATGCTTCATCAGCTGGCCTTCGATGAGGCGAATTTTGAACTTGTGGCAGAGCTTTCAACAGAATGCTATCAAGTAGCTTCCAACCAAAAGACAGCACTTTTAAATGCGAGAGCATTTGCATCGCTTGGAAATGCTAAGCATGCAGGTGGGTGGCTTCAAACGGCACAGAACCTGGGGCCCCTTGACTTGAACCAGATTATTCAAGAGACCTTTTTTGAAAGCGTAAGGGATAACCCTGAATTCACCAAATTCCTAAAAGAATGAAGACCGTCCTACTTCTTACTCTTCTCCTATCGTCTTGTACGCACATTTCCATGAATGAATTAAGGCCCAAGCTAACAGCGAAATCTCGGTTAATGAAAAAGAAGCTAGATAAGGCGACCCTAGAGTTAGAGAGTGCTCAAACAAAAGTCGAAATGCTCCAAGGTGAGCTTTTTATCACTCAGCTTAAGGAAATCGAAAAGAGAATCAATCAATTTGAAAAATTATTGCCTGAGATCTTGCAAAATTCCGATGATTACCTTGAGCTTACTCAAGCCGGTCCTGGGGAGTTTTTTGCTAAAGACCTAGAAGCGCTCACAGAGATTATCGATCAGAGACAGGACTTTTCGCCTCAAGGACAAAAGCTATTCGAAAAGTTGTCTGCCATTTCGAACCATTTTTAATCTTTTAAAAAATAGATTTTTTTGTATTGTGATAATAGAGGTTCTTAAAGGTTAAAATATGCTCTCTCTCTTAGCTAGTGCTGGGTGCACATCTGGTTCTCTTATTCGAAAACCTCCAGAGGTCCTTCTTCTGGAAGAGTTTACCTTTTCTACGTTTCATTTGATCACACTGATTATTTTCGTGCTTGCTGTGATTCATACTTTCTCTGTTAATCGCATCAATCGTTTAGCGCTCTCAATTGAAAAGAGACACCAAAATAAAGTGGAAGAAAGAGACTCTTATAAGGAATATGAAAAGGTCTCCTTTTTTGCAGAAATTCTCTACTTTTTTGGAGAAGTTGAGGTTGTCTTTGGCCTTTGGATCTTACCACTCTTTGTGGTCATCATCTCTTTTTATAACTTTAAAACGGCGTTAGAATACATTAATACGAGGGATTTTACAGAACCGCTTTTTGTTATCGTTGTGATGGCTCTCACAGCAACAAGGCCGATTGTTCGACTAGCTGAGGGTATGCTTCGCTTTGTGGCTCAGCTTTTAGGTGGAACAGTCCGAGCCTGGTGGCTTGTGATCTTGTCCGTAGGGCCGCTTTTAGGGTCGCTGATTACGGAAGCTGGGGCTATGACTCTTTCTGCCATGCTTTTATCGAGACAATTTTATGACTATCAGCCCTCTAAAAAACTTGCATATGGTACTTTGGGGCTTCTTTTTACCAATATTTCGGTTGGCGGGGTCTTGACCAATTTTGCAGCGCCTCCTGTATTGATTATAGCTAGATGTTGGGAGTGGAGCTCTTATTATATGCTCCAAAACTTTGGTATTAAGGTAGTTGTGGGCGTTCTTCTCTCCTGCCTCGTCTACTTCTTCTTTTTCAGAAAAGACTTTCAGAAAATGCTTGCAACGACGGAAAAGGATCATAAAAAGACGGAAGCGGCCCAAGTAGTAAAACCACCTATTCCTGTTTGGATTACTGTTATTCATATTCTTTTTGTTATTTGGACAGTTACAAATTCTCACTATCCTGCGATCTTTATCGCTAGTTACTTGCTCTTTTTGGGTTTCCAAAAGGCAACGCATCCTTATCAGTTCAATAATAATATTAGAAAACCCCTTCTAGTGGGATTCTTCTTAGCTGCTTTGATTGTCCATGGTGGTCTTCAGGGTTGGTGGGTCGTGCCTCTTATAGCTGGGCTTGGAAATACGGTTGTAATGATATCAGGAGTGGTTCTTACCGCTTTTAATGACAATGCGTCCATTGCGTACCTTATCTCTCTCATTCCTGAGACATCAGAGTCTTTTAGATACGCCATTATTTCGGGTGTTGTGACAGGTGGCGGTCTTACCGTTATTGCAAATGCACCGAATCCTGCGGGGTATGTCATCTTGCAAAACCATTTTAAGAATGGAATCTCGCCGCTCTATCTCTTTTTAGCAGCAGTAGTTCCTACACTTATCTTCTTTGCGCTATTTTACTTTCCCTTTTTGGTAGGGATCTATCCTGGATAAAGAAAAAAGAGCGCTCATGATTGAGCGCTCAAAGAATTATCTTTTCTTCTTTTTGTCTGCTTTTAAAAGCTGACCATTTAAGATCAGGTATACAGCAGATAGGCCAACTAGAACGTAGATAATACGATCGATAAGAAGCTTACCGAAAACAAAATCCACTAGGTTGAAATCAAAGATTCCAACGAGTCCCCAGTTGATACCACCAATAAGAACTAAGACAATTGCAAAGATATTAAGCATTTTCATGCATTTTCTCCTTTTATTAGAACTTATGTCCTAAATCCCTTATAGAAAGTAAATAATTTATTTGAAAATAAAAAATGATGATTCTTAATTGATTGACGCCTTATATGTTAGATAATGCACTAGCTTGAGATATTTAGATGAGTTTTAAGGAAAAAATTAAGAATCTGGTAACCCGAACTCTTCGGGTAGATATTCTTACGACCTTTTTGCTCTTAATTGTTATCTCCACGATTTCAATCATCTCTTTTACCTATACAAAAGACTCAAAGATGATTATTGATTTTTCTAAGAAATATATGAAGAAGGTAAGCACTCTTGCCATTCATGAGACGATGCATCTATTTCAAGATGCACAAGAGTCGTCACAATTAGGTGCGCAGCTCATCAATTTTCAATCGGATCTCTCCATTAGCAATACCGACCTTCTCGACTATATGTTTGCGACGCTAAAATACAATCTCTACTTTGATAACTATTATATTGGAACGGTTAATGGCTCCTTTTTGATGGTGACAAGACTGCCTTTAGAAGAGGAAGCTTTTAAGGCTCTACCCGAAAAGCCTCCAGCTAGAAGTTTTTTCCGAGTGCGTCTGATCGATCGCTCTAAAAAGACTGCTACAGATAAGTGGGTCTACTATGATTCATCTGGTCAAGAGATCGAAACAAGAGATTTTACAAATCCAGAATATGATCCAAGAAGTAGGGGCTGGTTCAAGGGAATACAATCTCAAAAGGAGAAGTGGAGTACAGAGTACTCGATTGGATCCGAAGAGTTCATCTATTCAAAAAGACAGGCCTTTTGGACGAATGTCTATCCTTTTAGTCTCTTAATGAAACCTGGAATTACTGTCTCTGACCCTGCTTTTTCCCCTGATGGGAAATTGATTGGAGTTTTCGGTACCGATCTTACTTTAGAAACTTTGTCGGAGTTTTTGGAGAGTGAAAAAATTGGAAGGGATTCCATGGAGATTATCCTAAATCATAAAGGGGATATTATTGCGGGATCAGATCTTTTGATCGAGAAGCTTTGGAAATCGGTAAAAGAGAGGCCTAGCGTCTTCAATATCGAAAATCGCATCTTTCAGGCGGCCTATGATCTGCATATGAATGATAAGAAAGATGATTATATTTTCACTTTCAATAATGAAAAATATCTTTCTACTTTTAACCATTTCCCTGTTGACTTTCAAAAAAATTGGGTGGTTTTGATTATTGCGCCCCTTTCTGATTTTATTGGCGAGATTGTTAAAAATCATACGATTGTTCTCTTTATATCTCTTGGCATTATGGGGGTAGCTATTGCAATTGAAATTTTTCTGGCTCACCGCATAGCAAAACCGATTATGGACCTTGCAAAAGAGATCGATGAGATCAGAAACTTTAACCTCGATAGAAAAATTGATGTTCATTCGAATATCAAGGAGATCAAAAGGATTTCTGATGCAACAATTGCTATGCAAGCAGCGATTAAATCCTTTAGCTACTTTGTGCCGCAAGAGTTGGTTGAAAAGTTAATTAAACATGGAAAAGATCTTAAATTGGGGGGAGAGCATAAAAAGGTAACGATCTTTTTCTCAGATATTCAAGATTTTACAGCGATTACAGAGGGTTTTGAGCCAGAAGAGCTTATGGTCTATCTTTCTGATTATCTTGATGCGGTCTCAAAAACAATTTTAAGCCTGCATGGGACTATTGATAAATATATTGGGGATATGGTCATGGCATTTTGGGGGGCTCCTGACGATGATCCTGAAGGTGCTGATCATGGATGCAGGGCGGCTTTAATCTCTCTTTGCCGCATACGAGAGCTCAATGAAAAATGGAAAAGTAAGAGTAAGACCTTTTTCCATACGCGTATAGGTCTTCATAAGGCGGACGTAATTGCTGGAATTATTGGAACATCCGAGAGAAGAAATTATACCATTATCGGTGATGGTGTTAATTTAGCATCGAGGTTGGAATCACTGAACCGCGTCTATGGTACTTCGATTCTTCTTTCAGAAGATCTCTACCAAGAGGTAAAGGATCACTTTTTAACGCGTCCTTTAGACATAGTAGCTGTTCGAGGAAAGAAAGAGGCTACAAAGATCTATGAGCTTGTTGGACAGTATAACGCCGAGCCTGAAATTACACCTTCTGTTGAAGATATCCATTTTTGCGAGGAATTTAGAAAGGGTTTTGAGCTCTATTTTTCAAGAAAGTTCCATGAGGCAGAGCCCATTTTTATAAAGCTCTCCCAGCTTAGGGAAAATGATAGACCGACTAAGATTTATCTGGAAATGTCTGAGAAATATAACAAAATGCCACCACCAGATGATTGGGATGGCATTCGCCGAATGGGTATTAAGTAATTCTTGCTTATTCGTAAACGAGTTCAAATTCAGGGCTGTCGCCGAGAATAATCTGTTGAATTGCAATAATCTTGTCCCTGCTTCCGGATAGGCTCCTAAAGTTTTCAGGGTTACATCCACCGCCAATACGAAAACGTATACGGCCTTTTTCAAAAAAGATGCCGATGGTCTCGCGCGTGCGCATATGTCTAATTTTAATAATAAATAGGCTACGATTGTAGACAAAAGAGCCAGTACACTCAGCCAGCATAGGATCATCTTTTTGGATCTCTTGACATCTAAAAAAGATATCTTGAGGTAAGATCTCAATGATGGATGGGTAGTCAGGGAAAAGCGAGATTAATTGGTTCTTTAAGTCAACGATGACTTGAATGGCTGCACTCTCGCGTGTTTTTACGGTCATGATTATTCTCCAAAATAAAACATTTTACATATTAATTAAGGATAAAATAGAATTCAAGAGAGTTTTTGTTCAGTGCTCCCAAAATGCGAGAGCTTGCATTTTATCGAGAAAAGCTTCAAATTGGATTTGAATGAAAAAATCCAGGCGCTTAAAAAACGCCCAGATTTTCCCCCCTTCATAGAATGTTGGTACTGATTCTTAACATAATTATGAATAGATTATTGACAAGGGTTTTTCTGAGGGATATATAAAAACTATATGAATAAAAAATTTATTATTACGAATTTAACTTAACTCGCCTGTTTAAGTTAATTGAGAATTTTGGTAGAATTTTAGTAATCATTTAAACTATTGAAGTAGACAGTCCATTGGGTAGTAAGACTTTATTTAAAATTAATAACGTAGGTTTTTCCTACTCTTTAGGCTCTCAAAAGATCTGTGCGCTGAAAAATCTCTCTTTGGAGATCCCTGAAGGTAATTTGGTTACTTTTTCTGGACCTTCTGGGTCGGGAAAATCGACCCTTCTCAATTTGCTTGGTCTTATCGATGAGGTTCAAGAGGGTGAGATCCATTTTCTGGGTGAGAAATTTCAAAAGCTTTCAACTCGAAAAAAGAACCGACTACGTAAAAAAAAGATAGGCTTTATCTTTCAGAGCTTTCATCTCGTTCCCGTTCTTACAGCAGAAGAGAATGTCGCCTATTTCCTGAAGCGTCAAAAACTATCAAGGAAAGAGGTCAAAAAAAGAACTAGGGAAGCCTTAGAGATAGTAGGTCTCTGGGAGCATCGGAAGAAAAAGCCGCTGCAACTATCTGGCGGCCAAAGGCAAAGAGTTGCAATAGCAAGAGCTCTTGCTAAAAAGCCCGATGTTGTTATTGGTGATGAAATAACTGCTAGTTTAGATCAAAAAACAGGCCGAGAGATCATGGATATCTTATCAAAACTTGTTAAGAATAAGAAAATTACAGTGATTTTGACAACACATGATTCGATGGTGCAATCCTACTCCAATCTTAACTTCCATATTCAAGACGGCGAGCTTATAGAGACAACGAGGGAGGCCTCATGAGTCTGATCTTTTTAGCTTTCAGAAATCTTTTTCGAAATGTCAGAAGAACCATTGCGATTATTCTCACTGTGGGCCTCGGAGCAGGCGCTCTCTTTTCTTTTGAAGGATTTATTCAAGGCATTCAAGACGACTATAAGGACTCAACGATCCATTCTCATTATGGAAATGGTCAGGTAAATACTGTTGGATACCGCGATACTAACCACGACGAGCCATGGAAGCATTGGATTACAAACTATAATGAGTTAGAAGATCATCTCTATGAGTTAGATGGGGTAGATTATGTTTTTCCCCGAATATCGATTGCAGGGATGCTTAAATCAAAGACTACTTCTGTGATTGGACAAGGGCAGGGGATTCTTCCTGCGTATGAAGCGGAATTTTTTCATAGCCTTAATATAGAAGAAGGGTCGATAGAGCAGCGCATCTCTAATGGAATTCTTCTAGGAAAGGGGTTAGCTGAATCGCTAGATGTGAAAATAGGCGATCAGATCAAGTTTTATACCAAAACGATCAAGGGCAAAAACAATTCAGGAAAGTTCCGGGTTACGGGCATTTTTTCAACCGGAATGGTTGATTATGATAATCGAGCCTTTCGTATGCCTTTAAAAAAGGCGCAGCAGCTTTTAAAGACAAACCGTATTGAGACAGTATCGATCGGTCTCTCAGACCATGTTCATTGGAAAGATGTAGCAGACTCTGTAGAAGATGACTTCTATGATTTAGAAGCGGTTTCTTTTGCAGTCCTGGACAAAATCTGGTACCAAAATTCAATGGACTGGCTAAACGCGCAATTTAGAGTGGTTCAGATCATTATTCTCTCTATTGTTCTCTTAGGGATATTCAATACAATTTCGTCATCTGTTTTAGAGAGGAAACAAGAGATTGGAAATCTTCGTGCAAACGGAGAGTCTGGTATTGATGTGATTCGTCTCATTGTGGTTGAAGGATTCTTCTTAGGGTTTTTGGGGGCAATAGTTGGCTTAAGTCTGACTTACGGCGTTGCTAAGGGATTTCTTCACGAGGGGATTCTCATGCCGCCAGGACCAGGTCAATCAAAACAATTTTTTCTCAAATTTGAATTTAACTGGCAAATGCTTGTAAGTGCACTCTCTTTAAGCGTCCTTTCAGCAACATTTGCATCGCTATTTGCCGGCATGAAGGTCTGCAGAATGTCGATCGCAAAAGCTCTTCGCTCTTACTAATCTCTTTTTCTTATAATAAATAGCCCTCTCTTGCTATAATCATTTTTTTCAATGTTGAGAGTTAAATTATTTTTTTGAATTTGTTTTGTCATAAATTTACACCTTCTGAAAAGGATTTATATGAAGATCGTCATACTTAAAGAAAGTTTTCCAGGTGAAAAACGCATTGCTGCAATCCCTGCCACTGTTAAAAAACTGGTGCAATTGGGCTCAGAGGTGCTAATCGAATCGGGATTAGGGGATGCTCTTGGTTTTTCAGATGCTTCCTACAAGGATGTAGGTGCTGTTATTTCTGAAAGAGATGAGCTTTTCAAAATTGCAGATGTTATTCTGCGTGTTCGCCAGCCCCAATTAGTTGAGGTATCACGCATGAAAAAGGGGCAGATCTACATTAGTTTTTACGATGCCTTTCAAGAAAAAGAGATGACGGATGCCTTCACCAAGCAGGGGATTACTTCGATCAGTATGGAGATGATGCCTAGAACTACTATTGCTCAAAAGATGGACGCACTTAGCTCTCAGGCAAACCTTGGCGGTTATGTCTCAGTTATTATGGCAGCGGAAAAGCTGGACAAGGTCTTTCCGATGATGACAACTCCTGCCGGTACAATCTCACCCGTCACAGTTTTTGTAATCGGAGTGGGAGTAGCAGGTCTTCAGGCTATTGCAACAGCGAAGAGACTGGGTGCGAGAGTAGAAGCTTTTGATACTCGTCCTGTGGTTGAAGAACAGGTGAAATCGCTTGGAGCTAGATTCGTTAAAGTCGATCTAGGCGAGATGGGACAGACAAAAGATGGCTATGCAAAGCAGCTAACAGATGCTCAGCTTGAGATGCAGCGAAATGAGATGGCAAAGGTCTGTGCAAGATCGGACATTGTGATTACGACAGCGCAGCTAGTAGGCAGGAAAGCGCCTCTCATCGTCACAGATGAGATGATTAAAGATATGCATCCGGGTGCGGTCATTGTCGATATGGCAGTAGAGAGCGGCGGTAATGTTGAAGGATCTAAGCTAAATGAGACAGTGACTCAGCATGGGGTTAACATTATAGGGCTTGGGAATCTTCCTGGAAGGGTTGCGATTCATGCCTCACAAATGTATGCGTCGAATCTCTACCATTTGATCAACCATTTTTGGGATAAAGAAGAGAAAAAGTTTACTCTTACTCTTGAAGATGAGCTTTTAAAATCTTGTATCATTACTCATAACAATAAAATTCAAAATGAACGCGTATGCGAACTCACATTAGGATAATCTATGGATATACAAATTGCTATTCTACTCGCCTTTGTTCTGATGCTCTCCATCTTTCTTGGATTTGAGCTGATTTCCAAGGTGCCCTCGACACTACATACTCCTCTCATGTCAGGTGCAAATGCTGTCTCGGGAATCACTCTTGTGGGAGCGCTTATCTGTGCTGGGATGGATCAGGGTTTTTTAAGTACGATTATGGGATTTTTTGCTGTCATTTTTGCGACAGTAAATATTGTGGGAGGCTATCTTGTTACTCACCGCATGCTTGCCATGTTTAAAAAGAAAGAAGGAGGTGAAAAATGAGCACAGATTTAATTATTCATCTTTCTTACCTTCTATCCGCTGTTCTCTTTGTACTTGGCCTGAAATTGCTCGGATCACCAGTGTCTGCTAGAAAGGGTAATCTTCTCTCCTCTCTCGGAATGTTTTTAGCAGTAGCTGTTACTCTTTTGAGCAAAGAGATTATCGATTTTACCTGGATCTTTGCAGGCGTTGTTGTTGGGTCTTTTATCGGCGTTATTTGCGCCCGCAGAGTTGAGATGACAAAAATGCCGGAAATGGTAGCTCTTCTGAATGGTTTTGGCGGACTCTCGAGCCTGCTGGTTGGTTGGTCGATCTATCATGCAAATCCATTTATTTCCTTTTTCACAGCATCTACGATCTATCTCTCCATTCTAATTGGCGGCGTTACCTTTACAGGAAGTATGATTGCGTGGGCAAAACTAAATGGGAAGATGAAGGGGAAACCCATTATCTTCACCGGACAGAAGGTGCTCAACGTGATTACACTGGGATCTCTTCTCGTTTTGGGCATTCTCTATATGAACTCTCCAGCATCTAGCTATGACCTCTTCATCGCGCTTGCAATTGGCTCACTTCTACTAGGTATACTATCTGTAATTCCTATTGGCGGAGCGGATATGCCTGTTGTGATTTCGCTTCTTAATAGCTATTCGGGACTAGCAGCAGCAGCCACCGGCTTTGTCATTCAAAACAATGTCCTAATTGTATCTGGCGCACTCGTTGGTGCGAGCGGAATTATTTTGACCTCCATTATGTGTAAAGCGATGAACCGCTCTCTATCTAACGTTCTTTTCAGCGGTTTCGGCTCAAATAACCAAGCAGCTGGCGGAGGGGTGACAGGTACTGCAAAATCTTTAACAGCACAAGATGCTTACTTCGTCTTAGAGGCTGCAAAATCTATTCTCGTTGTTCCGGGTTACGGTTTAGCTGTTGCGCAAGCTCAGCATTCCTTAAAAGAGCTGGCTGCTCTTTTTGAAAAGAATGGTGCCGAGGTCAAGTATGCAATTCATCCCGTTGCTGGCAGAATGCCGGGACATATGAATGTTCTTCTTGCAGAGGCAGGGATCTCTTATGATCAACTCATCGAGATGGATGATATTAATCCTGTCATGGAAAGCGTCGATGTCTGCATGGTTATCGGTGCGAATGATGTCGTTAATCCTGCAGCTAAAGAAGATGACACAAGTCCTATCTACGGCATGCCTATTATAGAGACCCACCGTGCAAAGAATGTCTTTGTTCTTAAACGTACGATGGCATCTGGTTTTGCCGGAATTGAAAACCCGCTCTTTTTCAAAGAGAATTCTAATATGATTTTTGGAGATGCAAAAAAGACTCTGCAATCGCTCGTTCAAGAGCTTAAGTCTTAATTTTTCGATGCATGAAATAGGCTACGAGTAGATTGATTCCTCCAAATAGCACAAAACTATTGGAGGGAGAGATTCTCATAAAGGCTAACATGTAGAGAAAACCTGTAGATAAAAAGGCAAAAGCAAAGCTTAAGAAATTAGCTGTGCCAAAATTTCTTCCCCTTTGTTTTAATTTACTCATTTCTAAGATGAAAGTTTGGGTTGGAACTAGATAAAGACCAGCACAGATGCCAAGTCCAAGTAACCAAACGCTATTTACCCAGTAGGGAAAAGGGAAAATCTTAAAGAGAAAACATCCTAAAGAGATGCCTACAAGTTTGATTGGAAGGGTCCCCAGATTAGAATTTACCCTCGATGCGATCAATGAGCCAATTCCAATTCCAACTGCTGCAAAAAAGAAGAAGTAACCCCCAGCTTCTGCTCCCAGTCCTAAAGTCTCAATGCTAAAGGGGACAATATTCATCTGAATAAAAGCGCCCATAAATAAAAAATATGCGTATCCCCAAATAATAAGGGATAGATTTGTCACCCTATTGGTGTCTTTAAAAGTATCTGTTAGCTCTTTGTAGACAAAGAGGGGGCATTCTTTGTCAACATCCGCAGCACTTATTTTTTCAATACAATAACTGGTTATGAGACCTACAAGAGTGATTGCTAGAGAGGTTAAAATCATCCACCCAAAATTATGATCGGTTATTTGATCCAAAAATGAAGCTAAGGATGTTCCAATAATAATTCCAAAGAAGGTAAAAGCCGAAATGAGACCATTTGCAGATAACATCTTTTTATCTTCCACTAGTTCAGGAATGCTTCCATATTTGGAAGGACCGAATAGAGCAGACAAAGTTCCCAGAAGAAAGAGACAGAGATAGAGAAAAGGTTCATGATGGATGTGAATAAAGTAGTAGGAAAAGAGTACAATCACAACTTGAAGAGCTCTTGTTAGCCGGATCACAAATGCTTTGGAAAATCTGTCAGCCATAATTCCCCCAAAGCTCGAAAAAACGAGAAATGGGAGCAAGAAGAGCGCTCCCGTAATCGCCATAATATAGGAGCTATTTATATTTCCTCTAAAAATGAGATAGAAAATAACCGTATACTTAAAGAGGTTCTCATTGAGAGCATCGAGAAACTGAGTCAGGTTTAGAAAGTGAAAAGATCTACTTAAGCGCATATCTTTTCAATAGCACTTGGACAGACTTTTCGTCTACGTACCTATAGGTCTTCCCTTGGTATCCTTGATCGTGTCCTTGACTTTTCTTTTCCAGCGTCTATTTCGGTAGAGGTAGAATAGAAAAACGGGGGAGACCATTAGGATATTACCCAATAAAATGAGCATGGCATAGTGCATGGGTCTAATATCAATGTGATCGGGCGGAAAGAATCCAACTGTGATTGTGAGCAAGCACCCAAAAATTCCCACAAGAGCAGTTGTCCACATGCCAATAGTCTTTCCAGGAATGCGAAAAACAGCTGGTCTATCTTTATAGGAGTAGTGGAGTTTAATGGCGCTTAGAAACATCAAGATATACATCAAAACGTAGAGGTCGGTGCTAAGTCCTGTTAAAAACCAATAAAAGGCATTCACGCTAGGAACTAGGAAAAAGACTAAGCAAAAGAGGCTAACTAGAAGAGCTTGACCTATTAGAATGTTGTAGGCGATGCCGTACTTGTTTTTGCGAGAGAAAAAGGGAGGAAGATACCCATATTCAGCGGCATGTAAAAGACCCCTTGCAGGAGATATCAGCCAGTTGATGATGCCGCCGACACTTCCGATTAAAATTAAGACGGCTAAGATAGGAATAGCCCACTCCATGCCAAAAACTTGCATGAAGTTAGTGAATACTTGGATGACGCCAGCTACCAAATTGATATCGCCTGCTGGCAAGATAGTTGCAATTGCGAGAGAGCCAAAGAGCATCGTAAAAATGAGGAAGAAGGAGGATAGCCCCATTGCTTTGGGAAAGTTTTTCTGCGGATTTTCTATGTCGCCAATATGCACACCCGCCAGCTCTATTCCTAGAAAAGAGGCCATAATTGCAGTGAGCGAGACCCAATTGGAGCTGTGCTTCAAGGAGGGGACGATCGAATCAAAGCTTAAGACAATCTGAGACTTGGCTCCAGAAAATACCCAGATAAAGCCTAGAATAATTAAAAAAGTCATGGGAAACATTGTCCCAATGAGTCCGCAAAAGCTATTGACTCTAGCTGAGACTTTGATTCCAAAGAGATTAACGACGGTAAGAGCCCAAAAGACCCCCAATATGACGCTGATCAAATAGAGCTTGTTTTCAGCCAGTTCAGGGTTGATCAAAAAGGCGGCAGTACCTGCAATGAAAGAGAGGATTGTAGGGTACCAAACCATCGTATTGATCCATTGGAGCCAAATGGAGAGCATGCCTATCTTTTCGCCAAAGGCTCTTGTCATCCAATGGTATACGCCGCCTTTGTCCGGCAAGGTTGCCGAGAGCTCAGCTGATACGAGTGAAGTAGGAATCAAAAAGATGATAGCAGCAAAGAGGAAGAAGAAGATGAGCGATGAGCCGAAAAGGGCAGATGCGGGCAAGTTTCGAATGCTATCAATAGCACTGATAACGAGTAAAACGAGGAGAAAAAGTGAGATCTTTTTGCGTGATTTCTTCATAGCTAACCATTTTGCTACGAAACGCCTATTTTAGACAAAAAAAAATGCAAGCAGGAGATAATCCTGCTTGCAAAATAGAAAGAGTTAGAAACGTCCTTTGCTATTGTTGAATGGTCTACGCTCTCTTTTTTCTTGAGGGCGTGCTTCGTTAACTACGATAGCTCTACCATTAACATCTTTGCCGTTTAGCTCTTCAATAGCTTTGTTGCCATCGTCATTGGATGCCATTTCAACAAAACCGAAACCTCTAGAACGGTTTGTTTCGCGATCCATAATAATTTTAGCGCTTACAACACTACCAATTTGAGTAAAGAGTTCTTCAAGATCTCCTTCAGTAAGAGCGTGGGGCAAATTGCCAACAAATAACTTCATATAAATACCTTTAATTCTACTTCTGAAACTGTTTCTAAAACTTTGACCTGAATGGGTCAGAATACTAAAATCTTCCCAGAAAAATGTTTTAACTTAATGTCTTCGAAGGACTATTCCTTGAAGACGCTCCTATTATATCAATATCTTAGCGAATAAAGGAAACATTTTCTTTATAATTGATCTAGTCTCTCTACAGCTTTGAGCGATTCAACCGCCACATAACCTATGAAGAAGAAGTCTAGGCAAAGTAGGGCAGTGCTGAGGGGGGATATTAGCTTTAAGACTCTCAAAACGAGGGTAGTAATAAAAAGGCAAGTGCTCGTTCCTAAAATAATAAGTTTACGTCCGAGGATGTCGCCACTTGGATTTTTCGAGTGAGGTAAATAGTTACTCTGAAAACTTAGACATTGTTGATCTAATTCAATAGCACATGCTCGTCCGAATCCCATATTAGTCTCCTGTATAGAGGCGAGAGTCTAAACAAAGGAAAATAAAAGTTAAATAAAAAGCACCCAAAGAAGGCTTTTAATGTACAAATCGCCCCCTAAAAGAGAGAATTTTATCCCAGAAAGTGGGTTTTTCAAGATCTTTATACTGGTAGAGGATAACAATATTTTTGATTGTAAAGAGAGGTTTTGGTTTCAAAAGATTTTTGATCAGCTTAGGAAACCAAGTAGGAAGTGGTTTAGAGTAAGCCTCACTTGCAGCCATTCTTCCAAAAAGATGGATGCTTCCTGTTATCAGTCCAAAAGTAATGGAGGTAAGCCCAAGAAAGGTCATGGCAATGGTAGTGATTAAGCCAATAGTGAAGCCATTAAAGAGGGCAGTTTTAAGGTTTGTGGCAAATTGCTCGCAAACAACTTGGTTTCCTTGTCCCTTTAAATCTTTATTTCTAAATTCTTGATCGATTCGTCTTACGACTTGGTAGCAAGATGTGTGAATAGAATCAGCTGTTCGATAAAGAATGTCCATAAAAAATCTTTGAAAAAAGGAGCGCTCTTGCGAGCGCTCGAAATGACTTATAAAGCGTGTTGTTTATAAAGAATTGTATAGCCAGCTAAAGAAAATTTAATTCCCGGCTTGACGAATTTACCCGCACCAACTGCAGCTGCAATTTTCCCGGCTCCAGAACATTCTATGAAAGATTGGTCTGCAATCGATCTACCAGCTAAAGATAGGAGGCCTAAAAGTAGAGATAGGTGTGGTGAAAAAATCTTTAAGGCAGCAAGTGCAACTGTAGTGATTAAAAGAATTGAGCTTACGTTGTAAACTGTTGTTTTAATTTCCGTAACTAAAGTAGCGCCCGCTAAAGGAGATACGTCCATCCCAAGGAGTTCGCTTTCATTTCTATCTGTATATGCAGCTAAATCTTGACAAGCATGGTCAAATTGAACGGCTGCTGTTTTTAATAGGTCCATATTCACCTCATAAATTGATTGGCTGAAATGTTACAGTACTCTTCATTTCAGAACAATCTTAAATAAAGATTTTGTTAAAGTTGATTTTTCAACTCCTTTGAAAAATCAATTATATCTTTTGTTATTTTCGGGCTCCACGGTCACCCATTTCAGTCATTTGAATCCATTTTCCTGTTCTGCATGTATCTGTTGTAAGAAAAACAGGATAATGTCCCCATCGGTGTGCAATTCTTGGAAGCACAATACTTTCCTGAAAGCCACCTCCGCCTCTGTTAGGAGTGCCCATGTGAAAAGATTTATTAACAATTTGCCTAGCTGTAAGCATTAAACCAGTTAAAGCTAAACCAAAGAAGGAGGTGCCGCGGAAGACTGCAAAAGCAACTTTTACAATAGTTAGAACAGTTAAAACATTGAAAAGATCTGTTTTATCATTACACATACTACTTTCACGGGCTGCTCTACTATCGATGTGAGCATTGTGGTCATATACCATCCTGTGAAAACTAGTTACAGCTTGATCTACTATTACCATAGGTTCCATCCTTATTTTTTTTTGGCACAGCACTATAGAAATCTGTGAAATAAAAATGCAATAAAAAAGTGTAATCCCTTAATATGTTTTATAAAAACAGCCCCCAGGAGTAGGCCGTGAACTTTAAATTTTTAAATATTCCAGTCTATATCCATCCCTCTTTCTGGTTATTTTTGCTCTTTTTTACAAATGTCTTTATGACGCCCTCCATTCAGTCACTCATTGTTGGAGCTGTTTTATTCCTCAGCCTACTAGTGCATGAGTATGGCCATGCCTTTACAGCAAAACACTTTGGAAAAGCGCCTACTATTATCTTGCAGGCCTTTGGGGGACGAGCTCTCTATGACAACCGCAATCTCTCTCTCAAGCAAGAGTTTTTCATTACCCTGAATGGACCTCTCTTTGAGAGCCTTCTCATTGCAATTCCCTTCTACCTTCTCAAGTTGAACCTCTTTGAGCCGGGTTCCCATATGCACTTTGCTCTCTATATTACGATGCGTCTAAACATTCTCTGGTGTCTCTTCAACCTCCTTCCTATCGGCTCTCTCGATGGTGGTCACCTTTTACGCTATCTCCTCGAGATGAAATTTGGGGAAAAGGGACACAGGCTAAGCCATCAAATAGGTATTGGAGCAGCTGTCATAGCAGTGCCCTACCTCTGCACACTCGGCCTATACTTCTTTGCGGGTCTCTTAGCTATTTTTGCAGTTCAAAGCTATCAGTACCTTAAGAAGACCAAAGTTCCCATCAGCCCCTACAAGTCCTACCTTAGCGGGGTAGATGCGCTTCAGTCAAAAGACCTTGAAAAGGCGAAAACGATCCTTAAAAGGCTTTTGAAAACCTCTGATCAAAAGGTCAAAAATCTAGCACAGGAGTCTCTTGCCGAGGTCTATTTCCTGCAGGAAGATCCCAAGAAATCCTATAACCTTCTCCTCAATTCCGATCATCAAACCCTTAAAAGGGGAAAGTGTCTTCTCTGTAAGCTTGCTTTCGCAGAGGGTAACTATGAGCTCGTCTCGAAATATTCTCGTGAGATCTACGAGATTGATTCTACATTTGAGATTGCGCTTCTCAATGCAAAAGCATTTGCTAAACTAAACCGCCCTCAGCATGCAGGCGCATGGCTCTTTACTGCCTCGCAATTTGGCAAAGAATACCTATCGGCCATCGAGTCAGCCCTATCTGAAAATACATTCGACTTAGTTAAAGATCATAAAACATTTAAAGAACAAACAGATAGTTTATTAACTAAAGTCTAACCTTTTATTTTATTTGATTTAAAATCTGTGCAGGGAATAGTATATTCGCCTTTCCTAACAATGGAGGAAATATGAAAAAGACAATTCTAGCACTTATGATTTCTACTTTTGCTTTTGCAAATGAGACGATAGCTCCTATTACTCCTAATGTACCCCTTGATCCTCAAACGAGAGTTCAGGATATTCAAGGAGAGAAAAGTGGCTATTTTTATGTTCAATTTTCAGCTGCAGAAGGCGATCTAGTTCACGCGGAAACACCTATTCCAGGAATAGGCCTAGGATATCGAAGGCTTGCAGAAAATAATGCTGTAGATATTTCTCTCAGAGTACAGGGTGATGCAGACGAGGGGCAAATTTTTTGGACATTTCCAAAAGCTTCCTATCTTCACTATTTTAATCCTGAAGCAGAGAAAAGAGCCTACGTAGGCGGGGGGCTTGCTTGGGGAGGCTTGGAAAACGAAGAATGTGAGTTTCTTGGGCTCATTCCAAGTCTTACAGCAGGGTATGAATTTGCTCATAATCAAGACTTTTTAAGCTTTTCGGAGCTAACGATTAGCCAACCTGTTCTTCCCGTGGTTTATGAAGGAGCCTTTCCAGGGCCTCAACTCGAACTATCTGCTGGCATAGGCTTCTAACTATTCCTTGAATCCCCACTGTTCAATATAAAATGGTGGGGTATCTTCCAATTCACAAAAGAAAAGCTATGGGAATAATCCAATGGAAAACTTCTAAAGGGTAGGTGGATTCATTGTTTTTTTGATGAAAGAGGGGCGTTGTAGAAAAACATAAGGGGTCTAAAAAAAATAATTAATCTTGATTATTGTTTTCTTTCGAGAATTGTCCTGTTAACTGAAGAAAAACCATCTCAAAGAAGTTTGAGTTGTTTAATTTGCTTTTAATTATCTCTCGTTCTGATTTGTATTTTTCTAAAACCGGATCATCGTTGAAGGGTAATATAAAAGACCGGAATCCAGGTAAGCTTAAAGAATCAAGAGTATAAACAAAACTGCATTCAGTTAATCCTTGCGTTTTTGAATAGAATAAAGAGTCTTTGAGCTTAGAATTATTTGGAAGGTTTATATACATATCAAAAAAGTAAGAATTCTTGTATCCAAATCCATAGACTATTCCAGTAAGGAGGTGGTTTGCAAATACATCTTTCCAAAAAATAGAATCTTCATTTTTAAAGTCCATGGTAACTGAAACAGGATCAAAATCATACCCCACTTCTTTTCTAAAGATGTCGTAGTGCTTTTGAAGAGTCCAGACGGTCTCTTGTATGTTTAGGATGTGGGCTGACCATACTTTTTCTGAACGCGCAGGATGCTTAGCAAATATAAAGGGGGATTAGGATGTCTCTCAAAATAAGTAATCCATTGAGCCCATTTCGTATCAAAATCATATTCGTGATAGGTCTTTGAGGCCTCTGAAAGAATTTCCTCTTTTTCATCTCCTTCTATTCCCTCTTTTTCTATGTAAAGAAGAGCCCCTTTTCTATAATCTTCCTCAGTTGCACAAACGAGCATCTCTTCGGAAATCGGCTTTGTTCCAAAGAGCGTATAGAGAGATGCTCCTTTTAAGAAAAACTCTTTGAAAAACTTTTCCATCCACTCACGTTCCTCTTCTGTGACTGGAATGTTGGCTTCTTTTGAAGGAAGTTTTTTTGTGGACTGTACAGATGGCGTTGAACAACCTCCTATAAAAAAGCTGGCAACAAATATTAGATAATATAGATTTCCTATCTTAAAAAATTTCACAAGGATTAGCCTATGTTCCACAAAGTTTCATTGACGTTAGGTTTGTTTTTTTCATGCTTAAGTTTAACTCTTTTTGCTCATAATACCCAAAAAGAAATGAAGGGATTTTTTTAGAACACTTGAATGCTTCTCATAAGGTTATAGCCTATGCTCCTGAATCCATCATAGGTTATGCGGAGGGTAAGCTCTACATTGATGAAAATAAATTTTATAAAACAGGTTCTGATTCTCTCTTAAGCTTGTGTAATGGGGAGGTGTTATCTATGCCCATTTTATCAAATGATTCAAATGGACCTTATCTAGCAACTTTAGGCATGGTAAACAATAAGTTTTTTAAGAATGTTTGCAACGACTGTGGTCGTGAATGGTCAGGGGGAGTATTTGATATTTGGTGCCCAACCTGTGGAGACACAAACTGGGTCACAGTTCGTGATCGTGATTAAACATAGAATGTGCAGTGAGATGTCCTTTGGAAAGAAACTACTTCTGCTGGCATAGGCTTCTAACTATTCCTTGAATCCCCACTGTTTAATATAAAATGGTGGGGTGTCTTGTGAAAATTTTCATTTTCACCATTTTTCATTTTTGTCGGGATGAGGATCTAGGAGAATTAATTATTCTTTGTTTCCAATAACTATTTTATTCATCAAGAATTGCTGGATTGATGTTTTTCTTGATGATTTTTTGAGTTGAAGAGTTCCATGATATGGGTTTTCTTATAAGTGCCTCCTCATAGGATTCTCGGTAAATAGATTTTAATCGATCTGTCTTGGGATCTCTAATATCATATTCTAAAATGCCATTATTAGATGAAGCTATCAGTAATTTACCCGGAGTAATATCTGAATTGTCTAATTTTCTTAGATAAATACTTATTTCAATATTTTTGGGTTCGAAAGGGTAATTGCTTAGGTAGGGATGTATCCTTTCATCTTCATTGATAGCCTTTACAAAAATATCAACAGAATTGATTAGCAACTCTCTAGCATCTTCAATATCGATTTCTTTATTATATATGAATGACAATGCCAGCATTTCAATATCATTCATCGCCTGTCCCCCTGATCCGAAAGGTTTTAGGTCGAATGAATTTTTCAACTGAAGTGAAACTCTATTAGTGATTTCATTAGCTAGCTGCTCTTTTTCACTTGGTTTATAATTGGACAAGCTATTTGAAGAACAACTTGAAAAGGTAAGAATTATCAGGAAGTATAAAAGTAATTTCATCGGTTACCTCTTTGAAGGTATTTTTTTAGACGTCTTTCAATCACATCTCTAAACGTAGGGCTTTGAAAGCCATGATCTATATTCTTTGCATCGGGATGAGGATCTAGGAGAATTAATTGTTCTCTGTTGTTGAGCATTATTTCCATATATTTTGAACTTCCAGTTTCACTTGAATCAAAAAAGCCTGCAGTGGTTAACTCTCCATAATGTACTATGTCTTTTTTACTGGCATAATTGAATGATTGATGACACATTTCACGTGGAATAATTTTAGCTGGAGCAATAGCTACTACAATTACGCGATCTCGCACTTCAGATGGGCAGCATCTCAATGCATTAAAAGTGTGAATGGCTCCTTGGCTATGGCAATAGTGTAAAAGTTTTTCATTAGGATTTCCTAAATTTCTTTCATGGAAAGCAGACCATTTTCCCCGAAGTTCTTTAGCTGTATTTGGTGAGAGCCCTAGATAATTCATGGTAAAAACTTCCATCAAATCGAGAATTGCTCCATGCGAGCGATTATAAACCCAGTTAACTTTTTGACCAGCTAATTTTTGGACGTATAATTGGTGTGAGGCGGCCTCAGCTTCTGTTGTATTTATTCCGTTGGTTGCTGATATGAATATTTTTGGATTATAGCCAGAAGTGAGTCTTCTTACCTCTTCCATTGTACAAAGATGAGATGAGTCTCTTTGAAGGGTTGAAGAGAGTGGAGCTTTTCGGAAGAATTTAGCTGCCATGCGTGTAGTAAAATCTTGATCGAAACCTGAAAAAAGCTCCCTATTTGGAGATAAAATCATTTCTACTTTGATGGCCCTCAGCTCTCTTAGATTTTGCTCACTCATGGACCGCAATTCCATTTGATGATGAGTAGAGAGTCTTATTGTGAATGGTTGTGCCTTTGCTGCAGCAAATTCTATAGAAGGCACTTGAAAAGTTGTCATGGCATTTCTTCTATAAGGCAAACATAATGTTTGAGGATCATGAACTGCAGAATTTCGATGGTGAGAGGGAAAGGTTCTAAAATTGGCGCTAGAGATAGAGTGAGCCTGCCTTGCAATTTTGTGAAGAGATCTTTCTAACGACATACGCAGGGGAGCTCTAGGAGAGGCTAAAATCTCCACTTTCACTGTGGAGCAATTTTGTAAATTTTCTTCAGTCCTCCGGTCGATATCAAGCCCTGATTCTATACCCCAAAATGAAGGAGAGGTTTTGAATATTTTATCTGTGAAAAGAGCTTGTTCATATTGTCCAATCACTATTTTGTTTTGTTGCTGAGGTGGGGCGTAGAGTTGTAATTGTTGTGAAGAATTTCGAAATGCATTTATTGATGCGATATCTTTTGCAAAAGGGTCTTCTGGTTCCAAGCAAAAGTGTTTTGAGCTGGCAAATGTTGAAGGGGAAAGATCTTGTGTCATATGGCTACTCTTTTTCTTGTCTTACGATAATTTCTAATAGTTTAAGTTCTCTATTGAGATGGTAGATCAATCTTTGATCAGTTTCAGAGATATCTCTTCCAGTGGGCAGAAGGGATCTAGCTTCCCTACATGCGTTAAAAGCTTGTAGAAACCTTCTCTTTTTTTTCTCAAGCATCGCAACTTGTATTAGGAGGTCTCTTTTTCTCTTGAGTAGATTTTCAGGTAAAGTAGGGGAAATTGGGGCTAACACTTTCAATAACTTGTTTATCGATTTAATAAGACTTGCTAGAGATGGAAGAGATGGAGGTTGAGAGTATACAATTTGCATTTTTTTCAAAATTTTTAAATAAAAAAGCGCTACTTTTTCTCTATCTATCATTCTGGAGGTGGCTTCCTCTGCTGAAATAGCACCTATGTGAGAATATTCTGACTTAATTAAGTATTGAATGAGAGAATCAATAAGTTGTGAATAGAGTGGAGGTACCTCTCTTGCTTGATCTAATAGCTGATACAAGTCATCTATTCTTCTTAAATTCACATTAATGATAAATTTTTCTCTTAGAAGGATTTTATAGAGTAATGTGAACTCTTTTTCAGATTCGGTAGCTCCTAGAAGGTCATCTATTTTTTCCAAACGTTCGTTTACTTGGCTAATTTCCTCCATTTGAGGGTAGCTATTACAATGAGCAATATAGTTTAAGTATTTTCTTATTAATTCTTTGTGTGTAAAGCCTTCTAGGGATTCATTTAGCATTATTAAATATCTAATATCACGATTAATATGCCTCTCATTTTGATTGTCTCTATATTGAGCTGCTTTTTTCATGATATGATGAGCTAATTTTATTTGAATCTCTTCACTTGAAAATGCAAGCAATTCATTTGATTCGTCAAATTTCTGTGATCTAAGATAAGTGAGTAGTAGATCAAATTCTAAGTTACCTAGAACTTCCTTGATTTCTTGATCTGCGCGTGCAAATCCAATGAGCCTATGTAAGGAATTTTCAAGCTCTTGGAAAATATCAGGCTCGTTTTGATCAATAGAACTTCTAAGAAGGGATAGATATTTTGAGTATTCTTCTAGAATAGGATTATATCCAAAACAGTTTAATGATTCGGAGGCTGTGCTCAATTTTTCTTGAGCCTCATCATACTTTTCCTGTTCTACTAACTCTCTTACATTTGAGATGAGATAAGAGAGGTAGCGTGAGTGAACTTCTGGCTGAGAAGTTCTCAGGAGTTCATTTGCCTGATCAAAGTTTTCTCTAGATATGTAGAGAAGAAGAAGCTCAAAGGTAAGGTTTTGAAGTAGTAATTGTAGAGAGTCTTTTGTTTTGGCTTTATTAATGAGAGATTGGATGGATCTTTCTAGATTTTCAATATGCTCTCTTTCGCTTTCTGCTCTTATATCTGGGGCTATTTTTTTATTGGTAATATATCTTTTATATTCGAGAATTATTTCATTTAAATCTTCAATAGGGAAAATATCCTTAGCATTATCAAGGTATATTTCAGCTTCTTCATAATTGTTTTTTGCAAGAATTTCAGCCTGATTAATTAAAAAGAAGAGAATTTTTCCAAAGAGCTTTCGTTCTTCTTTTTCATTTTGAAGCTCTTGTTTTACAGCGTCAAAATTTTCAGTTTTTAGAAAAGCTATTACCTTGTAGAAAAGAAGGTTTCTTCTGTGATGAGCATACTCTTTGAATTCATTCAATTTTTTGAGGGCTTCATTAATTTTGGGTAGTTCTTGTTGAAGCTTCTCTTTACTTGCTGGGTCAGTTTTTAAGCTAGCAAAGTTTTCAAAGAAATCTAGGCAGTTTCCATATTTAATTACTGCTTGAATATCAAAAAGATAGTAATCGTTACCAAAGGCAGTAAATATAGATCGTTGAAATACCTCTTTCTGGTAAGCACGCGCTTTTTGAAATTGGTTTTTTGCACATAACCACTCAATCTCTTCCATAAATGATACCGCTCTTTCTCGTTGAAAACCCCAGAGAGCCCTAGCTGAAACGAGAGCGAATTGTGCTTGCCAAGATGCAGCCTTCTTTAGGACAGTTGCAATTTTAGGAATCAATGCTTGCGATTGTAGGGAGACAATGGCTCTCGTTCCAAAATGAGCTGCAGAGCTAGCATTTCTTGCAAATAGATTAAAAGGAAAAATAAATGATCCAACTTTTGATGCTGTTCTCAAGGCAAAACGCGTATCTGGGCTATATCGCACTTCTGGTAAAAAGTAGTTATAGGATCTTCCGCCCATGGATAGAAGAGAACAGCCTAGATAAGCAGCAGATAGAATAGAAATTCCTCCAGATCCGAAGGTGTACCATACGCTTTGACTAGTTCCAAGGGCATCTATTCCAAGAGACAATCCTCCTTCAAGGTGAGTCTGGTGATATCTTCTTTCTACAGGATTTGCCGATATAAAATTGAAGGTAGGTTTTAGTGCTAGTATTTTGAATGATTCTAACCCCAAAATCCCGAGAGAAACTCTACTAGGACTAGGTATTATTTTTTGAAGTCTCTCAGGGTATTCAATACCCCATCTTTGTAGTGCATAATTTCTAATTGCGGGCTGAGTTAGAAGTTGAACTACGGATGATAGCTTGTTATACCTACTTGCCAGGGTTTCTTCTCTATCAGTGCGTGTTTTCATGTGAAGATTTGCAATAAGAGGAATAACAAAACGTGTTAATCCTACACTTGCAAGATCTGCCAAAAAAGTATTATCTTCGAATTGCCTTAGAGCAAAATCACGTTCAAGCTCTACTCGATGGGCAGGATCCTCTATACTTTGTAGGGCTCTTCTAGCCTCCTCCCACTGTCTGGACTCTACATGAACACGCCCAATCATTGATTTCCATTTGGGGTTTTGAGGTTCCTGTGCTGCGCACTCTTTATAACAAACTAATGCATCCGTGCTTGTATCGGATCGGGCTCTATAGAACTCTCCATTTATAAGCATCAATAATTTAGTTAAAGGTAGAGGAAGCGAGGGCGCTTTTACTAAATGGATTAAAAAAGAAGATTCTTGCTGAAGCTCTGTTGCGATATGATTGTACTTATCTAATGCTTGATTCCGATCCTCCCTAGTCTTTTCAGGATTGGTAAAGATTCCTATTTGAGCTGAGAGGTCAGAGAGGTGAGATTTGACCATTAGAAACCTTTTAGAGAAGTGCTCACTTTGTTCAATGATTGATGCCCATTTCGGATTTTCAGGCTCAAATGCTGTGCATTGATTATAACAATCTAATGCATCTGGGCTTGTGTCAAACTGAGCTCTATAGAGCTCTCCATTTATAAGCATCAATAATTTAGTTAAAGGAAGGGGAAGTGAGGATGATTTTGCTAAATCTAGTAAAAAAGATGATTCTTGCTGAAGTTCTATGGAGATGTGGTTGTACCTATCTAATGCTTGATTTCGATCTTGCAAAGACTCTTCAGAATTAGAAAAGATTTCAATTTGAGCTGAAAGGTTTTGAAGGTGGGAGCCCACTCTTAGGAATCTTTTAGCAAAGAGTTCATTCTGTTTACTTACTTTTATAAAATCATCAGGAGTAAAGTCTACAGATCTAAGTTCTAATAAATAGGCTTTTGTAGTTTTTTTGATATGCCTTAGTTGTTTTTCACTTGAGCTATCTATATGACCTTTTTTAAGATATCTTTTTCTATGATTGAAATTAGTTTTATACACTAAAGCTTCACTACTTCTTCCTAACTCTTGAGCCGCTTGAAACCTTTCGCGAACTAATGATTGATATTTTTTCTCAAAACAACCGGCCCTCTCGACTTCAGTTAGATCTTCAAAATCAATAGGCCGATTTTTAAGCAGCTCTTCCATACGAATTTGAGTATCTATGAAAGCCTCTTGTGAGGAGAGAAATTGATTAATTAGAGGAATAATTTTTATGCGAGTTTTTTCAGATCTTTCAAGATCGCCTCCCTCTAGAATAGAATGAAAAATTTGCCATGATTCTAATGAGGTATAATTAAAACTAACACTTGCAGAAGCCATAAACTACTAAATATTATTTTTTGTTTTTTTTGAGTTTTCTGCTTATATCCTATTTATTAAATGGTTTTCAACGTCAAAGAAAATTTAATACTTAAGATAATTACAATAATTAATAATAAGGGTAGAAAATATCGTCTCTAAAGACTAATTTTCAAGAGATGGACGTAACTTTAAGGCAAGCAAAGAGAGCATGATGACGATCAAAATGACACTGAATCCCAAAGCTATCACAGGTACTTGCCTGAAGTAGTAGTGGTGCAGTAAATAGGAGAGGGTAGCAAACACCCAAGCCACAAAATAGGCCCCTTTCATAAAGCTCGAAGGGGGTTTTTTCGTCCACCTTGAGACCAAAAAACCCGTTACTAAGATCAAACACAAAAAGACAAGCGAGGTATCTGAAAACTCGAGCAAACCTCCCAAAGATATCTTCGAAAACAAAATGAAAATGATCGTGAGGCCCAAGCCTAAAATCAAATATTCCTTCCTGCCAATCAAAGAGGCGGGAGCCAGCACCTCCCATCCTACCGATGCTGAATAGACATTTGCAACATTAGCCGATATTACCGAGAAGAAAATAAATAGAATAATCGCGTAGTATAAAAGTCCATTGGTCTCAGCCAAAGCAAGCTTTTGATTGATCTCAAAGCTCTTCAAAATGAGCGAGCCAAAATAGAGACTAAATATTCCCAATAAAATACTCCCAAGCTGAATCACAATCAAAGCCTTAACGGAGTCACCCCAAGACCTACTATGTCTAAAAAAGGTTGGAAAGTCGGCCGAAATACCCAAGTTCGTAGCCAAAACAAGCGAGAGCCCCACCAAAGAAGTAGGATTGCCATTGACTGCAAGCGATCTGTCTGGAAGTGAAAAGAAAATAATGAAGAAGCAAACAAACAATATCGGAAACGAAAACGTGGAAAGTCTCCTCAGCAGCACAATCCCTTCCATACACAAAAAAGTGCTCACTACTCCCAAAAAGACACTGACTTGGGCAAATTTATCAATCTTCGCATCTTCTTGAATCGTGATTAAACGGGTAATCGTGTTGCTAGCCACGCTTGTCTGCGTGATATACCAAAAAAGCGTAGATAACAGAAGCAGCACAGCAATAAAATAGCCGCCATAATGTCCTAAATACTCTCTCGAGATATCGAGCGTGCTTTGCCTTTTCTTATGGCTCATCGAGACAATGCCCAGACGAATGAACCACAAAATGGCGTTGCCCACAATGATCGTGGCAACCGCGCCTCAAAAGCTATTTTTCTGCAGAATCAAAATACTGGTAGCCAGCGTAGGCAAGCTCATCCAGCCTGCCATCTGAATTACCGTAAGCTGCCACCACGACTGGTGGGTGTCAGGAAGATGAAACATCACCCTTCCTCAACTTTTGCACCGACCAGACGGTCTCCTCCAAGAAAAAGACAATTAAGAAAAAGAGAACGCAGGCCCCCATGCCCATCAGGAGTGGTTGCACGCCTTCATACGGCGAGCTTAATTGTAAAATTGTAACTACTACGCACCCCACTAACCACGAAGCGGAGTTAATAATCTTCTCGAAACGCCTAGGCCTGTGTCTTACAATGAGCCTTGAGAGTACTGCAATGATTAAGACAATTCCGAGCACGGCGATGTAATCGGTAAGCAAATTCTCAATAAATTTGACCGGCTTAGAGATTTGCACAAAAGTGTACATTGCAGTTCCGAGAAGCCCCATAATGGCGTGACCTTTCGCTCCTTGAAGCTTTTTAATGAAAGTCTCATAGCAAGCTGACGCTAGGTAGATGTTCACCATATTGGCAGAGATTGCGGATAATCCTAAAAAGAGTGTTGTTGGAATGACATAGGTAAGTAAATTGGGAATAGTGCTTCCATTTAATACAAATTCAGACTCTTGGGAAAAGCTCATCCAAATTGATGAACATTCAAAAAATGCAACGGATGTGACCAATAGAGATAGGCCTAAAAAAGAGTGAGATCTTGACTTTGCGTGGCGAAAAAAAGTGGGAAGATTTACAACACCTGGAAGGATTGTAAGAGTTGTAGTAATCGTGCCCAAGAAGGATACTCCCCAAGAGGCTTCAGAAAAGAGGGAGAATTCCGAAGTTGCAATGATACAAATATTATAAAGAACAATAAGAGGAAAAGTAATTGAGGTAAACCATCTCAGTAGAGTAATTCCACCAATTGATAGCAATGCAGAAATAAGCCCTATTACGGCCCCTATTTGAATAATGCTTCCTGATTTCCATGGATAACTATATTGATAGAGAGTTTCGAGGCTTATTATTGATTTGCTGATCTGAAGGACGTACCAGTTTAAAAAAGTAAGAGTTAATATCAGCGCAAAAAGAAGAGCGCTTTTTTTCCCAAAGTACCCTTGAATGTTTTTGACGGCATTTGACTTTTCTTCGTAGGTCATGGAAATAATGGCAAGTCCGATGAGCCATAAAATCAAATTTCCAATAAGAATAGAGCAAATTGCAGTGCCTGCTCCATATAAGACGGCGATCTCTTTGCCAACGATAATTGTGGGAATTCCAAGAGATGCGCTTATGATACAAGCTAGATGATAAAAATTTTGGTTGGTCTCAATCTGAGCCATATACGTTTTACTATTAATCATATATGTATGAGATTTTCTCTTTTTAAGAAACCTCTTAATTATTAGCAGATAACACCTTTTCAGTCTCTGGAAGTTGAAGAAACTTACTTCCTTGAGCAGAGTAGATGTGGTTTGCAAAAAATAGAGAAGGATTATGGATGGAAAAGCCCTTTTTCTTAGCTAATTCTATATAATAATTGTACTCGGGTGAATCGATTTCAACTTGCAGAGTTGGATCGACATATTGCTTATGTTCAGCTGCGCAGGCTAGGATGATATCACTAATAAGATGATTTGAGACTTGATCTTGCCACTTCAATTTGCAAAATGACGAATCGATACAGGCAACGCCCTCCACGATAATAGAAGATATAGCGAGATCTGCCTCATCTGGCTCTGCGAGAACATAAATCAAATGATTTTCATTTATTTTTGGTTTAAAGAAGAGCACTTTTTCTGAATCCATGGAGTAATTGTCGCCCTCTTTTTTGAGGAATTTTGTCCGTAATACGATAGGAATCCCTTTATCAAGGCCAGCTTTTAGAAGAACTTTAAATCCCCAGAAAACGGGAAGGCAAGCAAGGGCATTATTATGGTATTGAACATACTTGTCTGAGACCATATCAACTAAAGATTCGTCTTCTAATTCCCAGGCAAGCTCTCTTACAAAGTCGACAGAAGATGTAGCAATATCTCTTCGGATTTTTTTCTCTAGTAGCCGAATAAATCTAACAGAAACATCACCAAAATTTAATAAATTTCTGGGGACAGATCTGTATTCGGTAAAAAGGGACATTTTGTTTTGATCATCGCCTAAAAGAACTTTTGTTTCGCTTAGGTAAAAAGCATGAAGAAGAAAGAGTTCATCATGATTTAAAAGAATATCTAGTTTCTCATGATCAAGAAGCTCTTTAAGGAATCTCTGATTAACTCAGGTGAGGCCGCAGATTTTAAGCTGGCTTCGCCAGCTTAAAAGCCGCGTTAGAGACAGGCGAGCACAGCTCGCCTGTCTATATCCGAAAGCAATGCGG
>Ga0114933_10000412_pt1 | contig 52297 bp, 58 predicted proteins | sample 4SBtaG_FD_89691 | JGI IMG/M metagenome (GOLD analysis project Ga0114933, IMG submission 89691) | Deep subsurface microbial communities from Kolumbo volcano to uncover new lineages of life (NeLLi) - 4SBTROV12_W25 metaG | ecosystem: Environmental > Aquatic > Marine > Volcanic | place: Kolumbo... | reverse complement strand
TAGTTTGCAATATACTTTTTATGATGCTCCGAGTGGGCATTATGATTGGCATACTGACTTCGGTGGTAAAGGGATAGACCATAGAAAGATTAGTTCTACAATTTTATTAAAGAAACCAGAAGAAGGTGGTAATTTGTTATTTAGATGTGGTAATGAAGATATAACAATACAACTAGACGAAGGAGATGCAGTATTTTTTCCTTCTTGGGTTAACCATAAAGTTGAACCAGTTGTTTCTGGAACTAGGGAGAGTATAGTATCGTGGATATCGGGTCAGCCGTTCAGGTAGATACATTTGAGGAGAAGTGGGCACAGACGAATGCTTTGAAAAAGCTGAAGTCGAATATTGGCTTATTTGGTAAGACAATGTTCCCCACTGCTCTAAATAAAGAAGTACCCCCTTTCCATCACGAAATTTATAAATCCTTGTCCGATGAGACTCTAAGGCGTGTACTCATTGCGGCTCCGAGAGGAACTGCTAAGAGTACTGTGACCTCCTTGATTCTACCCCTTCACAAGATAGCCTTTAAGCCATCGGGCGAGGACCTCTTTATGGTAATTATATCGGAAAGTCAAACACAGAGTATTAACTTTCTGTCAAGGATAAAATACCATCTTGAAAATTCTAATAACTTTAAGCAAATGTTTGGGGATTATGGACCCACAACAGCTAAGCGATGGACAAACAACGACATCGTACTACATAATGGTGCTCGTATTGTGGCTGTTGGTACTGGTCAGCGTGTACGGGGGTTTATTGAAGGTGATACTCGTCCTAATCTCATTATCGTAGATGACTACGAATCAGAATTAAATGCGTCAACACCAGAAGGACGTGCTAAAAATAGGAAATGGATAACTGAAGCTGTGATACCATCACTTTCTGACGAGGGAAGGGTGGTTATGATTGGAACTGTTATATCAGAGGATTGTTTCTTATATTGGGCTAAAGAATCTCCAGCTTGGAATGTATTATGGTTCTCTATATACAATGACGATGGTAAGAGTATATGGGAAGAAAGATTTCCTGAGGAGAGAATACAACAAATAAAACAGGAGTTTGAATCTGTAGGTAATTTAAATGGCTTTTATCAAGAGTATATGAATGAGGCACAATCTCCAGACAATGCCCCATTTAAGCCAGAATATATAAAACTACATCATTATGAGTACAAAAGAGAGAATGGGCAAAATTTACTGGTCCGTACTGTCGATGGTGAGACAGAGCGTAAACCAGTTGAGATATATTGTGGGATTGACCCTGCTAGTAGTCTTTCTGCTCGTAGCGACTTTTTTGTTATTGCTACTATGGCTCTTGACAATGATGGTAATAAATATATTGTGGATATACTCAGAGACAAGCTCGACCCTGCAATCCAGCCGGAAACTATTATTAAGACTTATAAAAAATATAGACCAAAAAGAATGAAGATAGAAACAGTGGGCTACCAAGAGGCACTGAGGAGTAACGTAAGAAAACAGATGCTAGATGAGAACCTGTATATACCGGGACTCGAAAAAGGCATAAAACCAAGACAAAAGAAATCCGAACGATTGTTGTCCTTGGTTGCTCCACTAGCAAGAGGCGAGTTTTATTTTAGACCAAATGATATACACGCACAACAAGAGTTTCTATCTTATCCTAGAGGAAAACACGATGATATCCTAGATGGTATCTATTATGCTCTCGATGGAGCTAAACCAGCAAGAAAAAAAGAATGGGACCCCGATTATAAACGAAAACCCAGAAAAGTTCTTGACTGGTTGACTATGTAATATGTAAACTCGCCCCAATGGCGTACGAAGAACGGGAAGACTCTATCCCTGAGGATATTGTCGATACTACCCAACAATTATGGAAATCTTATAGCAACAAGCGTGAGACTTGGGCACAACAAGCTCAAGAAGACGCTGAATTTAGATTAGGTAGACAATGGACAGCAGAACAACAAAGAGTTTTACTTGAGAGGGGACAAGCTCCACTAGTAGTAAACCGAATCCATCCAGCAGTTGAAGCCGCCAAGGCTTTACTTACTTCAGGCAAACCACAATTCAGAGTATCACCTCGAGAAGATAGCGATAACAAAGTAGCTCAGATTTTTAATGGACTACTTGAATATATGTGGTATATATCGGACGGAACACAGGCAATCCGTAATGCGATAGACGACTATTATACAATGGGACTCGGTGCTATGATGGTGTATATTGACCCTCTCAAGGACTTTGGTAGAGGTGAAGTATGCTTTCACGATGTTGACCCATTAGATATTTATATAGACCCTAATGCTAGAGATAGATTAGGTGACGATGCAGAGAATATTATTATAAGTAGAATGTTCACTAAAGAACAAGCTATGAAGATGTATCCTCAATATGAGACTGCAATTCAAAACGCCACATCAGATTTACACACAGATAGACCTACTACACAAAGAGTAGATGATAGAGGTATAGTATTTCCAGAAGATACAGCAACAAAAACAGATTTAAACTTTGGCGAGAACTCTGAATATATAAGAGGTTACGAGCGTTACTATAAAGTATGGGTTAAACGATTCCACGTAAAAAACAATATAGATAAGGTTGAAGAAGTCTTTGACCAAGAAGCTATGCAGGAATACCTAGCTAGACCAGCAGTTAAGATAAATGGTCAGCCTATTACAGATGCTAAAAAAGCAGAAGCTTTGATTGCACAGATAATGCAACAATACGAACAAATGGTTCAAAAAGCTCAAATGGAGCAAGAACCAGAACCAGAAATGCCAAAAATAGAGGAATTAACTTATGCCGATTTAGTAGAAGAAGGTCTTATAGAGACCGTGTCGGTTCCAGTACAAAGGGTCAAGATGTGCGTCATAATGGGAGACAAATATTTGTATTCCCGTATCTTACCCACGGAACACTATCCTATTGTATTGTTTATGAATATACATACTAGAACACCCTACCCGGTTTCTGACGTTAGGATGGTAAAGGATATGCAAGAATATATCAATAAGACACGGTCTCTTATAATTGCCCACGCTACAACAAGTACAAATACAAAGATTTTAATACCAAGTGGTTCTGTTGATATGCAGGATTTTGAACAGCGTTGGGCACAGCCGGGTGTGGCTATTGAGGTTGATATGGATTCTGGTGCTCCACAACCGGTACAGCCCACACCATTGCCTAATACTTTATTTCAAAATGAACAAGTAGCTAAAACAGATATAGACCACGCATTAGGTTTATATGAACTTATGCAAGGTAATGCTGAAGCCGCCCCTCACACATACAAGGCTACAGTATCACTTGATGAATTTGGACAAAGAAAGATTAAATCTAAATTACAAGATATAGAATCTGGATTAGTTAGAATGGCAAAAGTAGCTATACCTCTTATGCAGGAGTTATACCAAGCTGAAAAGATTGTAAGAATTGTACAACCTAATAATAGTTTATCAGAGATAGCAATTAATAAAAAGATATATGATGACAAAACTGGTGAAATAAGCGTTTTGAACGATATTTCCAGAGGTAGTTTTGATATTGTAGTAGTTACAGGTTCTACATTACCAACAAATAGATATGCACAGCTTGAATTATATATGGATGCTTATAAGAATGGTATCATTGATAAGCAAGAAGTATTAAAGAAAACAGAAGTGTTTGATATGGAGGGTGTATTGGAAAGAACTGATGTAGTTGGACAATTACAACAAAAAGTCCAAGCACAAGAAGAGCAGATTAAAAAATTAAAAGGTGATATGCAAACTCGTGAAAGAGAAGTATACCACGCTAAGCAAAGAGCTGAAATAGAAAAATTTAAGACGGAACTCGACAAGACTGGCACACAAAGTAAAGCGTCTGCTAAGCTGTTCGAGAAACGCCTTGATGATGCTTTAGGACAAGCTAAAAGTGAAGTTCGTAGAACAATCGCTGATAATAAAAAAAGTAGTACCTCTGAGTCCTAACAGAGCCTACGCAATCAAGAAAAGGAGAACAAATGACTGAAGAAGTAATGGCACCGGAAGCTCCGGTTACCCCTGAACCAGCAGTAAGCGTTCCTCAAGATGCACCTATGACACCTGAAGCGGCGTTTGACCAAACTCAGGATAAAGGTACATTGATAGATGACTTTTTTCGTGCAAATAAGATGGACGATGTTCCATCTGAAGCTGTAAATGAGCCTTCACCAGTTGAAGTACCTACAGAAACAGCTACGGAAGAGGAATCACCCGTTGATAACGATGTCAAGCGTTATCAATACTGGCAAAGTGAGGCAGATAAGGCTAGAAATGAAAATGCAGAAATGGCAAAACGCCTTGAAGCATTAGAAAATAAAGCTGTTCAGCCACAGCCAGAAACATTAGAACCTATTGAAGAAGAACTGACTTTTCCTGACCCCCCAGCAAAACCGGGGAAACCGGCAGGATATAGTAGAACTGACGCATTGGATGACCCGAGTTCTGAAAGTGCTCGTTATTTAGACACTGTTGATAAGTGGCGTGATGATATGGATGAATATAATCGCTTACATCAACAATACACTCAAGCAGTAATGGTTGAGGAACGACAACGAATACACGAAGAACAGAAGGAAATTCAAAGGGCTCAAGCTGAAAGAGAAGAATACAATAGTAATATGACGAATATGAAGTCACATTTACAACAAACTTATCAAGCATCTGATGAAGAAGTGGCTAAGTTTGTAGAGGTGATGGACGACCCTAAGAATATTACTGTAGACAACTTATTTCAACTTTACAGGATGCAAAATGGTACTCAGGCTGTACAGCCAATGACCCAAACTGCACAAAGTGAAAGTTTTGAGCAACGAAAAAGAGCACAATCTGTACCTACACCTATGGGTGTAGTACCCGGACAAAGTTCTAGTCAGCAAAACGGTCAAGACACTATGATGGATTCTATGATAAATGACTATAAAAAACGAAACCCATTCGGTTAACTTGTTAGTCGGTGGGTATAACTAGGAGATACTAAAATGGCAAATGTCTTTAGTAATGATACTGGCGTAGCCCCACAGGGCATCAGTATTAATGATTCCCGCCGAATTTTTAATTTTGGCGAAAGAGTATCTGAGTTAGCTCCTCAACAGTCACCGTTTTTTGTCTATCTAAGCAAAGTTGCAAAAGAGGCTACGGATGACCCCGTATTCAAATTTCTTGAACAGCGTCATCAATGGCAACGTAGGAACTTTATTGTTAAGACAGACGGAGCGGCAACTGCAAAGGATGCCTCAGTTACTTATGATGTCGTAGCTGATTACGACAAATACGGTAACGACCTCACCTTAGGTGGTGGGTCAAGTACAGCGGCACCTCAATACTTACTTGTTGGACAAGTAATTAGAGTAAATGGGAAAGCACTTAAAGTCACTGGTGTTACAATCGGTGATGGTAATGCTGGAACTTACTCTGCTGGTGACGCAACAACTCACTCTGAAATAGTTTGTACAGCTTTAGAAGCTATTGCTGAAGCAGACGTTGAAGTCGGAGCGAAAGGTCAAGTAATTGGAAGTGCTTGGGCTGAAGGGTCTACTGACCCAGAAGGCTGGAAAGATGAGCTTTACTCTAGAGAAGGATACTGTCAGATTTTTAAGACAGCTATTCAGCTCTTTAGTGGTTCTTCTTTAGCTACTCGTTACAGAGGAAGACCAGATGAATATCGTAGAGTTTGGGCTGACTGCCTAATGCAACATAAGATGGATATTGAACACGCTATGTTGTTTGGTATTGGTAAATCTGACGAAGCCGCTTCTGGTGGACCAGTTAGATACTCTCACGGTATTGTACCTTACACTGAAGCAAATGGTAAGATTTTTAATTTTACTTATGCTTCCTCTACTTATGATGACTTTATTGATGCGATGAAGGATTTCTACGCACCAGAGTCTGGAAATAGTGGAGACAAGTTAGTACTTGCTTCTCGTAAGGTCTTAGCTTACTTAAATAAGCTAGGCTCTAATGGTTTCTTGAATAACACTGTTACTTCTAGCTCTTATAAGTTAGATGTTCAGAACATTCAAGGTGCTTTCGGACACCAAGTAACTAAGATTAATACAATCTTTGGTAACTTGCATTTCGTAGCAGAACCATTGTTCAGAGGTCAGGATGAGAATCTTGCAATAGCTATTGATTTAGCTAATGTTAAGTATAGACCGTTACAAGGTAATGGTGTATCAAGAGACACTCACATCTTGACAAACATACAGAATAACAATGTGGACGGAAGAAAAGATATGGTTATGACCGAAGCCGGTTTAGAAATCAGTCTACCTGAAACCCACGCAGTTATGAAGTGGTCTTAATCAACGGATTAGGTATATTATGGGGGGTCTTCGGACCCCTCATAAGGAAAATATAGATGTCATTTACTACTAGATTACAACAGAATCTACATTCAATATCGGGTTTAGATTTAAGTCAAGCACTTGAAAAAGGTATAGAGTATACTCTTTCTCTTATAGGGCAAAACCCTGCTTTGTTAGAAGATTTTTCAACAACATTAGAATCGGTTGCTAATGGAATAAATTGGCAATCAGATGTTAAAGGACTTTATTTATTAAATGTAAGTAGAAAAGATGGTTCTGTTTTTAGAGAAGCTAGAAAAGTATCAGCCTCTGTAAAAGATAGAATAGCTGACAGCAGTAGTATACATTTTGCAACTGCATTATCTCCAGCTTATTATTTAGAAGGTGCTAAAATATATATGAGCCCTATTGCTGGTTCAGGTAGTGAAATAAAGTTAGAAGTAGTTCAAAATATTAATGGATATAGTTTTAATGACAACAATGAAAAGATTTATAATTCAGACGGAAATGCTAGTACTCAAAGTGGATTTCCTGTTCAATTTAATGAATTAGTAGTACTACACGCATCTGAAACTTTATTAATAGAAAAGTTATCTAACTTTGCTAGTACATTACCAACAGACTTAGATGGTAATACAACTTTATTTGATGAAATAGCTGACGTATCAGCTAGTATTAGTTATACGTTTCCTACAAGTGATTTTAATGACGCAATAACAAAAGCTCAAAATTTAATAGATGGTACAACAATGTCAGGTGATACAGAACCTGAAAGTGTACAGTATTGGTTAAACGATGAAGATGAAGATATGGTACAAGTAACACTAGCTACTGCCGCACAAGAATTAAGTAGAGCAAATGTTATACTAAGTGAATTTAATGCAGAGCTTGGTGGACAGTCTGCACAAAAGCAACAGGCTTTAGCAGAGTTCCAAGCTAACTTAGCTAAAAAAATACAGCTATATAATACAGTTATACAAAAGATACAAGTTGATTATCAATGGATGACTCAACAACTACAATTAATAACTAGCAAGAAACAAGAGTTTATACAATTAAATATAACTCCTAAAAAACTTGACACTAACGAGAGGCAAGTATGAAACTAAAAGAGATGATTGAAAGAGTACAGCAACATCATCCAGATATGGGAGTAGTTGAAATTGTAAGGTCGTTAAATGATGGAATGAACGATATGGGATTTAGAGCAGAGATGGTAGAGTCAATAGACCAATTCACAACAACTGCAAATCAAAGAGTTTATCCATTAAAAAAGCATATTATTAAAGTTAAAGGTGTAGATTATAACGGCAAAACAATTAAAAAATTAATAGGTAGACCCAAAGAAAGGGACCTAACGTAATGGAACGAAGTAACTTTAATCTTAGTCAATACTTATGGTGGACAGAACGTGATTCTGTCCTTATTGCATATTATGATGCTCACTTAGATAAGTTTACTACTCCAACAGATGCAGTTACAGTAAACTTATTATATATACAAAGACCCGATAAATTTTTAATTCCCGGAGAAGGACCAGAAAGAGATGGCTTTGCTTCAGGGGACACTTACTTAGAAACTACGTTAGATAGTAGTGGGCAAGTAACAGAAACTACTTATTTAAATCAAGTCTGTGAAATACCAGAACAATTTCACGAATCTCTTATTGCAAGAGTTATAGCCAATGGTTATGAAAGAAAAGCTGAAACAATACCACTAGCACAACACTTTATGATGAAATATGAAGTAGGTTTAAAACAAGCAAAAAATTATTCTTATAGAGGCAGAGATGGTTCTAAACAAAGTATAGCACCAATGGATTTCTAATGTCAGTAGCTTTTGATAAGATTAGTTTAGCTTTTGATAAGATAGCTTATCCTTTTAATAATATACTTTTAACATTAATAAGAGGTACTCAAACAACTCGTGTTGTATTACCAACTAAACCGATATTAACTAGAGTTGTTAAACCAGTACTTACAGTTACAACTAGAGTTGCTGAACCAACAGCACCAACATATTCGAGGGTACAATAATGGCAGGTAGTTTATCGAGTCCTAATTTAGTAAAAGACGTATACACGAAATTAGTTTGGTATAATACATCTAATGGTAAGTTTTATAGAGATAATGGAACTTCTGATGTAGAGGTACTACCACAGCTAATATCTGGAAATATTTTAAAACATCAAACAAGTAGTACAGTATCATCTGGAGACTTGTTTCAAATACTTAATAACAGCACAGAGGTATTCTCGGTTGACTACCAAGGGGCTGTTCATTTAAAACCAAGAACATCGGCACCTAGTGACAATTCTGAAGGAACTCTTTATTACAATAGTTCTGAAGGTAGTCTATTGGTGTCCGTAGAAGAATAGGAGAAAGACTATGGCTAAAGTCTGGAAGAAGCTCCAACGTGCAGACGGTGACTTCACGGGTACTATAGACGGTACTGCGGCAAGTTCTGTCAAAACAGGAGCAGTCGCTGGAAGTGCGGCAAAAACAATAACTGATGCGGCGTTTGATAGCGATACAAAGCTAAAAACAGCAAACGCTCAAGCAGGTATGATTAACTCTAATACAACAGCAACTGACGTTGGGTTGGGAAGTGTAGAGAACAAGAGTTCAGCTACAATCAGAAGTGAGTTAACAGTTGCTAACATTACAACTAACGCAGGTTTAGGAAAAGGTGATATTGGATTAGGTTCTGTTGAAAACAAGAGTGCCGCAACAATAATGGCAGGAGACCTTACAGGTTCTGTAGGTGGTACTTCTGTAGCAACAGTTAAATCTGGTGCCGCCGCAGGTGCAACTGCAAACCAAGACAGTACAGCTACAATTTTAGGTGGAACTCTAACAGGTGCAGTATCTACTAGTGCAACAGTAGGTGGAACTGCATTTAGTACGGTTAAAAGTGGTGCCGCTTCTGGAGCTACTGCAAACCAAGATTCAACAACAACCATATTAGGTGGTGCGTTTACTGGTACAATAGGTGGAACTAGTGCGGCAGACATTAAGTCGGGAGCCGCCGCTGGAGCGACAGCTAACCAAGATAGCACATCAACTATTTTAGGAGGTACATTAACGGGTGCAATATCAACGAGTGCTACACTTGGTGGAACTGCAATGAGTACTGTTAAGAGTGGAGCGGCAAGTGGTGCAACGGCTAATCAAGATAGTACATCATCTATTAGAGCTGGTACAACTGCCGCTAACGTAGGATTAGGAAATGTTATTAACCAAGCAGTAACAGTTGCTGGTGGTAAAATTAAGTTTGACGGTTCAGCACAAACTATTGATGCTGATAAAGTTGGTGGTAAGACAGTAGCAGAAGCTGAAAGCTCTGCATCAAGTGCCGCACAAACAGCAATTATAGGTGGTGCACCGGGAGCTTTAAACACTCTTGATGAACTAGCCGCCGCACTTGGAGACGATGCAAGTTTTGCTACAACAACTACTAATGCACTAGCTACAAAAGGTAAAGCACCGATGTCATTAACAGCAGAAGATGTTGATGGTGATAACGTATTTACTAATGACCCAGCTAACGAAGTTGTTGGTCAGGTTGGCGTAGTAGGTGGTGAGCAATACGTAGTCGTAGACATTTAGGAGTAAAAGATGGCTAAAGAAGTAAAGAACTTTAAACTAAGTGACTTGAAAATTACCATACCAAAAGAAGGGCAATGGGAGGGTATGGAAGCATACCCTTATGCCCCTTTAAAAAAATCCTTACAAGACGAAGGTTACAAGCCAGATAAGTATGATTTTATCTGTGCTGATTTAGATGGTAATGTAATGTATGGGTCTCGTAGAATTTGGCTAATGCAGAATGATATGAGTATGGACCAATCTACTGAAATATCTTGTGAAATAATGACAAAAGCAGAACTATATGCTGAATTAAATAAAAAATTAAATGATGATATGGTTGATATGATTGCTACAAAAGATAAAAAAGGTGATTTAATTCCACCTAAGGTAGTTACTACTGGTGCACTTGAATTAAAAATAAGTAACTTACAAAAGTATCATAAGAAAAAAGCTAACATAGCTGGGTATCCTTATGACTATAAAGTAGATGGTGAAAAAGTTGATGCAGGAAAGTCTTAATGGGATTTTGGGATAAAGCTAAAGGAGCAGTAGTTACTGAAAAAAAAGAAGAGGTTATAGATTTACAAGCAAAACTTTCAAAGTTAGAATTGTCTGATATAAATTACATTAACGACTTGATGATAGAAAGAACATATAGGGGACGTGAACTTGAACAAGCTACAACCACTTATTTAAAAATAAAGTTTATTAAAACAATGCTAGAACAAGGAGAGCAAAGTGAAGAAGAAACTGAAAATAATTAAGTGTACTACTCAAGAACTAGAAGGTATATGCACTTTAATATCCGGTATTGATGTTAAAGTAGGTGAAGGAGCTTGGGTATTTGAAATGCACAAAAAATTTAAAAAAGCATTTGAAGAGGCGGCTGAAGCTGACCCTGAATATGAACAAGTAGAAGAAGTAAATGGCTAAAGTTTGGAAAAAATTACAACGAGCTGATGCTGATTTTACCGGTAATGTAACCGGTACTTTTGGTAGTAAAGCAATAGGTGATTTTTATAGAACAGATAACAAACCAAGTAAAGCTGATGTAGGTCTTAGTAATGTAACTAATGAGTCTAAAGCTACTATGTTTGCTAATCCTACGTTTACAGGTACTGCAACTGGTTTATCTAAAGAAAGTGTAGGTTTAGGTAATGTAGACAATAGTAAATTTAATAATGGTAGGTTTATTGGTATACTTGCTAAATCAGATGGAACAGCAGTCTTTGACCCTTCTACTGGTGATTATACTGGTAAAATTGATGGTAGTACAGCTAGTGATGTAAAAAGTAAAGCAGAAGCGGCTAAAGATGCTGTTGATGGTAATAGTTCTATAACTATGGTAGGTGGCTCATTAAGTATTGGTACTCCAGCAAGTGGTGTATATCCTTTTGCAGTAGATAGTTCTGGTAATCTTAAAATAGCTGATGACGAATTTCAAGCACTAGCTAATGGTACTGTTAATTGTAAAGGTAACTTTACTATCAATCAAGACCCTAATGGTGATTCAAAAATTGTATTAAAAGGTGATGGCACAGGTCAAGCTGAAGTAGAAGTACAGGGAGCTAATCCTACATTTGACCTTGGAGGAACTAATCCACTTGGTACATCAACACTTTTTATTAGAAGAGGTGGTACAGGTAATCAATCAAGGATATTATTTCAAACAGGAACTACAAATAAGTTTGGGATAGGAGTAAGTCATACTGTAGACAACGACCAATTCTGGATACATAATGGAAATGGTTATTCTGGCAGTTCTCCACACCCTGAAAGAGTGTTATCATTTAATCCAGATGGTAAGACAGGTTTTTTTGCTAATACTAAAACAGTAAATGGTTTTACATTTGGTAGTGATGGTACTAATAAACACGTTTATATTAAAGATGGTGGACTAGGCATTGGTACAACAAGTATAACTGATAATGATTTAAATGTGCAAGGTACTAGTATTTTTAATGGCAATGTTACTTTAAATAGCGATATAGATGTTTCAGGTAGTTGTACATTTCAAGGTGAAGCTCAGTTTGATGATGCTACAAATGGTCTTAGTTATTCTGATTTAAGTAATAAGCCTACTATACCAAGTGCAAATACACTTTCGTATAGTACTAGTGTTATTGATGGAGCTGGTTATATATGGGTAATGCCATCTCAATTTATGCCTAACGATGACAATTCATATTATAATGCGGCTATAGTAGACAATGGTGCTCAAGCAAGAGTTATGACATCTAGTCTAGAGCTATATGCAAACATACCCATACCTACTGGTTATAAAGTTACTCATTTTAGATTAAATGGTACATCTAGTGTACAAGTAAGTATTTATTATAGTGATGTTACAACATCTACTGCAACTTCTGCACAAGTAACTACTTTATATACTAATTCAGATAACGCAACTAATCCATCAAGTGGTATACAGGCTGATGCTACCAATGGTCGTTATATAATACTTAAATGGAATCCAACTTCAACATCACATCGTTTATACGGTGCTAGATTAAAGATAGCAAAAATATAATGGCAAGAGAAAAACTAGATAACGCAAATTTAAGAGAGTTAACAACTAAACCAGCTACGCTTAAAAGTCAAACTAGGCTACCACACTTGTTTGATTCGGATAATGTAGAATCGGATTCAACATTAGACCCTATTACACATAATGTAATGGATGCTGTAGAGTTATTAAGGGTTGACTTTAATAAACTTTATGATGATGTACACCATATTTACAAAATGTTATTTAATGCTTTTGGTACAGCAGAATCAGAAAATTGGGATAGTGCAGGTCCTACAGGTCCTCAAGGTAATATAGGACCAGTTGGTCCAACAGGTAGTGCAGGTGCCAAAGGTGATACTGGTTCTCAGGGAATAGCAGGTCCAACGGGTCCAGCAGGACCAAAAGGAGACACAGGGTCTCAAGGTCCAGCAGGTCCTAAAGGTTCTACTGGTAGTGCTGGTGTAACAGGTGGAACGGGTCCTACTGGAGGTCCCGGTCCAACAGGTCCTACCGGACCAACTGGAAGTACTGGTCCCACAGGTCCTACTGGAAGTACAGGTCCCGAAGGTTTAGTATGGAGAAATGATTGGTCTAGTGCAACTAGCTATTCTGTAGATGATGCAGTATATGATAGTGGCAGTTCTTGGATATGTGTAAAAGCAAATAGTAATTCAAGACCATCTGGTTCTAATAATAATTGGGCAGAGTTAAGTGTTAAAGGTGACACCGGAGCAACTGGACCTACAGGTCCTACTGGTCCTACTGGGGCTTTAGGTCCTACTGGACCACAAGGAGCAAAAGGTGATAAAGGTACAACTGGGTCTACTGGTCCTACTGGAGCTACTGGTCCAGCAGGAGCCGATTCTACGGTTGCAGGACCAACAGGTCCAACTGGTGCCCAAGGAGTTAAGGGAAGTACTGGTAGTACTGGACCTACTGGTCCAACAGGTCCCACGGGTGCAACTGGTCCAGCTTTTACATATGCAAATTTTACATCCCCTCAGTTAGCAGGGTTGACTGGTCCTACGGGACCAACAGGTTCTACAGGACCTATTGGACCTACAGGTCCACAAGGATTAAAAGGAAATACTGGTGCGACTGGTGCCACAGGTGCCGCTAGTACTGTTGCTGGTCCAACAGGACCGACAGGTGCTATAGGACCTATTGGTCCCAAAGGTAACACAGGTGATAAAGGTGCTACTGGAGCAGTAGGACCAACTGGACCAACTGGTGCCGCTAGTACAGTAGCCGGACCGACTGGACCTACCGGAGGTACTGGACCGATTGGACCTACTGGACCTAAAGGCTCAACTGGAAGTACAGGACCTACCGGTGCTACAGGACCTGCATTCGTTTACGCAAATTTTACAGCACCACAACTAGCTGGACTTAGAGGTCCAACTGGTTCTACCGGGAGTCAAGGTCCACAAGGAGTTGCAGGACCTACAGGACCTGCCGGAGCAAAGGGAGATACGGGTAGTATTGGACCAACAGGACCCAAAGGTTCTACTGGAACTACAGGACCGACTGGAGGGACTGGTCCAACTGGAGCAACCGGACCTGCATTTGTGTATGCAAACTTTACTGCTCCACAATTAGCTGGGTTAAGAGGACCTACGGGTAATACAGGACCAACGGGCTCTACGGGTTCTACGGGACCTAAGGGTGCAACTGGTCCTACAGGACCTACGGGGGCGGCGAGTACCGTAGCTGGACCAACTGGTTCTACTGGACCAGCAGGACCTCCGGGACCTACCGGACCTCAGGGTCTTAAGGGTAATACTGGTAACACAGGAGCAACAGGACCTGCAAGTACGGTAGCTGGACCTCCGGGACCAGCAGGACCTACTGGTGGAACTGGACCTGCCGGACCTAAAGGAGATACCGGACCTACCGGACCTACTGGAGCGAAAGGAAATACAGGTGCAACTGGACCAGCAGGTGGAACAGGACCAGCAGGTGCAGATGGAGATGATGGTGGACCCGGACCTACAGGGGCTACGGGAAGTGCAGGAGCCGCAGGACCAGCAGGACCAGCCGGACCAACCGGACCAGCAGGAGCTGACAGTACTGTAGCAGGACCACCCGGACCACCGGGACCAACGGGACCGGCTGGTAGTACAAGTGGACATACTGGGAGTCAAGCATATCTTATTAACCTAAAAGGTCAGACAAGAACAATTCAAGTATCTAACGGACTAGTAACAAGGATAGCATAATGTTAAAAGCAGAATTAGAAGCGTGGAAAAAAGACACTGAAGATAAGTGTAAAGAAGCCCACGACTTAATAGATAATAAAAGCTACGGCGATATCAAACTCGAAGATATGCAAAAAATATGGGTTATTATGAGAGGTATCTTAGGTTTAGAAATACCTAAAGATGAATGAGGACCTTGCGAGGTCGTACAAGGTTAACAGAATTGATGATAACTTTAGCGTCCATCTTAATATTAAGTGGCTTATTCAGTTGCTTGTTCTTACAGGTACGCTTGTGTATACATACGTTAGTATTGAAACACAACTTAGTAATATTGCAAGAGAGCTTGAGCATCTATCAGAAAGAATTACTAAATTAGAAGCGAAGCACGAAGCAGAAATAGAAGAAATTGAGAAATGGTATAAACAATCACTTGAACTAAATCCTCTTAAATGGGGGCGTAAAAATAAATAATCCGGGGAAATATGGACTTTTTAGCAGTATATTCAGAAGCAGGAATGATTGGCGTAGTCGGAGCTATGTTTGTCTATATGGTGTATAGTATGAACAAACGTGCTACTGAACAGGCTCAAGCATTGGAAAATTTAAAAGTAGAAAACAAGGGTCAATCTGAGACATTGGAGAATATGGAAGGTATGGTCATTAAACTTATTGGGCGTTGGAATCAATCAGATGACAAGCTTGATAGAAAGTTTGATGCTGTTATAAAAGAGATAAATGATTTAGATAATCAAGTGTCTCGTATAGATGGCTCATTGAGTAGGATAAACGGTAAACACTAATGAGTGAAGCTTGGACAAGAAAAGAGGGCAAGTCACCTAGTGGTGGCTTAAATGCAAAAGGCAGGGCTAGTTACTCTAAAGGTACATTAAAAGCTCCTGTAACACAAAAGAATCCAAAGGGTAAAGCTAAAGCTAGACGTAAGTCATTCTGTGCTAGAATGTGTGGAATGAAAAGAAGACTTACTAGTGCTAAAACAGCTAGAGACCCAAATTCAAGAATTAATAAAGCATTGCGTAAGTGGAACTGTAATTGTGGTTCTAAGAAAAAAGCTAGTGCTGTTAGCAAAGCAAAGAAGTTAAAAAGATAATGGCTGGTGGATTAATTAGTTGGATGTTTGGTGGTAAAAAATACAGTGGGACATTAATACCTAGTATGGAAACTGCTACGCATAGATTTGCAAGAACTCATAATGGTAAAATTAAAAAATTACCTAAACGGAAGAAAAAATGATGGATAGTTTAAGAGTAAGTGGAATAAGTACAGGATTAGGTATGGTATATTATACGGACATTATATCTGGAGTGTTAATGTGTTTAATGTTTTGTATTAACATATACTACCTATGGTTAAAAACAAAAAAGATAAAGGAATCATAATGGATTTAAAAGGGATGATGATGGAGTTAGCTGAAAAACAAGCTGACGCTATGAAAGACAAAATGGTTGAAGAACTAGGGAGCGAAGATATGGCTCATAAGATAGCTTCTGCAATCAATAAAAAAATTGACATACCTTTCGTATCAGAAGATAAAGAACAAATCTTCTTTGAAAAGTGCGTTGATGTAGTTACTGACATTATTGAAGGTATGTTTAAAAAGTAAATGACTTTCAAGGATGCAGTAAAGATTATCCTTAAACACGAAGGGGGATATGTTAATGACCCTGTTGACCCGGGTGGGGAAACTAATATGGGCATTAGCAAAAAAGCATATCCCTATCTTAATATTAAGGAACTAACTAAAAAAGACGCTGAAGATATATACTTCAAAGACTATTGGTTAAAAGCCAAAGTGTCTAAAGTACCTGAAGAACTACGTATGATATATTTTGATATGGTAGTTAATATGGGAAAGTCAAGAGCAGTTAAGATACTACAACAAGCTATTACAGCTAAAGGTGTCAAGACTGAAGTTGATGGAGGTATAGGTCCTAAGACAATTAGCAATGCCTTAAAGTCTGGTTTAGAACCAGATAGGTTACGTAGTTACAGAGTTAAATACTATGCAGACTTAATAGGAAGAAAACCTAGTTTGGAAAAGTATTGGTTCGGATGGTATCGAAGAGCGTTACAGGTATAGATATGTTTAATAACCTTAACATTAAGGGGACTAAAAGGTGGCGTAACAAAGCACCAGATAAGTGTCCTTATTGTGGATGTAAAGATGTTACAGGCATAGAAGTACTTTGTGCGTATAATGGACCCTTGTTTTGGGAATGTGATGGATGTGGAGAAAAGATGTTAAGGTTTACAAAACAAACTACTGTAAAACATTTAAAGAAAACCGAAGGCTTATTTATCGACCTAGAAGGGATGGAGACTATATGCCAACAACCACCAAATTAGATAAGGGTGTAATTAAACGTGGAATCATTACGCCAGATAAACATTTTCCGTTACATAGCAAAGAAGCAGTCGATGTGGTCTGCCAAGCGATTCGAATCATTAAGCCAGACTTTTACGTTGACCTCGGGGATACTGGAGAATTTAGTAGCGTTTCACACTGGCAATGGAAGAAACGCAAACGTCCTCCGTTGGAGTATCAACTTCCGAGAGTATATGAAGACATCGGAGCTGTTAATGAGGGTATGGATATTATTGATGAAGCCCTTGATAAGGTACGATGTAAAGAGAAATATTTCTGTGAAGGGAACCACGAACAATGGCTTAACTCGTTTGCTGAAGAAAACCCCTATTTACAAGGTCTTACGGTCCCAGACGCATTGTTACTTAAACAACGTGGTTTTGAATACTACCCAAACGGAAAATACTTAAAGCTAGGTAACCTATGGTACTATCACGGAAATCATTATTCAGGAGTTGCACACGCAAGAAATCACGTAATGAAGTTAGGTTGCAACTTAATATATGGACACCATCACGATTTGCAGATGCACTCAGTAACACATATAGATGGACCAAAGAGTGCTTGGAGTTTAGGATGTTTAAAGGATATGTCAGATGAAGCTAATGGATGGCTTGGTAATCGTAAAACAAACTGGGCACACGCTTTTGCTGTTGTTGATTACTTTGCTGATGGAAATTTTACAGTCCATATTGTCAATATTATTGACGGGAGAACTTCCTTATGGGGGAAAGAGATAAATGCCAAAGTCTAATTTTGAAATAAAGAATTTTAGTGCAGGTATAATGGCTAACCCTCAAGACGAAAGGGATATACCAACAGATGCCGCATCATATTCACTTAATATTGACCCAACGATAGACGGAGAACTTGCTGGTATTAAAAAAGACAAAGCGTTAAAATCTACAGGATTTGAAAACAGCGTAACATTAACTTCTTGGGACCAAGGCTCTAGGCATCAAAGTCAGAGTTCTAGCTATGCTTATACGCCACCAGCACCTAGTTCAGCATAATGGCAATAACTACTTCCAGCCCTAATAACAAACAGTACTGTACACTAACAGGTACATTTACTGGAACAGAAATTACTAGATTTTATATTAGAATAAATAATAGTAGTGGTACTAGTTTTAAATGGAAAACTAAAGCTGGTCAAGATGCTTGGAGTTCTGAAACAACAGTTACTAGTCATAGTGCTAATACAGCATATTTAATAACATTAGGTATGTCAGTAACTTTTACTAGGAATAGTTTAGGAACTTACTTAGCTGGAGATACTTGGATATTCGATGTAGCACCTGACTATAGATTAGCACCTAATGATACATCTAACTCATTTGATAGACTAATTCCAATAGATAAAGAAGATGAGCAACATCTTATTGCTATTAATTCTAGGTCAGGAGAAACTGCTTACATAGAAAATTACAATTCAGATGACCCTAATATAATACAAACAAGCTCGATACCTTCAAAAGAAACTGGATATGTAGATTATGTTGTAAATAATAAGTTAGCTTTTGTTGGACTTGGTAGAGATAAATCATCTCAAGTTGTAGGTTATGTTAAAAACAATAACTGGGGAGTAAGTAGTGCTGAAGAATTTGAAAAAGTTCAAGAAAAATCTTATCAACAAGTTTCTATATCTTCTACTGCACATAAAGTATTTACAGATGCAGTTCAATTACAAGGTGGTGGAGCTAGTATAAATGCTCCTCATTTATCAATAGGTTTTGATACTGAAGATGCTGAATCTTCTTTTTATGTTTACAATAGAAATACTAATAAAGTTTATAGACGAGAACTACCGGGTGCTCCGTTAGCAATTAGAACTTGCCCTTTTATTCAAACAAGTGGTAAGACTACAGGAGTAGCTATATTAATGGAAAGCGTTAATGGTGGTTATGTAAACTTCTTTCAAACATATGAAATAAGTGATGATGCAACAGTAGTAACTTTTAAAAAGTCTTTTAATTTAGAAGCACCTTCTGGTAATACTGCTTTAGAAAGGTTTTCTGACTTTTTAATTGTACCTAGAATAGAAGACATTAGTAGTAACTCTAATATATTTGATTTGTATTTAGCCGCAGGAGCTACAAGTAATACTAGTAGTGTAAAAGATGGTTATGTATTTAAAGTAGAACAGTTTAAAAATTATAATGAAAGTGACTTTTCTGGAAGTGATGGTGGTAATATAGAAGCTGGTGATTATATACCTACTTCTCCACAAAATAGTTACGAAGCAGAATCAAGCGTAAGTGCTCATATGTGGGTAAGGCTAGATAGCTATAATGGAAATGTTAACATAATACCTTATAAAAACCATCCAGTTGTAATACAAAGAAGTTGTTTAACTTTTATGGGTTACGATGCTAATGGACAAAATCCACAGATAGGAATAACTGTTAAATTAAAAAATCCTACTGTGCAAGAAGACTCTTCACAAAGTGATTATGGTGGATATGAAAGTGCTGAAGCACATCCTTTTTGGTGGGATGGTTCTAAATACTGGAGATTTACTTGGGTAACTTATGTTATACCTAGAGACAGTAGTGGTAGAAACCCTTGTCATATGATGGCTCATATGAAATCAGAAGGAACAACTGGACATACACAAAGTTGGAGTATTTCAGTATTAAATGTTGATGGGCAACCAGTACCTTCTGAATATCCTTTGTTTTCTCATACTGCTAGTAAAAACAGTAATCAAAAGTTAATGTGTTATGGTGAGTCTGATGATGGACAAAGAGTTGGTTTTTATTATCTATCTAGAACAGAAGGTGTTTGTAAAGTAAGGTCTATAAAAGATAGTGCTTCATTAACAAGTAATGTAAGTATGTTTCCTCAAGCTAACGCAACTGCATATACTACTTTTAATGGTTATAGCTCAGCTTATAGTGCTACTTTACCAGCTAATCGCACTGAAGCTTCATTACCCAGTGATGAAGGTGCCAATAGATATGTATTGTCAGATAGAGAAATACAAACTACACCTGCTAACAATACTGCATTACCTACTACACTAGTTAACTTAATAAATAAAAGAGATTCTGAAGGGGATGAGTTAATATTACAAACAGTTGGTACTACAAGTGCAGTTGCTAATTCTATATCAAGTGCTACTCCTTGGTTTAATATAAACACAGTAACTAAAAACACAAATAAAGACTGGTTAGGTGATACTACTACTCAACAAGTGTTTTACAAATGTGCTTTATTATATGACGGATTTCAAGAGTCAGCATTAATAGGTTCACCAAAAGCTTTTGCCGATAGTGGTAACACATTTACAAAAGGTTTACAAGTTCCTATAGAGATAGAAGAAGAAGCTATAACAGGTGTACAAAAAAAGATTTCAAGAAGAATAACATCTGTTTTGCTGTACAGAGCAGATGATGGTAGTCAAAATGCTGTTGAACCAGAAGGATTATATAGATTTGTACAAGACATACCCATAGATAATTTTTATTTACAGAATAATAAGTATAATTTTACTGTTCAAGACGATGGCTCAAGAGGAGCTTCTTATGAAGCTTTAAATGGAATACCAGAAACATTAGGTAAGCTTGGTGTAGACTACACAGTAAATGCTAGTGTAAATGGTTATATGTTTATAGGTAATTGCAATCATCCAGAGTTTCCAGATGGAGAAAACATTATATTTAGAAGTGAGCCGGGCAAGTATTCTTTGTTTAACTGGTCACAGAATTTTGTACAATTAGATTTTATACCCACAGCAATGGAAGGATTTTTAGGTAAGCTTTATATTTTTGGCAAAAATCAAATGTGCATTGTAAATCCAGAAACACTTATTATAGAAGAAAATATAAAAGGGATAGGATGTTTAGGACCTAAGTCAATGAAGTCAACATCTAGTGGTTTATTCTGGCTTGATTACAACAATGTATATCATTCAGCTCCAAAGATAGATAAAGTAGGCACAACTATTACAGAACAAACAACACACGGATGGAACACACTTACTAATGCAGAAAAAGATGAAGCAGTAATAGGGTATGATGCCACTAGGCAAACTTTATTAATCTTCTTTAAGAAATCAAGTGATAAGAGATGTTGGTCATATTATATACCTCAACGTAGATGGGATTTATGGGAAACAGATTATAAAATATTAGATACTGTAGATGGTGATGATGGCTCTCCTATATTATTAGCAGAAGAAGGTAGAATAATTAAAATGGGAACTGCTACTCAAAGAAGAAACTGGGAGTGGATAAGTAAAAAGTTAACACTTGGTACAGATACTAATTACAAAAAATTAAGAGTTATTAAGATGGATGCTAATAGTAACCCTAGTACATCTTTATCGTATACTACTAACGATGTAAGTAGTTACAACTCAGGAACAGATGTTACTTCTAATTACGGAAGTAGTTGGTCAGGTAAAGCTATTAAACCTAGCTCTGCTCATTCTAAAAATAGATGGGTAAGAGTAAAAGCTACTGCTACAAATGGAAGCACAACAAACATTAAAGGTCATTCTATAGGAATTATTTACAAACCAAAGAAACCTAAATGAGAAAACAACAAAATAGAAAGACTACCAGAGATACTGGTACAAGAACAAATTATTTTAGCGAAGAACAGATTAGTTCACCTTCAGACATACAAAGAACAATAGATACTATTGCAGACAAAGTAGATTCAGAAACGGGTAGGGTTGAAAAAAGTAATGCAAGTAGTGTAGAGGGAACTATAAGAACAGTTAAAGATAAAAGCAAGTGGTATTTGGAAGTTAAAACTAGCGATGGCTGGATAAGAAGTGCAGATAACACTTTTGTAGTCAAAGATAAGAACAGTTGAGTATTAATACAAGACTAATTATATTCAATGGAAGAATAAGGTAACATTATGGGATTTTTTAGCAATCTATTCGGAACAAATCAAAAGTACAGTGTAGGCAGAGTAGGCTCAGAGTACGATAAGGCTTACGAACCAGCACAAGACGCTTATAGCGATTTAATGGGTCGTGGTCGTGAAATGATGGACCCAAACTCTGCTTTAAACCAAGCAGAAAAAGCCCGTCAAATGGCACAGGGACAGGATGCCTCTGCTGAAGCAGCTCGTATGGCTCAAAGAACTGCGGCTATGAGTGGTGGTGCACCAGCAGGAGTAATGGCGGCTCAAGCTAGAGCTGGTTCTAATAAAGCCCAAGAAGCATCACTTAATTATTACAATCAATATTTACAAGGTGCTATGTCAGGTGGAGCAGGTATGTTAAGTGGTGCGGCTAACAACTTAGCTAGTATGAATACTAACAAAATGAATGCTATGGCGGCTCAAAGACAAGCAAACGCACAACTAGACAGTCAAGCGGCTGGTGCTAAAGCATCACTTGCTGGAAGTGCCTTAGGTATGGTTGGCACTGCAATGGGTGGACCACTAGGAGGTATGGTAGGTAGTGCTTTAGGTGGTTTGTTTGGACAAGAAGGTGGTAGTGTCCCAGAAGATTTATATATGCAAAAAGGTGGCGAGGTATTTAAACCCCATATGATGTATAAGGGTGATAAAGAAGAAATGGCTAACAAGTTTATTGACCATATAAGATTAAAGAATCAAGGTTATACTCATAAAAAAGGTATGGCATACGGTGGTATGGTAAAAAATTATAATTATGGTGGTATGGTAGATGCAAGAGATAATGTAAAAGGTCTTATTAGAGATAAGAAAGAAGGAGAGGACGACAAGTCAGAAAAGATAGGTATGTTGATGAAACTAGCACCTATGGCTATGGGAGCACCACCCGTACCAATGCAAAAAGGTGGTAAAGTCTATGGACAAGAAGGTGGAATGTTATCTCAAGTTATGGGACCTAAAGGACCGATGGCTATAGGAACTCGTATGGGAGGTGTCCAAATTGGCTGAATCAGACGCACAGTATAGAAAACGAAGAGCAAGAGAAGACGCTCAAGCTATAAAAGCAGGTAGAGCAATGGCTCAATCTGACCAGTTTTATGCTATGAATGCTCCTATGAAACTTAGACAACTTCCTTTAGAAGATTTTGACCCACAACCTTTACCAGTAGGTAACGGCATAGCAGATGATAGTAATATAAGTGCTTTTAAACCGGGTGGTCAAATAGATAGACTTATACATACTGCAAGAATGAAAGGCGATGCTGAATACGCTAAGAAATTTGCAACACCACAATTAGATATAAAGAGATTAGCTGATACACCTTTTAATCCAAAGTTTGTAGATGCTCCTGCAATGAAAGGAGACCAGTTTAGTGGTGATGATATGAAAAGTTATATGAGTATGATGAATACTCTATCAAAAACTGACTACTATAATCAACAACCACTACAAGATAGACCAAAAGGTTTTACTAGTAAAAAGAGGCAATCAGCTTTAGATGAGTTAAGAAGAGGCGTAAGACAAGCTAAGATGGAAGAGAAGATAAGTTCTCCTCAAAACATAAGAAGACTTGAAGATAGTCCGTTACCCGGTGATGTAGTAGATGCTAAACTAGAACCGGGTGAGTACGTATTAAATAGAAACGCTGTAAAAGCTATTGGTAAAAAAAGATTAGATAAGATAAACAATAAAATTAAACCAAGGTTTTCTGATAAGATTAAGTCTAAAGCTAGAAGTATACCTCGTAGTATTGGGCTTGGAGCTAGAAGAGAAGACTGGCAAAAGTATATGCAAACTGGTGGAAATGTTGTTGACCTTAGAGGAATGGAAGATGAACTTGGATTTGGTGAAGGTGATGATATAGAAATACAAGACTTACGTGGTCAAGAAGACGCAATGGGTTTTGGAGAAAACGCTTATGCAGACAATGAAGAAAGAGGCGAAAAAGCTATTAAAGATGCAGTTGGTTATGGTAAAAAATTATATAGTGGTGCTAAAGACTTTTTAGGTAAAGCATACAATAGGTTTGGTGGTGACGCTATAAAAGCTAGTAAAGCTATGGACTTACAAGCTGGATTAAATGCAGATATGGCAGGAGGAATAGACGGAGAAGCTTTTGAAGGACAAGATGAATTAGCAGAATCTAATTTAGAAATGGCTAAGATGATGAGAGATGAGTTTGGATTAGGTAAAGCTGATTATGGTATGGCGGCTGGTCAAGCAGGACAACAACTTATAGATGATGCACAAGCTGGATTAGGAGCTGGTATAAAAACTGCTGGAAACATCTACAACAAAGCACAAGAACTTTACGGTAAAGCTGGTGACGCATACCAAGAGTTTAAACCGAAAGCTAAAAAGTATTTAGAAAGTGATAAATTTTCTGAAGACGCAAGTAAAGGCTTTGGTTTGGCAAGTGAAGCAATGCACAGATTAGCAGAGTTGCAAGGTTTTGATAGACCGGGTGCACCTGTAGAAGAAGAAATGGAACAAGTAGGTGGAGAAGAAGAAGCACCAAAAGAAGAAGTAAAGGATGAAATAACTGAAGAGCAACAAAAAACAGGTGAAGAAAATTATGAATCTGCTATAGAAAAAGCTAAGAGAATGCAAGAGCAAGGGTTACCTTTACCAGATGTACTCCAAAGAGCAATAGAAAATCAAGATAACTTTATAGGACCTAAAAGACCCGTAGGTGGTACAACAGGAATGTCAAAGCAAGAAGGTGGATACATACCTATGCAAGGTTTTATTAAACAATCGTTAAGGAATATGTATGGCTGAGATTAAACCAATGAATCTTCCGGGTGTATCTTTTGACCCAAGAGATGGATTGCCACAACAAAAAACATTAGCAGAAAATTTACGTGGTGTAGCTGAACGTAAGTTTATGCGTCAGATGCAACAATATAATATTAAAAAGAGTCAACGAGAAGAAGAGGCTTATAATTTAAATAAAAAAGCAGAAAACTTTATATTCTCTAACTATCCAAGTAGCAAAGCATTTGGTGATTTTACTACAGCTAATGAAGAAAGAAAGTTTGGTGCAGGTAGTGAAGAAAAATATATGAAACAATGGAAAGAACAAGTAGGTGGTAACTACGGAGCTTTCCAACAATGGTTTCAAGCGTCTAAAGCAAAAGAAGACGCATCTTACTGGAAGTCTTTTCAAAGAAATCCCGGAAAGTATAAAACAGAAAAGCAATACAAAAAAGCTATTAGTGATTATATGAATAGTATGGATGCAGATGAACAGCAAAGATTTTTAGCTGACGCTCCTCCAGAAATACAATCTTTAATGCAAGAGTACTGGGATGCTAATGACTCTAATCTATTTGGAGTAGACACTAAAGATATACTTAGTGGAGCTGGTTTAGCAACATTAGCAGGTGGTGCTATCTATGGTGCGTCACAAATGTGGGGACCAACTAGAGCCGCAGGTAAAATATTTAAAAAGAACATTGCTGACTTATCTAAGAAAGCTGGTAACCTTGGTAAAGAAGTAAAGATGGCAGATGATTTTATAGGTCCCGGCATTGCACATAATAAACTAGGTCAAGTCAATCGTTCTTTAAATAAAATGGTTAAGGCAAATAAGATGAATAAGTCTGATGCTGATGCTTTTACTAAGTTATTAGATGATATGGCAAAGTCAGGTAAAACTGTTAATGCTAAGAGTATAGAAAACGCATTGCTAAAAGATAAAGATAAATATGAAAGTTTAATTAATGCTATATCTAAAAGTAGAATTAGTAGTATAGGTCCTTTAAGTTTAGGAGGATTAGCTACAAAGCTTGGTATGGGAACGACAGTAGCTGTAGGTGCTAGTCAGTATATGGACGATGGTAATATGTATGAAACTATTGGTGGTGGACTTGCCGCAGGTGACTTAGCTAGGCGTGGTATAAATGTTTTTGATGTTGCTAGAAGAGCAAAACAAGTAAGAGATAAAATGGGTACTGCAAAGTTTACTAAATTCTTAATGAAAAAAGGTGGTGTAAAATTACTTAGTGGTATGGCAGGTAAAGCATTACTTGGAGCTACAAACCCACTTACAATGATGGTTAGTGGGGTAATTTTAGCTAGTGATATAATGCTGTTAAATGATATATTGAGTGACGCAGAAACAGAAATGAACGAATAGGGATAGCAAATGGCTGAACCTAAACAGTTCTCTCCTAAGTTCGATGAACAAAATATAAGAGGACTAATAGACCAATACTCAAGATTTCCTAATGCGTTTGACAATAGGGATGACGACATACAGGTATTAGAAGACCACGCTTCTTATTATAGAATACCATTTACTCGCAACAAAAAACATCAAGATGCCTTTGTAACACGTATGCTTAAACAAGCTGGTGCTGGTTTTATGGAAGGGTTTACTACCTTACCACCAGAAAAACTAGGCGTTGGTAAAGAACCAGAAGATACTTGGGAAGGTATATCAAGAAACCTAGGACACCTTGCAGGGTTTGTAGGCTATCTACCCGGTGGTAGAACATTAAGAAAACTTGGTATATTAAAAAGTTACTCAAGAGTAGCCGAAGGTATTAGAGGGAAATCTGTTCCTATGTTATTTGCTAATGCTATACAAGGCAGAGTAGGTAGAGCTGTGGAGCCTATGTTAGGTGACCTGCCTAAGTGGGCAACAAGTGGCATTGTACCTGACTTAGCACAAGGAGCTTTTCATTTAGGTACTGCTAGTGCTATATCTAGTTGGACTCACGGAGTAGATGAAATGTTTAAGGCGGCAGGGTTTGGTGCTGTTGCAGGTGGTGTGTTTAGAGGCATAGGCAATATGCCCGGTTTTGGTAAAAGAATTAATGCTGGACAAATGAAACCTAATGGAAGACCAGACTTTAGTAAGTTAGAAGCTGGGCAAAAGTTAGATTTAGCTATGCGTACTACAGCAGGTATGGCTTTCCAAGGACTGCCCTCTACGTTGCAAGGTGCAACAACAGAAGAACAGGTATACCAATACGCAATGGGGGCTTTCTTTGGCTTTGGTGAAATACCATTTCAAACAAGGACAAGTAGACAATACCTTGCAGAGTCAATTAAGGAAAAGTATGGTCCTGACCCAGAGATGAATCCTAAATGGGATGGTCTTACTAGTCAAATGAAAAAGATAGTAAGCAGAGATTTTCAAGAAACATTCCAATACAGTACTGATGGACCAAGTGAATCATCGTATGTACTCTTTGATATATTAAGTAATAGAGGAATGAATTTAAAACAGATAGAAGATATTGCTAATGAGTATGGCAAAGCTTATGATGTAGACCCCGTTACAGGAGAGGTAAGTTCTAAGTCTTTATCTCCAAAAGAATTAAAAGAATATAAAGAAGCATATATAAAAGACCCTAGGTATGAAGACCCACAGGATTTAGATATGCACATTGCAGAAATACAGGAAGTACCCGGTAGACTGATGGGTAAGAATGGATACATAGACCAAGTGTTTCCAAAGCTAACCACAGTAGAAAGAATAGATAGGTCTAACGACATCTATAAAGAATGGAGAAAACTACAAAATGAAGATGCAAAACCAATACCGGGAGCAGAGCAAAAAATCATTACGCACATTGAAAAGGCGTATGGGCAATCACTTACTGAAAATGAAAAAGGCTGGTGGAGACGCTGGGCTGAAACAAACAGAAGACAAAAGTGGGTTGAGCAAATTGAAGTCGTTGATGACAAAGTTAGGGTACTTGAAGAAAAAACCAACAGTCTAGGCAACACCAAGAACTTGTCACAGGAACCACTTATTATCGAAGATGGATATAGAGCAGAGTATAAAAGAGTTAATCGAGGTAAAGAACTACCACCAGAGGACCAGTTCTTTCGAGTTCTGGACCATATAGTATACCGAGGGAAAGAACACGACCTTGCAAGAGCAGAACAAAATATATCACGTCAAAAGTTAGTTGAGATACAAAAGAAGTTCAAAGATAAAGAAATGGACTATAAGGAATTAAAAGAAATGGCTGACTTAGAATCATCTAAGCATATGAAAGCTGTTCGTAAAAAACTTATAGAGACTATGTGGAAAGAAGATTATTATTACTATGGTGGTAAAGGTGATAATAAAAAGATGTACTTTATAAAGAAACATCCTAGTATATCAAAGAATAAAACTATACATAAAACTGTAAAACGTCAGTTGTTTACTGAAATGCGTAGAAATAAAGTAGATGGATATAGAGAAGCTTATAACGAAGCTAGAGATAAGTGGGTAGAACAACACAAAGATGTAAAGAACGCTAAAGAAGTTTACGATAAAATGTATGCGTCTAATGTTTTATATGACCTTACTATGAATGGTTTTAGTACAAGAACAAAAGATTTAAAGCAAGGTATAAACGATGTACTAGGTAAAGGTTTTATAAATGACCCCAAAGGGTTCAATAAGAGGCAACAAATATGGTTTAACACGGGTTTATCTGCTAACCCTAAGTACGTTATAGATTACATAAGAAACAACGGCAAACGGGATATTTCTAGTAAGGACCCTAATTTTAAAGTAGGGTTGTTTAGTGAGGCTGATGGTAAGAATATAAAATTAACTGATGGTGCAGAAAAATATGCAGAAATATCTGATGGTGCTATCATTGCTAGGAATGAAGTTGTTGATGCTTTAAATATGGATAAAGGTTTACCTACTAGTGGTAAGATGAACAAGTCTTTTATAGTAGCACCTAATAGTCAAGAAGGTGCATTGTTAGGTAAGTATGCTATACATATAGCAAGTCCAGAGCTACAACAAATGATGGAGTCACGTGGTATACATATGTTAATGCCTGACTCTGCTGTAAAACAAGCAGGTAAACGGATAAGTAAACGTGGTGAGCTTGGATATGAACCAGACTTTGCTAACAAAAAATATGATATAACATTTAATGGTGAGTTATTTGATGTACCTATAAATAGTTTTAGAACTATTATGTCAGAAATAACAAGTGAGAAGTTTTTAAAGAGACAACAAGTTCCTAAACAGATGTATTCTGTATTAAGTCAATACGGACACAAAGCTATTGACCCTAAGGTTATGGAAGATATGTATAAAAGTCTCTCTGACAGAGCAGTTAGAGGTACTGAAGAGGGTATGGATATACTAAAAGAATATACAAAATCACGTAGTGATGAGAGTATACAAAAAGTAGTAGATAATATAGACCAGATACCACTTAATGAAGTGTTTAATATACTTAGAAACCCTAAAGAATCTAAGTTGTCACAAAAGTTATATGAACAAATACTAAGAATAAACAATGAGTTCTTAGAGAACATAGCTAGTGAAGGTGAGATATCAAGAGAAGCAGAGATGGAATACAAGAAAAGCTTTGCTGACTACGAAGGTGTTGTAGAACGTATGGGTAGATTGTTTCCTGACGGAAGTATTGGTGCGTACTTACATAAGTTTTCTCGTGACTATAGGATGCAGTCTCTTAGAAACTTTGTAGTTCAAAGACTTACTAGACCACAAATAGACAATAGTGCGTCATCTAGAATGAGACCTTGGGAAGTTGGATTACAATTACCTAACAAAAAAACAGAAATACTATCAAGAAAAGAAGGTCAAGATGTATTCTTCTTAGATGATGGTTTTAAAGAGTTGCAAATAAAAGACGCTATGTTTGGTAAGCAACGTATGACACTAGGCAAATTGTTTGAAATAAAAGAAAATAACTACAAAGGTTATGAGAATTTTAAAAATGAAATAAATGATATACTTACTGCTGTAGTAATGCGTGTACCTATGGATTCAATAAGTGGTGCACACGGATTAGAACTTGCTGGGTTTACAGGTATAAAAGGTTTTGGTAGTCTACTGCATCCTAGAAGTATGAGAGCGTTAGGTGGTGCTGACTTAGATGGGGATAAAGCATTTGTATTCTTTGGTGGTGAGTCTAGTGGCTTTAAAAAATCCTGGCGTCAAATGTACGAAAGTGCTAAAGATGAATACTTAAAAGATGGTGGCACTAGAGAAGGTGACAATAAGAATGAAATAGACCCGTTTACTAAACAGACTTATGGTGAGCAGTTAGCCGTAAGAGATGAAGTAACAATGAAAAAATCTAAGCATCCTACTGCACAGTACTCTCCATACTGGAGAGAGTTTATGAGTAGGGGTGCATATACTGGTAGAGATATGCTAGGCGTAGCTGTTACTAGACGTATGGCTATACTAGGAGCTTACAATTCTATTAGAGGTGCAAGTGATATTACTTCTGAGCCAGTTGTACTTACTTATAATAAAAATGGCAAGAAAGTAAATGAAAAAGATGAGGTAATATTAACTAAAGATAAATTTAGTGTACCTTATATATATACTAAGGATGGTAAGCCTAGTAAACGTAGAATAATATTTGAAGTAAAGAAAAATGATGTAGACTTACAAAGATTTAGAGAAATGTCTAGAGCGGCAATAGCGTTAGGCTCTGACCCTATGGACGAAGCTGGTTTACGTGGTGAATTGTTTGAGCCTAAGATGTTAGACACTTTATTTAATTATAAAATATTTGATGTTAGCAGTAAGGGTAAGCTTAGTATCAATAAGTTTGAGACTGCTATGATTAATAAAGGTCAAAGAGATTACCTAAAAAATAAAAGTTTACATAAGAAATTTTTAGAAGCTAATAGCGTATTGTATGGTAGAAATCATTTAGAAGGTAGAAGATATACTTACTCTGAAATACAACAAGGTGCTAGAGCTTTTGATTTTATGCCAGAGTCATCCAGAAATACGTTTTTACCACAGTTAGCAGAGTCTATTAAGGGTATAAACTGGTCAGACAATATGTTTAAACACGCAAACGAAGCTGTTATAAATAAGATATACTTTGACCACGCTGATTTAGTTAGAGAAAACGAATGGCTAAAGGATGCTATGGGTAGAAGTACTCTAAAGACTGAAAAAGGCAGGTTTATACAAAAGGTTCTTGATGGTGAGCTGTACACTAGAGACGGCAGGTCTAGAATAGCTGGTAGTGAAAAAAGATTTGAAGAATTTATATCAGAAGGCTTTGGCAAACTTCCATATAAGTTTAGAAATGTAGACTTTACAAAGAAAGACAATAGAGAATTTTATCTTGAACATTTAATGTTAAAAGCTGAAGATTTTCTAGTGAACGATTTGAGCGATATGGCTTCTTTAAAAAGTATAAGTGAAGTTGCAGAAGGTATGGACCCAAAAAGAATAAGTGATATACATTCTAAAGTTGATGAGATAAAATCTAAAACTGTATATATGGCACAAAAACGTAGAGATATGGATGATGCACTACGCAGAATGTCTGACTTAGAGTTTGTTAAGTTTGAAGAAGGACCTCAAGGTTTAAAAGAAGTAAAGTTAAATAGAACACTAGCACAAGAAATAGATAAAGCTCGTGACCAATTTGGTTTTAATGATAAAGCTAGTGCTATGAATGATAGGGTTAGAACAGATGCTCTAATAAGAAGATACAAACAAGAGTTGTCGCCTCAGGAAAAAAGTTTATTTGATATGTTATACATAGGTACTTATAGTAAAGGTGATAGAAAGGCATTAGAAACTCTTCAAAAACTTGAAGATAGTGTAGGGCTTAAACAACCTGAAATGCAAGGTGCTTTTGAACAGCTAAAAAGAAACGCTGTTAACACATCACTTATTAGAGAAGGCGTTAACTCTAAAGAAATATCTGATACAAACTTAAAAAAGTTCTTTACTAACTATGAGCAGTTAATTAAAAAGAGTAGAGTAAAATTAACAGAGCCACAGAAAGAACAACTAATGCGTGAGGCAGAAGGAACTGAGCCTATCACTACATTTAAAGATGCAGAAGGTAATGATATACGTAATGAGTTTATTGATGCTAATCTTATAGACGCTAAAAGTAAAAAGTATTTAGATGAGGTTAAGCCGTTTACTGGTTTATTTGAAGGTAAGGTTAAAGACCCAGAAATGCGTAGGCTTTATGATAGTTTAACAGAACACTTAGAACACTACCATAACTTAGATGTTATAAATCTAAATGGATTCTTTAGAGGTATATTTAAAAAGAATATTAACGAGGCTAACAAAGTAGACTTGCAACAACTAGATAGAATATTTGCAGATATGCGTGATGGTACTTGGTGGCGTAACACTATGGATTATATGACTGGTAAAGATAAAAATCCTGCAATAAAGAAAGCTTATTACTGGATGTTTCCAAAAGCTATTGATAGAGATTTAATGCGTAACCCAGCTATGATGGAATGGGTTGACGATGTTGGTCCATACAAAGATAAACTTGGTAACACATTTGAAAACGCTAGAACTGTAAGACCTACTAGTGTAATAGGAACCATACAAGAACTTGCACATAGAACACAAGAACTATCTATGCAAAAATATGAAGATGAAAGTTCTCTATGGCGTGACGAATTGCGACCATATGTGTCGGCTTTAAAAGATGGTGATGTTTTATTTGAAATAGCCGTTGCTAAACGAGAGCTAAGATATATGAAAGATAAACTTAGAAAGAAATATAAAGAAAGCTCTAGCGACCTGACATCAAAAGAAATGGTTTATCAAGAAAACTGGAACGCATTAGAAAAGCAATGGAATGTATTAAAAAATAAAAATTATATAGTACCTACAAAAGAAGGTAACATTCAAAAGACTGGTGAAGCTGTAGTAAATAGTATAGATAACATAATCACTAATTATAATATTAAGACTAGAAAATGGTTAACTGGTACAGACGCTAGTAATAAGTGGTTAAAGATAGCAGAAAACACTAATGGTGATGTTACTTGGACTGGTTTAGATAACCTACGCCGTGAGTTCCATAAATATATTATGAAAACTGTGCAAGAAAACAAAACTATACCTATAGAGGAGCTTGGCATAGATGGTATGAGGCAGATAGTTAAACGTATACTTATTAGCCAGACACCGGGAAGGTTAAGAAACTTTGATAGATTACAAGAAGCACGTAAAAGTTTAGAGGTTACACCATTTGACCAAACAGGTGATTTAGGACCAGAATATTACTTTCCACATATGTCTTTTAATAGGAAATCTGCAAAGAATAAATTAAAGAGTGCGTTAGATAAAATTGTTAATGACCCTGAGTTAAGTAAGGAAGAAATAGCAAAAGAATCAAAGAAAATTATACATCAGTTTAAAAAGATGACTGGTGATTTTATGACTAAGGATGAAATGGGTGACAACTTCGATGTTATGCAAGACGTGCTTACTAATATGGCTAACAATAAAGAAGCCAAAGCTAAGTCAATACTTACTAATGATTTAAAACGTGTAGGTAATCAATTTAGTAGAGATGCACACATAGGTGGTTGGGAATTAACACCAGAAGCTTACGAAATGTATATGAAGAACAGTATAAATACATTTTATAAACAAGCTATGCAATTATCTGCAAGAACATCTATGTTTAACTTTAACAATTCTTTTTATAAGAAGACAAAAGATGGGAACCTTACTAACTCTTGGATGAATTTCTTTAAACTATACACACAAAGTGCAATGGGTTATCCTACTCATATACCTGAACACGTTATGAATGACCCTCAAATGAAAATAAAAGGGACTGCTTATAAATGGTTAGCTGACTCTCAAGCTAAGAAAAGAATTGATTATATAGGTAAGAAACTTGGATTAAATAGAAATGAGTTAAGAAAATTTAATTTAGATGAGAAATCTATTGATGAATTAAGTGGTATAGAATATAACCAGCTACAAGGCTGGGGTGCTTTAGAAGCTAAATGGCAGTTAGCATCGCTACTTGCACATCCAAAAAGTTCTATTGCAAATTTGTATGGTGGTACAGTACACACTTGGGTAAGTACTGGATATAATAACTTAAAGAACGCCAGAAACTTTGATTACTTAAAGACTAACGTTAATCCTAGATGGGAAAATATGAAAGACGTTGAACGCTGGTTACAATCTAAAGGTATTATAGAGGAATTTTTAGTACACGAGGCAGGGTTAAACCCACAGTTAAAAGGTAAAAAGAATCAAGATTTTATTAGACAAGCTGTAGCTAAAATAAAAAGAGACCCTAACTACAGTGATGAAAGTCTAGCACAACTTGCTAGAAAAAATGGTATAACAGATAGAGCTTTTGCAGTAGCGAGTTCATTTATGCGTGTACCTGAAAGAATTTTAAGACGTGACTCGTTTATGGCTCATTACCTACAAGCTAAAGAACAATTTGGTGGAGCTATTGCTGATTATGATAGTCCGTTTTTAATTAATTACGCTAAGAAAGGCGTTAAAGGTACGCAGTTTTTATACTCTGCACCTTTTAGACCTTTGTTTACAAATAGCACTCTGGGTAGGGTGTTTTCTCGTTTCCAATTATGGAGCTGGAACAGTGTTCGTTTTAGAAATGACGTAATAAGACGAGCAGAACTTGCAGGTTACCGTGAGGGTACACCTGAGTATGATTCTTTTAAAAGACTAGCAATAGCTGATTTAATGATGATGTCATTATCTAACCTCTTTATGTATAGTCTATTTGAAAGTTCACTTCCAGCTCCTTGGAATTGGTTTCAAGACACGGCTGATTATTTAATGGGAGATGAAAAGGAAAGAGATAGAGCTTTCTTTGGTTCACCACTTGGTCCTGTACAAGCTATTACTCCACCATCTTTAAGATTATTACCACCTATGTTTAAGTGGTTAGTAAGTGGTGACTCTAGTAGATTAACTGACTATTATCTATGGACTATACCACCATTTGGTAGAATAATTAGAGACGTAGTTGGACCCGGCGGCATTATAGAGAATCCGTTTTATACTGTAACTAAGTTTACAGGGATGCCTTTAATGCAAGCAGGACAGCTTATTAAACAAGAGAAGCCAGAGGCTATGCGAGGAAGGTTTATATACTAATGCCGATACCTAATCATTGTGTTGATTGTGATAAACCACTTACTAATGATGACGGATATTTATGTAAAGCTTGTCAAGATAAAGAACGTGAAAAAAATATGGTCAAGACTACTAGTACTGGTACTGACTTAACAAAAATACTACCAAGTCTAAATGAAAAACAAAATTCTAGCCGCCGCTATTAAAAAGTTTCAACCTGAAGCTATAAACATAAGTAAAACTGATGTTATTGGTGGTGCTTTGACTTCTATAGTAGGTACGTCTACTGCTCAAGAACAAGGTGCTATTGATATATTTTCTGATGATAATCAAGAAAGAATAAAAGCAATAGGTGTTGTAGGTGCTGGTTTAGTTGCTGGAGCTGTAGGTGCTAAAGGACTTAAATCTGCTACTCAAATTGCTACTCGAGGTAAAGCATCTCGTGGTCAATTTAGAGAAGTTGGGGTGTCTGAGTTAAGAAACAACTTGCAAGAGGACCCTTTTCATAAGATGGCAATTCCTTTTTACGGTGGAGGTAAAGTAATGCAAGGATTAAGTGCTCTTACTGAAACTTTAATGGGTGCTGGTCGTAGTGTTAAAAGATTTGTTGACCCTAGAATGTCTTATGCTAGTGGTGAATCTGGTATACCACAGTTCTTTAGAAATGATTTAATGGTATTTAAACAGATGATGAAAGATTCAGAAGACACTATTGCCAAACTTGGTGACCCTAAAAACTTTGAAGGTGGTATAGATGCTTACAAAAAAGCTGTTAAAAAAAGCTTAGAACCTGTTAATCAAGCTACAAAAGTGTTGCATAATAAAATAATAAATGATTACTCGAATAGTGTAATCTTTAAAGGTATGCCTAAGAAAGAACTAGAAAAATATGCTAGTGAATTTGTTGAAGAAGTAAGTTATAAACAATTAGTAGACACAGACTTACTACCTAAACAAGCAATAGATAATTTGATATCAATACAAGGCATAAAAAAAGGGGACCCTATTAGATATTTGCAACTAAAAAACAAAGGATTGTATCAAGGTGGTGACGTACTAAGAGGCATACAATTTGATTCAAGAAGTGCAAAATGGTTTGAAAGTGTAAATGCTGGGGGAACAAGTCCAGAAAAACTTTTTTCAAACGCAAAATCAATTTTTGGTAAAAATTCAGTCCGGAAATTAGATACTGGAGAAATACAAATTATATTTTCCCCGACAAGGAAAGGTAATATTGACTGGGGTGGTTATGCAGGTACCATTGTCGTAGACCCTAAAAATCCTAGTCATATTACTATGATGGCTGATGATTTAAGAGACTTGTTTGGCGTTAAACTAGGAGAAACAGTATTAAATGTAAGTCCTATTAAGAGAATAAGTATGCCAGAAGTTTTAAAAAACGTAAAGATAAACCTAAAGCCAACGTCAACTCCTACTGGTAAAAAATATACTCCTAAAAAGAATGTAAAAGTTTCAGACGAAATGTTAGACAGAGTTGCAACTCGAGCTAATATGGCTAAAGCTGACATTAACAACTTATTAGAACTTGCAGAAAAATACGATAATGCTTTTGGTAACTATAAAATTACACCAGAATTTATTGCAAGTCGCCTTGGTGCAGGTGCCGGTATTACTGGCGTTTATGCACTAGCAACAGAAGATTGATTCCTGTCGATACTCAATAAAGAAAAAGCCGATTGCTCGGCTCTTTCTGTTAGTCATTGAGTTTACCCATTGCTATGTAAAACAACTCTGGAGTAAGTCTCTTAACATTGCCCTCTTGACAACGCTTAGCCATTCTATTAACCACACATTGTAATTCGTATATAATTTGGTCTTGTGCTTCTGAGTTTAACTGAACTCCGTGATTTTTGAAGGCTTGTTTTATGTTCTTCTTGGTCATACGGTTCTCCGTTGGTGTGCTCTTGTCTTCAATAAGTTCCTTTAATGTATGTAGTATTATAGGTCCTTGATGTTCTAAGTGCATATTCTCTCCTTGATTTAAACAAAGCTCCCTCCTACTAGTTACTATACTGTGAGGAGACACAATTCACCGTGTTAGAACCTCGGTGTATAGCTCCATACTTCGGTCAGGAGCTTTGTTATGTTTATGTGCTGTGTTCGTGGTGACTCTAATATCCACGTTTCGTTAGGTAGCGAACCCGATAGCCTAGTCCACAGCACTTGTATACAAATCTGAAAGAGTCCCTAGTGCCAACCATTTTTCATTTGTCATTCTTCTTCTTTTTGGCTTACCCATTGCTAGGAACAAGGTTCTGCCTTGCTTTTTATCCATTATTGCTACTGGTTTGCCTCACAGAGCAACCTTTCGGTTACAAACTCTGACATATGAGAGACTCTTTTCATTTCTAATCGCAATTACTACCCGGTATGCACTTACTCTGTGCTGATAACGGATTATCGTTTTCATCGCCCGGGTCTTGTGGGCTTACATCGTGTATTTTATTGATAGGATTATCAGTTTGACCAATACGTTTGTCGTCTTCGTGGTCCCACTTACTACCTTTCTTTAATACGTCTATAAGCTCCATTATTTCATTTGCACTGTGCATACTGTTTTCTCTGTATGCTTCGCTATGTGCTTCGTGTAATGCTCGTAAAATAATTTGCATCTTATTAGGTCCTATTGTAACTGGTTTCTTTTCTTCTTGGTCTGCTTCTAGTACTAATAAGTATGCTGTAAGATAAACAACAGTATCAAGTACTTCATCTATAGATTCTTGTAGATTTGTTAAACCACGTTCTCTCCGTATAGGCACTTCTCTGTTATATTCTTCTTGTCCTTTGTCTAATCTTTTCTTTATTAAGTGAATTATTTTATCATTTACTGACATTAGTATCTTCCTCCTTTAGCCAATTTTTTCATTACGTAAAGACTTAATTCTTCTGGTAAGTCTCCTATTAATTGTATTAACAACGTAAAATCTTTCTCATCTAGAGGTCCTTTACGTGTGTTACACGTTTTACAGATAAGCTGTAAGTTTTTTTGGTTTGATGGTCCACCCTTTGTTAAGGGAATTATATGGTCACAAGCAATAGTTCTGAAAGTTAATTGTTTATCACAATACCTACAGCCTTTGCCGTAACTAGTATAGAACATAACACGTATATCGGCGGCATCTATGTCGAACTTTACTTCGTATTGTTCACTACGCCGTTTGAGAGAACTCTTAAGAGAACTCATCTTAGAGGCTAGTTTTTTATATGCCTTTTGCCAATATGTTTTATGTATAGGTTCTAATACTTTTTTAAACTCTTCTTTATTTGGTGGTCCCAACGTCAAGTCTCTTTGTTGTGCCATAATACCTCTTATACTTCATCTGACTTGCTTGTCTTTCTTGTAATTCGACCATTCTTCTATAACCAGCACTGCCGACTAACAATGTGCCTTTAGATATAAGGTCTTGATAAAACTTAATTAACCCGTTACGAGTCATTCTTTTGTCAGGATTGCACATTAACTTCATCTTTTCTTCCTTAACAATCTATTAAGTTTTCTTTCTATTCTAGAAAGCCTGTACACTATGCTAATAAAGAATATCAACATAAAGAATACGTAGGCTTCCCACGCTAACAAAAATGGAACTGTGTTTTCCATCATAGCGTCCCAATAGTGTGTTATCATTTCTACCCCCGTAGATTAAAAAGGAGAGCCTCGATGCGGTGAGACTCTCCTTAGAGTTATTACGCTTGTACTAAAGTGTATTCAGCGTATTTATTTCCTGTATGGGACTTAACACGTTCTGTAGTTATGTTATGCCCATCTGTTCGCAATGAATTTATAACAGCCGCTAATCTAAAGCAACCACATCTATTCAATGCCATCATAGGTGTAACTTTTACTCCCTGTTCAAGTAGTTCAAGTATTACTGTTTTTTGACTTCTTGCATTACGTGGCATAAGTTATCCTCCGATTTAATTAAGGTTAAGATACTTCCAAACTTCCAAAACCCTAACTGTAGTTCTACTGAGTCATTTGTAAACGTCAGTGCTACTTGCATTAGGTTTATTAAAGTTATACAAATACCGTTTTGTGTAAAGAATACATCTAGTATAGGAGTCACGAACGTCTCACCCGTTTAACCTTCTCTATGAAGAATCCGGGTACATCAACGCCTTGTGTTAAATCCTTTCTAGCTTTCTTTTTGTCGATAGCTTCTGTCATCTTAACAACTTTGTAATCATCTGGAACTCTATCTTCATCTATAACAGCAACAGGACCAAAGGTCTCGTATAATTTATATCTTGAAGTATCAGTTTCATAGATTCCATTGTCATCTCCAAGTTCTTCTACTACCATAGGTATCAGCGTTTTGTTAAAGTAATCCTTTAGACTATTAGTAGCTCTTCTACGAGTTTTAAGTCTATGTATTTCTTTATTAAGTGCTTCTACTTCTGCGTCTATTAAGTGCATTTTTCTGTCAATGTCTACCATAAAGTAATCTATTCCATCCATTTTTCTACCAATGTCTTTTTTAGTTACTTCTAATGCACTTGTTAACACAACAGCTTCGTTTTCATCAGCGTGTTCTAATTGACACTCTAAATCAATGAAGTCACCAACAAGTTCTCTAGTGGTTTTCTTTGCCATACTTTTCCTCTATAGCTTTTTCGATTATGTATTCTAGTTGTTTACGCATACTACGTTTGTTTTGTTGAGCTAGTTTTTGCAGTTTTAACTTAGTTTCTTGCGATACTTCTGTTTTAACTACAGCCCTAGGTCCGAATGGTAATGCCATTATATTCTCCTTTTAAGTCTAAATGATGGAGTCCACATTAGTTCTACATCAAACAAGTCACCGTCACTGTTTTTAAATAGCGAAACAGTTTTGTCTGTAGAATCTTGTTTGCCATTTATACCAATCACTTTACGACTTGCATTTTCTATAGCACCACTACCTTTACCTGCATATATGTCAAGTATTTGATTACGTGAATACTCACGAGCAACTTGACTTATTTGTATGATAATAATGTCCAGATTGACAGCTAGATTAGATAAGAAATGAGATATGTATCTTACTTGTTCATATTCTCCATTAATACCTCTAGGTGTTTCTACTAAATCTATATAGTCTACTACAACTAAGTTAGGTTGCAGGTCACGTATAGTCTTTTGTATCATATCTGGAGTAGGTGCTACTGTTTGCATATTAACGTGTTCTAAATACTTGTTATAAGTATCTCCAACATATTTATAATTTGCAGTAACATCGTCTTTACTCATTCCAGCAACTATCTGTTGATTACGTCTGTGCATATACCAACCACTTAATTCTAAAGATAAGAACAAAGTCGGTATCTGCCATTCTCTATTGATTTCGTCATTAGCAAAGTCATAACCTAAAGCTATGTTCTGTGCTAGTGCTGTTTTATTAGCACCTGTAGGTCCAAATATCGTAACCAACTCACCGGGATAAACATTACAATCTTTATCGTGTAAGCCAAACATTTGAGCAAGTGGTAACATTTTACCAGTAAAATCTGACTCTAGTCTGCTATTTAATTCTGATTGTAAATCTCCAGATGTTTTGATATCAACGAGATAGTCTTTGTTTTTGTAGTATACACATTTTGGATTGCACAAACTTGCTAACAATTCGTCATTACAACCATACTTGTATCCATAGTTATATGTACTTTCGACCTTATCTATAACTATTTGTGGATTAAGTTGATTGTTATTCCAATGTAACAAACTTGCTTTTGTAGCATCACTTGGTATACCATTACGTCTAAAATGCGAAGCCATACGTAGTAAAGAATGATTACGTGTACCTTGTTGAGGTCCTTTATTATATAAAGATTGTACGCAATTCACTACATTACTTGGTTCGTTTACCTTTTGCATTGACCTAACTACTGGAACTTCGTTTACTATGCTAGTTTCTAAATGACCTTCACCCCAGAGTTCACTTACTCCGTGGTCTAATCTTCTATCATTAGCTAGTTTAACAATGTTCGTATGGTTAGTATATAATTCGTCTAAGGTTAAAGGTATCTTATATAAACCTGACTTTACATTTAAACTGTGTGCTACTCTTATTAGTGCTGTCCTAGTGTAGACTGCTGGGTCTGTTTTAATATCATTTAAGATGCTTAGCATAGTAGCTTTAACTTGGTAAGGTAAATTCTCACTTGGTTTAAAGCCAAAACACTCTGCACTAATATCAATGTGGTAACCAGTGCCGCTAAAGTAAATAGCGTAGTTACCTTCTTTAATATTAAGTTCCTTAAATAGATAGTCAACTATAAACTGCGTTTGTTGCAATGTATAATCGTCTGTATTTTGTGCTCTATCTATGTCAATAGGTACACTATCAATGTATCTTGTTCCTAGAAAGTTCTTAACTGTGCCGTTTGTTTTAATAAACTTTACAGCTTCCTCATCATACAGATAAACACTCCTGTATATAGCTTGTTCTTTTCCTTGCTCATATACAACGTCCCACATATCCTCAATAGGAACGAGAGCCCCTCGTTTAGAGGGACTCCCGATTGCCATTTCAACAAACATTAGAACGGTGGTTCGCTCGAATCTGTCATTACACCATTATTTGGTTGAACGACTGTGTTTGTTGCTACCCCTTGTTGCACCTCTTTAATAAGATTCTTAGACTTCATAAAATTTATGTAGCCTTCGAGGTCCTTACGACCACTAGGTGTATTCTCCACTAACTTTGGAAAAACTGTAGTATAGGTTTTGCTAGGGTCTTTACGACCTTGCTCCTTGTACAGATATGCAAGAAAGTTATTGCGTGGGTTATTAAGGGATGAGGTAATGAAGTTAGACTCAAGGTGATTGACTAAGTCAATGCTTTCGCCATTTTCATCTACCATTTCGCCTTGCACATTTGGACCACCTTCAAAGCCGATGGTATCAAAGAACCAATAAAGTCTCTTCAATATTGTGCAAGTTTTGATATTACCGTTAGGTTCTCTATCAAAAGAGCCCGAAAGCCTCATTTCCTGAGGGTATTGCGAACCCTCTAGTGATAGGGATATTACAATGTAGACATCTGCCCAGTCAAACTGGTCACTTCTGTCTTCATAGCCGGTAATACCACAAGGTACGTATCCAAGAAACTTAGAACCTCCATCACTGGATGTGTCTAGGTCTGCTGGTCTGAAACGTGTACTCATTTATCCTCCTTATACTTTAGGATTTCGTTAGATATAGCACTATACTCTAATGGGAGTATTTTCTGAGCAAGAGGTTTTAGTCGTGAACCGACAACTCTCTCGTCATACGCCTCAAATGAGATATAGTACTTACCATCATCTTTACTGGCTGTAGTATAACCAATAACGTCAGCTTTTGCCGCTAATGAGTATCCTAGTCCTCGTGGTAGTTCTGGTGCTAGTTGTACTTTACCATCTTGCATCTGTGACGTCTTACTATGAGCAACTAGTACTAGGTTACCACCTTTCTTTTTCATTAGGTCTTGGAATCGTTTGATGACATCTAGATTTTTACGTCTAGCTTTGCCCCAATCTGCACCCCATTGACCTTCACCCATAGCAGTAATACCTAGTTCGTGTATAACAGCAGATTCTATCCAACTGTTAACCTCGCCTATTGTATCTATTACTATGGTATCGTACGGCAGGTTATCCCATTCTTTTACAATCCAATTATATACTTCTATCATAGAGTATACTGGCATTGGTTTGCCTTTATCATCACCAGAACGATAGTTAAAACCACGTTCTTCTGCTGGGATTACCTCATTTTCAGCTACACCGTTTTTTGTAACTTGTTTGCCCTCGTGCATTACGGGGCGAATAGGAGCGTTAAGACCTGTAACTGTAACTGTGTTAGCATTGTTAACAAAGTCAGAGCCTAAGTCAGTGTCGATGATTAATACACCATCACTGCCCTTAGGACTCCAACTAGCACAAGCTGTAGTTTTACCTGTCTTAGGTTGTCCTATGATTAAGTATGTCAGACCGGATGGCATTGCTGTCCACTCGGTTGACACTTTTCTTACTTGTATCAACTGATACCTCCTGTATTTTTGGAGTTATTAATGTCCCAAATTCGACCATATTTGGGTTCAGGCTGGTCCAAATATAGTCATAGTATGCTAAATTAGCAACAATATTATATATCTGAGCTAAACCAAGGGACACAATATGGTTAGTAGCGAATACAGTATGTTTCATACTGCAAGGTGCTGGTGGAATAGTATGCGTGGGTACCCAGTGCTTATCATAGACCTCTATGTTAGACGGAGTGCACGTTACCATCTCCACACTAGTTGCACCCATACGCATATCTATAAAGAAATGTGGGTTGTCACTCTTTGACCACTTATTAAATACCATTCGTCTCGATTCCATATCATCCGTGCATACAATCATCTTCGGTGTTACTTTATCGTTTATCGTAAAGTTGTCTTTTGGTATAAACTCCTGCCAGTTTTCGCTGTATGCAGAAAATAATCCTTGTGCAGAATCTTTCTTTGCATTACCAGTTTCATCTAGTGGGTAGCAAGTGGTACTTAGGTTATGGTCTTCTATGACATCGCTGTCATAACCGATAACTTTGTGCCAACCCATCATAGCTAATCCTTGTATTAAGAACGAGCCTATGCCACCTAGACCTATTACACTAATAGTACTAAGTGACTCTAATGGGATAAGGTCCTTATTTCTAAGGAATCTTGTTTTTATTTTAGTTGCCATTCAATAAAGTCCTTTAACATTGCGTGTGCGGCTTCTTCTGAACCGAACATAGCAACGTCTTTTATGCGTGTAGCTTCTTCGTAAAGCTTGTTACGCTGGTTAACGATTTCTGAATTTTCTTTAGCTATTTTAGTAGTCATTTCGTGTTTAAACTCTGAAAATCCTATTAGCATTGGTTCTATTACTAAACTTCCTAAAGTACTACTACCCCATCGTATATCTTCACCGTCATTGATTATTAAATCAATAGCTTCCCATATTTTAGATATTTCTTGTGGATAACGTATTTTACCGTTAGCAAGACCCATTGCGGCAATAGCTTTATTACTCATTGCTTCGACATCTTTGAGTTCACTTACTTTTTGATTAGTAATCTCATCAATGCGTTTACAAAAGTACTTCTTTTGTGGTACTGTCATCATAAACAGTTCTCCTTATGTTATTATTAAAATGAATGGGGACTACCATTGCTGTGTTGGTAGTTGTGGAAAGGAAGGTAGCCCCCCTGAGAAAAGATGCAACAGCCTACTGATTCTCACAGCTCTTACTTGCGATAGTTCTATCGTGGCAAAAGCTGTTGCTTTAAAAGAACGGGCACGGCGTTGGTGTTTATTCACTGTATGACTTGGTACCGGGTTGGCTTAAACCAAAGTCAGAGCAACCGTGCCCTATAAAACTAAAGTTAATACTTATTAATATAAATATCAATAGTATTTAGCTCCGTTTCCTCGTCCATCCATATAATCGTAAGGATTAATATTTGGACATTCTTTATTTACCTTTTCTATGAACTCGTGGTATGTAACCATTCCGTCCATAAATTCCTGAGATAAGTCTTCCATTCTTTCCATTTCCTTCTCGGGTATCTCAGTTTCCTTGTCCCAAGAGGATGATGTCTTTTTTTCATCAATAGGTTCCTTCGGCGTTGGGTCTGGGGTATCGTCCCAGTCTCTAGCGTAGTAAGCTCCGTATCCACCGTGAGAATAACCACGTGTATTTACCAATGATAATTGATTACCATTCATATATGTGATTTTAGACTCTTCTTTCTTGGCTTTCTTGATAGCAGTAGCTTCTGAAACCCATTCTTTAGGCACACTTACTTTAGGCATATTGACATTTACTTCGCCGTCAATTAGGTTAGAATAACCATATCTATCGGTATAAGTAAAGCAACAGGCATATGGGTCTTTCTGTGAAGCAACAACAGTACTGAAAAAGAAACCATCGCTGGTTGCTTGTTCTCTGGCTGTGTCTTTATCTGTTCCACTAAGAAATGCACCCATAGTATGATGCGAATGAATTAAACCTAAATAACAACTTTTAAGGTCTGGCATTTTCTTGTAAAGCTTTGGTAATAGTTTACCGAGCTTTTCGCCGTCAATTTCTGTCTCTGTACCGTGACCTAGATGTATTGGTTTAAAGTATGCTAGTTCGACTTTTGTTGGAAAGCCGTTTTTCTCTGCTTTTAGTATCTTGTACCACGCAGGTCCTGACCATTCAGTATCCTTAAAACGATTCAAGAGATAACTGACTTTGTTGTGAATCATTTCCGAAACCATTATCTGAAATGATGGGTTTGTATTTGTCTTTCCCATTATGTATCCTTTTAGTTATTACTAGTTGTAAATTTGACTCGTAGTTACATAGAGCCTTGTATGCTATTCTGTTTGTGTATTCGTCTATTTGACTTGCGTTAAGTCTCATATTATCCATTGCAGATAATGCGTCAATAATACTCTCAGCGTATTTGTCGCCACCAACATCAAAACGTATTATATTTTGACCATAGCCAAATTCTGTAAGTATGTTGTTAGTTGCGTAAAACATATCAAATGCGTAATCCCTGTCTTCTACATTCACATTAAAATAAATGACGCCTTCTTTAATGTGTTGAGGTTCTAGATACGTGTGATTTTGGTATCTAATCATTTTATGAGCATTGTGATTAAAGTGCATTATGTCTTGAATTGTAACTGGTGTATCTGTTCTGTTACGCATAGACCTTCTTTGCCTATCTATTTGACTATTTACATAATCTTCAAAATTGTAGGTTTGAGAATACCACATATTAGACGGGTTAGTTGACCAAGGTGCTGGTATATAAAGTCTAGCTTTATCTATCATTGTTTCCTGAACTAAACCTTCAACCAGTTTAGTAGGTGCTCCCTGTAAAGCCTCATTTACTTTATTATACGCTGTTTGGTGCATACTCCTTAGAGTTTGAATACCATTGAAAAGTTTGTCTTTCATTCTGCATTCTGTATCGTGCTTTATGACTTTGTTTGCAACAACGCCACTATAACAATGATACAATTTGCGAAAGTCAAAACCTTCTTTGTATACTAATGCAGATATAGCATTCTCGTTTCGAGATACCCATCTACAAAAGTTGTAAGCACTAAACCTACGACTCTGGTTCCTGCTGAATTTGTACCACATATGTGTATGTGATTGAAACTCTGGTAAGGGCATAAGCTTTCTAAAATGCAATGGTAACACTCTATAACTACGATATAAATCATTTATATTGAAGTATGCGTCATTTGAAGTCCACGTATTTAGAAAACTCTGTGCAACAGGTATCAATGATGATATGTTACCACTTGATATACAAGCAGACCAAGCTTGAGCCCAGCCACCTAAACAAGGTTCGCCATATTCATTAATGTGAGGGTGACCAGAATAGATGTTATATCTATGCCAACGCTCTGCTTCTTTGTAACTTGTACCTAAATGAGCACGGGCAATATTCATAATCCAAGGTTCCCACTCGTAATCCTCTGCTAATCTTACATTAGTAGGTCTACTAGTATTAAACACTAGACTATGTTCGTGTAAAGTATAATTTACTGTACCTCTAAACTTAGGTTTACCTACTTTAACACGAAATTCATAGTAATCCTCGTGATAATCTTCCTCAGAGTCAAAATATCTTAATCTACGGACACTATGTACATCTAACTTTTCAAGATAATATGTAGCTAAGTCAAGTGATTCATTTTTAGACATCGTATTATTTTGATATCTCGCATTTGATTCTAACCAATGTGCTAATGCGAGTAATTTAGCACGGGCTGATTTGAAAATAGTTTCCATATTTCTCCTTGTTAACATTGAAATCATCGTAAGTGTGACGGTCCGGCTTTCTATTGGACGGAGTCCTTACACATAGTCGGTTTTATTACTATTGGCTTCACGCCACACTAAACGAATCACGGGTTAATGACTAACAGCCAGATGTTACCTTATCAGTAACAAAAGCAACAAAATCGTCATCTCTTAATGACGCATTTGGCTCTGCTTTCTTAGCATTAACATTGATAGTGGTGTTGTCTAAAGAGATACCAAGACTCTCAGCCAATCCTGCTGGATTGTCTGCGTCCATCGTCTTTACAACTCCACCGAAGGTTTGTACTAGTACCTTTGCCATATGACATTTCCTCCAATGTTCGGGGTTATGAAGATTTCTTACGAGGGCGTCCCCGGCGTGGCTTACTCGATTCCTGAGTACCACTAACGCCTTCCAAAGAAAGTTCTAGTTCATTTAACTTGTAAGTAATACCATTGATACGCTTTTGATGATTTCTTACTTGAAACCATAAAGCATTAGTTGCCTTCTTCCAAGGCATAAGTATGTACTTAATTGTTCTTATTATTCTACGCATTCACGTATCTCCTAAATAGGGTTAACGAATTTAATGTTCATCTTCTTTTTGCCGATGACACATTTCTTTAGAGTATTTACAGGAATAAAGTGAGCTATTGCACTCTTTACTCTGTAAGGGTTTTCGATGTTTAGCAGGTAATACGCTAACTGACGCATCGGTGTCTTTCTCTTATCTTTAGTGAAAGGTTTATTACCTACGTATTTACAATAAATACCCATTACCATTTGATAGGTGTTGGCTGATTTATTTTCATCTAATATCCTGTAAAACATACCTCTTGCATATGTCTTACCTAGAGCTTTCTCTAACCACTTAATACGAGTTAAATGTGATTGTGGTACTGATGCACCTTTGAGATATCTCCATAGATATTGGTTACCATTTATAAGCATAGTATCTTGATTAGCGGCAATAAACATATTGTCGTATACTTCGTGTGAATCACTATTATGCTGTATAATTGGTACTTTAACTGATGATTGCTTTTTCTTTGAGTCCTGTGCAATCTTCTTTAAAGCAGTAAAACGTCTGTGTCCATCAACAATCGTCATATCATTTGCTACTACGATGGGTACTAACAAACCATTAGCTTTAATATTGTTAGCTAATACATTGGTTTTCTTCTCACGCATAGGTGGGTTGAAAGGTGATGGGACAAGCTCGTTTAATGTTACTTGTTTATACTTCATTCTGCCTCCTTGGGGCGTTAACTGTTTTGATACTGGTTCATAACTCTAGACTCTACCCGGAGACTTAGCTCATCTGGGTCCTCGTGGTGGTCGCACTTTAGACATATAATGCCTAGTTCGGATACATCTGGTTCTCTTGAACTGCTATAGTATTCCTCATATTCTGTTTCTGTGCTTCCACACCTTGAGCACTCGAAGTTAGCCTCATCTCCGGATATTGGAATCGAGTTAATTTTCTTCGTCACGGTGTTTCTCTGACAACGCTTGTTGTTGCCAGTACTTTTTCTGGTTATCTGTATGTCTGTTCTCTTTCATTAAACTCTTACAAATAAAGATTAATACGAAATTACTTATTATTAAGAAGAGTGTACTTGTAACGAGAGCAACATCTAACCAATCACTTAAGAATAAAAACATATATTATTCCTCTGCTATGCAAATAAATGGACCGTCTTCATCAACATCTACATCCCAGCCTAGTTTATTTATCTGCTCTTGTATGTCTGCGTTAGCTTGTTCTAACTCACGTTCTTTTCCTTCAAGTAATGCGTCTATTTCAACAAGGGACATTTTCATTACTTCTTCAACTGATAGCTGGAGACGCTCAGCGGCGTCCCCAACTAGTGCTTTCAGCTTACCCACGTGATGGGCAAACTGTTTGAGTGCGAAGCTTTTTGAAAGCCTCGAACTCGGTTGTGGCACGTATTGTTACGAGCCTACTGTTTACAATGAAGTACCATTTCTTCATAGTGGTATTTACCTCCGGTTGGTTACGGGTTATTGTACAATGAAATATTTAGAGCGTGTTGGAGAGATTTAAGCACAGAGTTACATCTGACACGGATTGTTTACCGCTGGTCAGCTTACTGATTACCTCTCTATTACAGGTTGTTTGGGTTGATTGCCCTTTCGGGTCACGTATACATCTACTCGTTCTACCTCTCGGTTTATCGGCTAGGACTAAAGCTTGTTAGGCTCGGTATCCATATCATATCTTGTTGGATTACTCCGTAACTTAGACTGATGACCTATTAGCAACAGACTACAGACGATAACTTTCGCCTATCTGTTTACGATGTTCCGGTATGCTAAACTTCTTATCTGTTTAGTTCCGTAACGTACTACTACTCCTTGACGGTCCTGCCTATGACCCCTTCGGCTCTTTGACAGGGAGGCACCAATTCAATATCCCTATTGGTTGATACGCTCGTAGTAATCCTTGGATAGTCGCTTAGCTTAACTATCTTCCAAGGCTCAACAACGTAGTAATGTTGGAGTGTACGGCTCCTTACTTACTACTCGCTCTTAATAATAAAATGATGCGACAATTCTTGGTACGCTGGGCTCATCCCAGAGTATTATCCTACCGAAGCATTACGCTTGATGCACGGGTTGACTACCTATAGACTGCATTGCCTGAACTGTCGCTTAATTTAACAAAAGGTGTAAAGGGGAGTTACAAGTAGGTACCACTCAAGTACGCACTGATGTTGAGTGGATTACTGTGCGACCTCTTGTCCGTTCGCTCCCCTAAATTTAACGTAGGTGTGATAAAATAGACCGTGTGTGTCCGGGGGCGTGAGCCCCCGAAGCACGGCTTTGAGAGTGGCTAGTCGATTAGACCAGCAACGTCAGAGTACACACGAGTGTTCGGACGGAGTTCGACACTGTGGGACTTGCGTTGTTGCTTGTAGCCACGGGCATCCGTGTACTCGCTACCAGCCTTACGGATGGACAGGATATAGGGCTTGCCCTGTATACTGACCGACCCACCGGAGTGTGGGTCAAGTAGGCTGATTGCAGTGGAGTCGATATCGCCGTCAAGCCAGTACTTAACTTGTTCAGTACCAGCTTTGTCGGTGTATGACTGTTTTGCCCACTGCAATGCAGAGGACAACTTGGATATGGCTTGTTTAATATTCATATGCTATGCTATGTCCTTTATGTTATGTTATAGATTGCCAAAGTAAGCAGGGGCAGAGGCACCATAGTAGCCCGGAGTATTTCAGGACGCAGGGAGGCTGGAGGTTAGGGTGACTAGGGACGAAGTCAACCTAGCCGACCCCCCTAGGAGTGAAAACGGACGGGGTACGGTGCAATGTGTATCACGTACTCCCATTCTACAGTATTTTTTGAAACTTTTTTTATGTAGCTTTTTATATGGAAAAAGTAGGAATAATACTGATTTTAGCTGTGTTACTTAAACAGGATTCTAATGACGAGACAGCTCTTGGCATAATAACTGCATCTAATGACGACAGAAAGCACCAATATATAGACCTCAGAGAGGGTGATAACTGGTGTTGGTTGCATAATGAGTGGGAGAATGTTAGGATTGTTAACTCAAGTTACAGGCGTAAAGAAGAGTCTGATAGTACAGAAGCTGTATCTCTTAATAATTAAAGAATTAAACGCATTCCGTTAAAGGAAATAGTAACTCTTGCACTTTGTATATAAAGGGTTTTATATTTTTTTCAATATTTTGTTCTGATTTATTTATTAAGGGGTAACTTTCTGAATGTCGGTAACGATAGAAGATTATATTAACGAAGAAGGCAAGTTAAGCTACGAAAACTTATGGAAGGAACTGTCACAGATGACGGGATTCCGTGCAGAAGTACGTAGAGGAATTAGGTTTGAGGAGGTACGCAATGCGTTCAATACTTATAAGGCTCAGCAGGATAATAGAACTGTGGATAAGGCTCTGGATTCTAAAGATGGAGTTCTATCTAAAGGAACTTTATCAGAAGCTAACATCATAAAGTACATAAACTCTAAAGCAGGGACTGAGTTTACCCTAGCTGAAGACAAGTATAGTACATATGATGCAGAAGAACCACGATATATAGCTGAAATAAAGATACGTAACAAACATTACGCAGATTGTCTCATAGAATTTGACAAGTATATGGCTAATAAGGGTGTTGCCGACATAGAAGGTAAGCATTTTTTGTACATTGTAGCTGTAAATCCACATATATACGTATTTAACATACATAAACTAGGTAAAATTAAGTGGGAAGATAGGGAAATGCCTAGAAACAGCCATTTTGGTGGGTATGAGGACAAAAAGATTAAGAAAGTTGGATACATTAACGTAAAGAAAGCGAGTATGTGTTATGATTATACTAAAGCCTAGTATCACTTATTTTAATAAGTCAGTAATGTCAACATCTTGGGACTATATTGTTTTCAGTAACGATTAACCATAAAGATAAAGGTCCTACTGACTATATTATCTACACTAAGGATGAAGCATTAAAAGCAAAGATACCCTTTAGACACTGGCAAAAGACAGAACAAGGTGATTATGCTCTTACAGATGATGACTTTGTAGCACGACTTATAAAGAAAAAGGAATACAAAGCTAAAGATGGTAGAAATAGCTATTATTTTAGGTTTCCTTTTGGCTATATTATGTGGGATAGCAAATACCCCACTAAGAAACTTAATTGTGGTGGTAGAGTTACTAACACTACTATGACTGGTAAAAGCTGGTTAGAGGTTAGATGTGGTAGTAATGATTATCAAGATTTAGCTTTCTGGGCGGCAGTAACAGAAAACAGAGATGTTGCTATTGATAAGGTTTATGGTAGCATTAGTACTGGTAAGCGTAGAAAACTAAAACGACATATGCGAACGGAGGCATTTAAAACAATGAAAAGAGATGAAGCACAAAAGTTATTATCAGATAATATGATGGATGCAGATTATTTTATTGATTTAATGAAACAAGGGGTTGATATTGCACTAAAGAAAGAAGATGTTAATGGAATAAGGGGTTTTGTTAACGATGGTATGGAAATACACGGAATGAAAGATAAAGAAACAGTAACTGTTACTGATAAGATAGAGGCAGTCCAAACCAGAGCTTTAATTGACAATATTAATCAAGAAGAGAATAAGTTAATAGCAACAAGGAAACAGGAGGTCCCAGTTGAAACTAACAGCACCAAAGAGGAAGACTAGCTTTGCTAACTGGTATATAGTTAGGAAAATGCTACATATAGAAGAAATTGATGAAGTAAAAGAATTAGTAAGCACAATAGGGTTATCAACTGCCAAGACTATAGGTGATAAAGAGAATTATAGGAATAGTTGGATAAAGTGGTTGCCAGACTGTGATACAAGTGAATATAAATGGTTATACAACAGAATATGGAAATGGGGTAATATAGCTAATGATGACAACTGGGGATTTGAAATTGCAGGTTGGAAAGATAGTTTGCAATATACTTTTTATGATGCTCCGAGTGGGCATTATGATTGGCATACTGACTTCGGTGGTAAAGGGATAGACCATAGAAAAATTAGCTCTACAATTTTATTAACAAAACCAGAAGAAGGTGGTAATTTGTTATTTAGATGTGGTAATGAAGATATAACAATACAACTAGACGAAGGAGATGCAGTATTCTTTCCTTCTTGGGTTAATCATAAAGTTGAACCAGTTGTTTCTGGAACTAGAGAGAGTATAGT